>Ga0335079_10004782_pt1 | contig 15593 bp, 14 predicted proteins | sample Lox_Sample_33_FD_206719 | JGI IMG/M metagenome (GOLD analysis project Ga0335079, IMG submission 206719) | Soil microbial communities from Loxahatchee National Wildlife Refuge, Florida, United States - Lox_Sample_3.3 | ecosystem: Environmental > Terrestrial > Soil > Wetlands | place: USA...
CACCAGAAAACCCAGCACCGATTCCGCGTTCTGCGCAGAAGTGAGAGCCACCTGGCCAGAAACCCGGAAGGCTTCCATTAGCGAGACAAAGTGAAACACCATCCCCAAATAAGCCGCGTGGAGAGCGATACGGTTCAGCAGGTCACTGCTGCGGGTCAGGGCCACCAGGGCATAGAGCAGGCCGACTGCATAGCAGCCCAGTGCAACTCGCAGCCAAAGAGCAGGCATAGGGGATGAAATCCTCTAAGGGATTATAACTTCCCCTGCAGCAACCTGGCGTTTGACGGGGATCAATCTACTCCCAGGGTAGCCAGGGCCCTCTCCAGAACCTCCGAGTCCACCGAAAGCTGGCGGCCATCGGCCATCAGGTCTTCAATCTCATCGAAAGCCTGAAAAAGGCGCATCTTGACGGCGCCGTACTGCTCGGCATCGGTCAGGGGGCGGCCATGACGGACGGCCCAGGCCCGCACCGCTGCTTCCGGAAGGAAAACACTCACGGCAAAGGTGGTCTTGCGGTCGGAGGTTACATCGAAAATATACTCGGTGATAGCCTCCCGTCCGTTTTTCGCTGGAAGACGCCGCTCCCCGACGAAGTAGTACTGGTAAACGTAGCCTTGCCCACCGGTATAAGTCTTCATTCGACGGATGGTCATACGACTTCCGCCGGCCATGGGCCGGAACGAGCTTCGCTATTCGATTCGTACCTCGCGCAGGCGTTTGATTGCCGTCTCTGAGGTCAGGGGCGAATAGTACACCTCTTTAAATGTGTAGGACTTCGACTTGGCGGTGAGGATGGGCATGATTTCAATGTGCCAGTGGTAGTCCTCGTCAATGGTCTTCCAATACCCCAGGCTCCCGGACCGGTGCAGGCTATTCGGCGACGTGTGCAGCACCAGATGGAACGATTCGGTGATGGTACGAATCCGCTGCAAAGTCCGGCGCAGCAGCGCGCCCAAGTCCGGCAACATATTCGAGCGATTGAGTCCCATGCGTTCGAAAGCGGCCTCGTGGGCGCGGGGCAGAATCCAGGTTTCGTAGGGCACGCGCGGCGCGTAGGGGCACAGCGCAATGAAATCACCCCGGGATTCAAGTACACGCAGTTCCTGCTTGATTTCCTGCGAAACGATATCGCAAAAAACGCAACGCTCTTTTTGTTGGAAATACTCACGGCTGGCGCGCAGTTCGTACAGAATACGGCGGGGCACAAAGGTAGTCGCTGTGAGCTGGGACGAGGGATGCTCGAACTCCTGCCCGGCGCTGCCGCCGTGGTCCTTGAAAATGCTGATGTACTTGAAGCGCCCGTCGCGCTTCAGATCCTGAATGCGCTGCGCGGCCAGCAACAGAAACTGGCCGATTTCGACGTCGCTAGCGTTCCAAAGATGCCCGTCGTGGTGGCGCGGATTCTCGATCAGCACCTCGTGGGCGCCGACCGGCGTCATGCGATCATAAATACCGTCAGCCCGGCGCGAAGCTTCGCCCTCCACGTGGTACAGAGCCGTGGGGTGCACCACGGCCCGCGCGGACCATGGCATTCCCTGCGTGCCGGACAAGCTGGCGACCAGTTGCGGGGGATGGGCCGAGTCGGGACAAAAACGGCACCCAGGTTCCGGTCGAGGAGCGACATCGGGAAAGTCGTCGCCGGTGATGACCCAGGAGCGGGTGATCGGATCTTTGCGAAGCTCCATGCCCGATAAGGAAAACACTCACAGGGCAGGCGCGTCAACTGTGATCGACAGCAGGGAAACCGCGAGCGCAGAATGTTATAATCCGCGCAAAACCGGAAGTATGCCCCGTTTGGAATGATTGAGCCGTCCACTCCGCTGATGCGGCAGTATGCCGCCATCAAGAAGCAACATCCAACTGCGCTGCTGTTTTTTCGCTTAGGCGATTTCTACGAGCTTTTCTTCGACGATGCGGTGATGGCGTCACGCGAACTGCAGATCACGCTGACTTCCCGTAACAAGGAAAAGGGTGTAGCCGTGCCCATGTGCGGCGTCCCTTATCACGCAGCCGAAGGCTACATCTCGAAGCTCATCCGCAAGGGATTCAAAGTTGCAATCTGCGAGCAGATGGAAGATCCGCGCCTGGCCAAGAAATTGGTGAGGCGCGAGGTGACGCGCGTGGTTACACCGGGAACCGCGGCCGACTCGTCGTTGAGTTCCGAGGAAAACAATTTTTTGGCGGCGCTGGCACAAACGGGCGACCGGGTGGGATTTGCGGCTCTGGACCTTTCTACCGGCGAGTTCCGGGCAACCGAGTTTCGTGGGGACGATGCGGCGCAGAGAATCCAGGACGAGTTGCAGCAGCTTCGACCGAAAGAGGTGTTATACGGATCGGCGGCGCCGCTGTTTGAAGCTCGAGATAAAACCGTGGCTCCGGGATCGATCCCCCAGCCGAGGACGTCAGGAGCGATGTGGTCGGAAACTCCGTTAGACGACTGGATTTTCGCGCCTGACCATGCCATTCCGTTGCTGGAAAATCATTTTGGGGTGTTGTCGCTGGAAGGCTTCGGCTTGGCCGGCAAGCCGGCGGCGGCTTCGGCGGCAGGAGCGATTCTCTACTACGTGCGTTCCACACAACGTGGGACGTTGGATCACGTGGACCGCATCGGATTCTACGAACGGCAGAATCACTTGGTCCTGGATGCGGTGACCGTGAGAAATCTGGAGCTGATTGAGCCGCTATTCGCCGGGAGCGACGAAGGGGTGACGCTCTTTCGTTCGATTGATGCTACGGTCACGCCCATGGGCAAACGGTTGCTGCGCTCGTGGATGCTACGACCATCGATTGAAACGGCCGAAATCAATGCACGACTGGACGCGGTAGAGGCCCAAATCAAGGACCTGAGGGCGCGCGAGGAGTTGCGACAAGCGCTCGACGGAATTCTCGATCTGGAGCGGCTTCTGAGCCGAGTGACTCTGGAGACCGCCAATCCGCGTGATGTGCTGGCCTTGGCAGCGTCGCTGGGAAAGATTCCTGCAGTACGAAACGCCCAGTCGCGGTTCAGTGCTGAACGGATGAAGACGCTGCACGCCGCGATCGACGAACTGACCGACTTGCGCGGCCGGATTGAGACGACTGTGGTGCCCGAACCGCCACTCTCGCTCAGCGAGGGCGGCGTGATACAGGCAGGAGTGGAGAAGGAACTCGATGAACTCCGCGATCTGAGCCGCAATAGCAAACAATACCTGGCGCAGGTCGAATCACGGGAACGGCAACGTACCGGAATTGCGTCCCTGAAGGTGAAGTTCAATTCGATCTTTGGCTACTACATTGAAGTATCCAAAGCCAATCTACACCTAGCCCCGCCGGAGTATGAGCACAAGCAGACGCTGGTGAATGCGGAACGATTCACTACGCCCGAGCTGAAAGAGTACGAGTCCAGGATTCTGGACGCGCAGGAGAAGATCGTCGAGATCGAACGGCGGCTGTTCACCCAACTGCGTTCAACGATTGCAGGGGAGGCGCGCCGCATCCGCCAAACCGCTCTAGCGCTCGCTGAAGTGGACGTGCTGGCGGCTTTGGCACACATCGCGGTTCTGCGCAATTATTGCCGGCCGAAGTTCGATGAGTCTGCGGACATCGAGATCGTCGGCGGACGCCATCCGGTGATCGAGCAGCAGGACCTCGCTGGCGAGCGTTTCGTGCCCAACGACCTGTATCTCAATTCCACCACCCACACCGTGCTGGTGCTGACCGGACCGAACATGGGCGGCAAGTCGACGTATCTGCGGCAAACAGCGTTGGCGGTGATTTTGGCTCAAATGGGGTCGTTCGTGCCTGCAAGTTCCGCGCGGCTGGGAATCGTAGACCGCGTGTTCACCCGAATCGGGGCCAGCGACAATCTGGCGCGAGGCCGGTCCACGTTCATGGTCGAGATGACGGAGACCGCCGCCATCCTGCATACGGCGACGGCGCGGTCGCTGGTGCTTCTGGATGAAGTCGGGCGCGGCACCGCCACCTACGATGGGTTGGCAATCGCATGGGCGGCTGTCGAGTACATTCACGCCCGTACCCGGGCCAAGACACTTTTTGCCACGCACTATTTTGAACTGACGGAATTGGCGGAACGATTGTCGGGAGTGAAGAATCATCACGTTGCGGTGAAAGAGACCGGCAGCGGCATTGTGTTTCTGCGCAAAGTCGAGCCCGGGGCGGCCGATCGCAGTTACGGCATTGAAGTGGCGAAACTGGCCGGTCTGCCGAATGAAGTGGTGGAGCGGGCCAGGGAGGTCCTGGCTGAGCACGAGAGTGCCGAGCAGCGGGTCACGGAACAACTGGCGAGCCATGAAGCGCAGCCCCGTCCGCCAGCCCAGTTGACCATCTTTACGCCGCTGTCGCAGCCCGTTCTGGAGCGCTTGCGTGAGGTGGATCTGAATCGCCTGACGCCGCTGGAGGCGCTCAATCTGCTGGCGGAACTGAAGAAAGAAATCTAACCACAGAGGACACGGACCTGCCCACGAAAACAACCCCAGCGATTCTCGGCCAGTTGATCATTCTCGGCTTCGATGGGACCGAACTGTCGCCAGGGCTGCGCGCGCTGCTGACCCGAATCCAGCCCGCGGGTGTGATTTTGTTTGCCCGTAATATAGTCACCGCGGAACAGACTCACAAACTGCTCCAGGACTGTCAGGCTTGCGTTTCCACTCCCCTATTCGCCTGCGTCGACATGGAAGGTGGAACAGTTGACCGGTTTCGGAAGGTCACCGGACCGGCAGCGTCTGCCGCAGAGGTGTATGCCACAGGCGACCGGCGGCTGTTTCGCAAGCACGGCAGAGTCATCGGCGAGTCTTGCCGAGCGCTGGGCTTGAACACTGACTTTGCCCCGGTGGTGGACCTGGCATTCGAGGCGTCGCGGACAGTGCTGAGTTCGCGAGCGGTGTCGGCGAATCCAAAGGAGGCTATCGTTTACGCCCGCGAATTTCTAGCCGGGCTTCGTACAGCACGTGTGTTGGGAGCGATCAAGCATTTTCCTGGGTTGGGAGAAGCAAATCTGGACACGCATCATGAGCTCCCGTGCGTAGAAAAATCATGGAAAGAACTTTGGGAACAGGACTTGGCCCCCTATCGCGCTTTGCGCCGAGATGCCCCGATGTTGCTCGTGGGGCACGCGGCATATCCGGCAGTTACGCGGGATCGCACTCCCGCATCACTATCGAAGAAATGGATTAGCGACGTCCTGCGCAAGAAAATCGGCTATCGCGGGTTGGTGGTGTCTGACGATCTCGAGATGGGCGGAGTGTTAAAAGCCGCGTCGATCGGCCGGGCTGCTGTAGGACATATTCGGGCGGGAGGCGATCTGTGCCTGGTATGTCACGTTGAGGAACATGTGGTGCAGGCCTACGAAGCGCTCACTCAGGAAGCAGAACGGGATCCCAGATTTGCGGCGCGCTGCCGGGAGTCGCTGGCGCGAGTGCAAGAGTTCAAGAAGAAATCGAAAGAGCTGAGGCGAAGAACGCCTGCGCCGTCTGCGGTGAAGGTTCAGGAATTGTCGCGGCAGTTGTGGGAACTCGGTGAACAGGTGCGGCTAGAGGCCATCAAGGGGCAGAGAAATTCATGATCGTCGCCGGAGTCATGAGCGGGACTTCGGCCGACGGAATCAACGTCGTGCTGGTGCGGCTGAGTTCAGGGCGGGCAAGACTACAGCTATTAGGCCATGCTGAGTACCCCTATCCGAAGGCGGTTCGCAGGTTCGTGCTGGGGGCGATGAATTCGCAGCGGGCCCGCGTCTCAGATCTGGCGCGGCTGAATTTTCTGCTTGGCGGGCTTTACGCAGACGCAGTACTCGCTACTCAGCGCCGTTTTCGCGTGAAGGCCGCACTGGTGGGTTGCCACGGACAAACGATTTACCACCAGGGCGAGGCGGCGCCGTTTATTGGGAGAAAGCTGGCAGCAACCTGGCAAACCGGGGAAGGAGCGGTGATCGCGGCCCGAGTGGGCGTGCCGGTTGTGACCGACTTTCGTCCCGCGGACATGGCGGCAGGCGGCAACGGCGCGCCACTGGTTCCCTACTTCGATTTTCTGCTTTATCGTGATACGCGCATCGGGCGCATTGCGCAGAACATCGGCGGCATCGCCAACCTGACTGCGATCCCCGCCAGGGCTTCCAGTGGGCAGGTGGTGGCCTTCGATACCGGGCCGGGAAACATGGCGATTGACGCGCTGATGGAGCGCTTCTTCCACAAGCCCTACGATGAGAATGGTCGTGTGGCAGCGTCGGGGAAGGTACTGGACCGCGTGGTCACGGACCTTTTGCAAGAGCCTTTCTTTCGGCGGAAACCGCCCAAGACAGCGGGGCGCGAAGAATTCGGACGCGAGTTTGCAGAGAACCTGGTTCGCCGCTGCGGACGCGCGGCCCCACGCGATGTTGTAGCCACGGCCACCGCGCTCACCGCGAGATCCATTGCCGACTCGCTTCAACGCTTCGTGCTAAGCAAACGACATGCGTACCGCGAATTCATCGTCTCCGGCGGGGGAACGAAGAACCCAACCTTGATGGCGTTGCTGGCCATGGAGCTAAGACCTCTCGGTCTGAAGGTAGCTTCGTCGGACGAGCTCGGAGTGCCTTCCGAAGCCAAAGAAGCGGCAGCTTTCGCCCTGCTGGCGTACGAGACCTGGCACCGGCGGCCGTCGAATGTGCCCTCGGCCACCGGAGCCAAGAGACCTGCCATTCTCGGAAAGATTTCCTATGCGTAGCGACTTTCGTTGCTCCACCGCGAACGCACAACCGGCGGCAGCTGTGCCCATGTGCGCAGTGTTAATTCTCGCCGCCTTTATTGGACTGCTGACAGCCTGTTCTGCGAAGCCTGATCCTAATACGCTGGTCATGATCATCGAGAGCAGCCCCACCAATCTTGATCCCCGGGTGGGACTGGATGCCTATTCAGAACGCATTGACACCCTGCTGTTCGACGATCTGCTCACCCGCGATGCACACCTGAATGTTCAGCCGAAATTGGCGGAGCGCTGGGACATTCCCGATCCAAGAACCTATATTTTCCATCTCCGCCATGGAGTGAAGTTTCATGATGGACGGTCTCTGACTTCGCGGGATGTGAAGTGGACTTTCGATTCTTTGCTCGAGAGCAAGATTCGGAGCACCAAGGCGGCAGTCTATCGACCAGTCGATCACGTCGAGGCGCCGGACGAATATACGGTTGTGTTTCATCTGAAGGAACCGTTTACTCCGCTGTTGTGGAACCTAGCCGACGCAATGGGCATCGTGCCCTATGGCACTGGCAGCGAAATCAGCAGCCATCCGGTCGGGTCGGGGCCATTTCGGTTTGTCAGCGCCGAGCAGGACAAGGAAGTCATTATCGAACGCAATGATGACTATTGGGGCGAGAAACCGAAGTTGCGGCGGGTGCGATTTACTGTTGTCCCCGATACCACGACGAGGGCGCTGGAACTGCGAAAAGGAAGCGCAGACATCGCCATCAATGCCCTGACCGGGGATCTGGTGCTGGCGCTCGAAAAAGAACCCACTCTGCAAGTGCTGCGCGCGCCGGGAACGGTGCTTTGGTATCTCGCATTCAATACTCGCGATCCCATTCTCCGGGATTCGAGGGTGAGGCAAGCGCTGGCTTACGCGATCGACCGTCCGCCAATGATCCACTACCTGTTGCGTGATTTCGCGCGGCTTGCAGACAGCCTGCTTCCGCCTGAGAGCTGGGCCTACGATCCGAAGTTGATCCATTACAACCACGATCCCGAGCGGGCACGACAGCTGCTGGAGCAGGCGGGATATCCCGCCATCAATGGCGTGCGCTTTCACCTCACGATGAAAACTGGGACAGAGGAAAGCACGCGACTGCTGGCCGCGGTCTTGCAGCAGCAGCTGCGGGAGGTCGGGGTTGCGCTCGACATCCGCACGTTCGAGTTTGCAACTTTTTTCGCCGACGTGACTCGCGGAGCCTACCAGGTGCACTCTCTGCGGTGGGTGGGAGGGAATGAGGACCCCGACATCTTCGAGTATGTTTTCCATTCCCGCAAATTCACGCCCGATGGCGCCAACCGCACGTTTTATTCGAATCCTCACCTCGATGACTTGGTCGATCAGGCCCGCAGCGAACTTGACCAGGAACGGCGCAAAAGGCTTTACCATGAGATTCAGCAGATTTTGGTTGAAGACCAGCCCTACGTCGACCTGTGGTATCAGGACAACATCATGGTGCATTCGCGGCGGGTGCGAAGCTTAACCCTCGATCCGTCAGGAAACTACGACTTCTTAAAAACCGCCGAGTTGGCCAAGTAAATCTTGGGCAGCGGAACCGTAGCCTCGACGCTCAGCTCCTCCATTCTCAGCCGCATAAATCTGCGTGGTACCATCGAGTTCATGCGCATTCTGTTCATTGGCGACATTTTTGGGAAGCCAGGACGAACCATCGTCAAAGAGCGGTTGCCCGGTTTAGTCCGGGACCAGGGCGTTGATCTGGTGATTGCCAATGGAGAGAACGCCGCCGCCGGGTTCGGAATCACACCGCCCTTGGCGGAAGATCTGTTCGAGCTGGGGATCGACGTCATCACCACCGGCAATCACATCTGGGACAAGCGCGAGATCATCGATTATTTTGAGTCCTCAGATGGGAATCCGCACAGTCCGGCGCGGCGGCTGCTGAGGCCGGCAAACTACACCCCGGGAATGCCGGGAGCCGGAATGTATCAGGGACGTAAGGGCAATACTCCTTATGCGGTGCTCAATTTGCAGGGACGTGTGTTCATGGCCTCAAACGATGATCCCTTTCGCGTCGCCGACCAATTATTGAAGGAAATCACTGCGAAAGTGATTCTGGTCGATATCCACGCCGAAGCGACTTCGGAGAAGATGTCGATGGGGTGGTACCTCGATGGCAGAGTCACCCTGGTCGTAGGAACGCACACCCATGTTCCAACCGCCGACGAGCGAGTGTTGCCGAACGGAACCGCCTACATCACGGACGTCGGCATGACCGGCCCGTACGATAGCGTGATCGGCGTGAAAAAGGAATTGATCGTGGGCAAGTTTCTCAAGAACATGCCCACCCGATTCGAAGCCGCAACCGGAGATGTCCGTCTGTGCGCCGTGGTGGTGGATTGTGACGAGACCAGCGGACGAGCGAGAACGATTCAGCGTTTGATGGTAAGTTGAAGCCGCGGGGTCAGCTTTTCAGGACTCTTTCCAGTTGCCGGCGATTTTCCACCGGCAGGTGCCGCAGGGCGGTGCCTGCAAGGGCAACGTACACCGCTCTCGCTTCCGGAATCTTCTTCAGCGCCTGCAGGTGCTTGCGCACAATTTCTGCGTCGCCGCGGACCAGTGGACCGCTGAACGCGCCAGCCGGGCCCAATGCAGCATAGTTCACGAACGTCTGGCAGACAATGGGCAGCATCATTCGACGGGCTTCGGCAGGCTTCAGTCCCGCGGAGCGGGCCACGCGCTCCGCGGTGACCAGAACAGCCACCAACAGAGGAGACGTGAATGCTCCCCAGGCGTGGTAGGCGGCCTTATTCTGTTTGCGGATGAGAAAGGTGCGCGCTCCGAAGTCAAGCACGATTCGCTGCGCCAGGCGCACCGCCGAAGCATCCCCCTCGAGAGCAAAGGTAATGCCTTTCATCGTTGGAACGGCTCCCCTCACGAACGTCATCAGGGGATGCACGGAAGCAACTTTTGCGCCGCGCTTGCGGAGTGCGGCGAGCGCGTCGCTGCCAAGCGCACCGCTCGAATGGAAGACTGTTTTCCCCTTCCAGATCTCCAGTGCGGCAAGGTCGCCCGCGACAAGTGCAATTTCCCGGTCAGGAACGCACAGCCAGATGAGACCGGCGTCCAGACTGACGTTCTGGTAATGGGAGGAGCGGGCCTTCAGCGTTTGCGCAAGGACCCGAGTCCGACGCGCGGAAGCGGGGGTCCGCGAAACCATTTCCGCGATGCGGTATCCCGCCCTGGTCAATTGCAACGCCAGTGCGGTACCCAGCCTTCCCGGCCCGATAATTGCGACGGTGGGTTTCGCGGGCATCGAGGGCAGCATAGCAGGCCAGTTAGCCGACGGCAAAACAGACGGGAGTAAGCCCAAAGAATATTCAGGCACTGCTCCGAATTCAAAAACCGGTACTGATCTGGCGAATCCGATCAGTGCTCAAAAATGAAGGCAAAGCCGCAAACACGGACAGGCTTTATATTGTTGGGATGGCAAAGGACAAGAAGGCACGCGTACTTTCTTCTCGAGTGGCTTACCGGGGGCCGGCTTTTTGGGTGACGACGGATCAGGTCCTGGAACCAAGCGGGGTGCAGGCAAGGCGGGACATCGTGCACCACACGGGGTCAGTTGTGGTGCTTGCTGTCGACGATACTGGACGTGAGCCAGAGCTTCTCCTGCTGCGGCAATATCGTCATGCTGCCCAGCAATATTTATGGGAGCTTTGCGCGGGCCGCATCGATGCCGGTGAAAACCCGCTGGCCGCCGCCAAACGTGAGCTGTTGGAAGAGACGGGGTACACCGCTAAACATTGGTTCCGCATGTTCCGGTTCTACGCCAGCCCAGGTTTCGTGGCGGAAACCATGGCCGTCTACCAGGCCCGCGGCCTGCATGCAGGAGAAGCACAGCCGGAGGAAGACGAGGTGATCGAAACCAGATTTTTCCCTCTTCCGGTCGCGCTCAAGATGGTTATGCGGAACACGATCCGTGACGCGAAGACTATTTCCGCGATCTTGTGGCTCAGCCAGGAACGGAATCATGGGAAAGCGCGCTCGAAGTAGTTCCCTTCCAGAGACGTCCTCCCTTGACACCATCAGCCCCTAGCCGGAAAATGACAACAAGTCGGAACGCATGACTTCACACCGTTTGAGGTCACGCCTTAGGGGGCGTACGTGGAACGTTTGAAAGGTACCGTCAAGTGGTTCAACAATGCCAAGGGCTATGGGTTCATCGGACGTGATGATGGAGCGGACGTTTTTGTCCACTACAGTGCCATCACCACCGAAGGATACAAGAGCCTGCAGGAAGGCGATCAAGTTGAGTTCGAGATCACCCAGGGCCCTAAGGGTCCGCAAGCAGCCAATGTTACAAAGGCTTCTTGAAGTAGAACCTTAAGCTACGGGAAATCTTACAACCTTCCCGGCTACCGCGCGAAAGCTTTCCCCTCCAGCGCGTGGTGGAAGTTTCATACCTTGGCACGCAGAGGCGGTGGTGTGTCCGGCGAAGGCTTGGTCTCTCTTTCTCTTCGGCGCAATCTTATTTACTCTGGATAGCGCATGGACAATAAGGCCATTGCCGGCATCTTGTACGAGACCGCCGATCTGCTTGAGATCGACGCCCAAGACTCGTTTCGCATTCGCTCCTACCGCAACGCCGCTCAGGCGATTGAGGCCCTGCCACAACAGATTGCCGACCTGATCAGCGAACCCAAGAAGGTGCTGGAGATCCAAGGTATTGGCAAAGGAATGCTGTTAAACCTGCAGGAGATCTTCAAGGACGGGCAGCTCTCGGTTCATGCCGACCTGCTGAAGAAGTACCGGCCTTCGATGCTTGATCTCTTGAAGATTCAAGGGCTAGGGCCGAAGACGATCGCCCTCATCTGGAGCGCCTACCAGGTCAGCGATCTGGAAGGCGTGGAGAAGCTGGCGCGCGAGGGCAAAATTCGCGAGCTCCCGCGAATGGGCGAAAAGCAGGAAGCCAAACTACTGAAGGCCATCGAAGACTATCGCCGCATTGCTGGACGTTTCCTGCTGGACGCTGCCGAAACCCAAGCCGAAAAGATCATCGATCACCTGCACGGATTTCCGGGAGTGGAAAAAATTACTCCTGCCGGCTCCCTGCGGCGCGGACGCGAGACCGTGGGCGACCTCGACATTCTGGTCACCGGCAAAGCGTGCTGCAACGATGCGGCACGACAGAAACTGATTGATCACATCATCAAGCTGCCCGGACTCATGGACGTCATCGCCCGTGGCGAGAACAAGGTCAGCTTTCGCATGAGAGGCGGCATGCAGGTGGATGTCCGCTTCCTGGCGCCTGAGTCCTTTGGTGCCGCCATGCAATACTTCACCGGCAGCAAAGCACACAACGTGGCCCTGCGCCAGCGGGCGCTCAAGATGGGCTACACGCTCAGTGAGTACAGTCTGGCCCGGCTGGACAACGAGAAAGTGGCCGCTGGCAAAAGCGAAGAAGATATTTACGCCAAGCTCAAGCTGAACTACATCCCACCGGAACTGCGGGAGAATCTCGGCGAAATTGATGCTGCGGAAGCGCACGCGCTGCCGGTGCTGATTACCCAGGCCGACTTGCAGGGCGATGTGCACATGCACACCGTGGAAACTGATGGCCGGAACACGATTGAAGAAATGGCGCAGGCAGCGCGTGAGCATGGTTACAAGTACATGGCCATCACCGACCATTCGAAGAACCTGGCGTTCGCCAATGGCCTCGATGACAAGCGCGCCGTCGAGCACGTGAAGCGTATCCGCGCGGCTAGCGCTGCTGGAGAGGGCATCCGCATCTTCGCGGGAATTGAAGTCGATATTCTGGCGGATGGGACGCTCGACCTATCCGACTCCGTGCTTGAACAAATGGATTTGGTGATCGCCAGCGTACACTCGCACTTCAACCAGAGCCCTGCGGAGATGACCGAGCGCTTGCTGAAGGCGGTCGAGAATCCGAATACTTCCCTGATTGGCCACCCAACAGGCCGGCTGCTGCTCCGGCGCGAAGCGTATTCGTTCGATTTGGATGCCGTGCTCAAAGCTGCTGCCAAACAGAAGGTCGCCATGGAACTGAACGCATATCCCGACCGGCTGGATTTGTGCGACCGCCATCTCCGGCTGGCCAAGCAGTACGGCGTGAAAGTCGTTATCAATACCGACTCGCACCATACCTCGCACCTGGACAAAATCCGCTTCGGCATTCTGCAAGCGCGACGTGCCTGGCTCACGAAAGAAGATGTGCTCAATACGTTGCCGGTCGAGAGATTTGCCAAAGCAATGAAGCATGAGTGGGCGTGAAGAAGCCGTCAGCAGTCCGCCTTCAGTATCCAGCCCATCCACTGCAGATTCGAAAAGGCGAAACGACTAGAATGACAGCAGCACGATGACCGAAGAAACACCATCGACGCCGCCCGCAGCCACTCCTCCTGTACCTCGCACCCCCTTCCGCATCGGCGAAGAGTTCGGCACCGCGAAGAAAAACCTTCCGCCGCTTAAAATTATCGCGATCGGTATCGGAATCATCGTGGTCGTCTGGGCGATTGCAGCTTTCTTGCAGCGGCCGCGACCCTCGGCAACCGGCGCGATCGGTGAAGTGGTTTCGGTTGAGATTCCCAATCAGCACGCCGTGATGGTGGCGATCAATGTGGCTTTTCAGAATAACGGCGCCAAGCCGTTCTGGATTCAGACCATCAAAGCCGACCTGCAGACGACTGACAACACTTTTTCTTCTGACGCAGCATCCGCCGTGGATCTGGACCGCTACTACCAGGCGTTTCCTTCGTTGAAGCAGTACGCCGGAACTCCTCTGCGGCGTGAAGGCAAGGTCGATGTAGGCAGTCAGGCGAAGGGAACCATTGTCGTGAGCTTTCCGGTTACTCCGGAAGCCTTCGCGAGCCGCAAACTGCTAAGAGTCACCATCCAGCCCTACGATCAGCCAGTTCCGCTGGTGCTCACTAAGTAGAAGCGTGGCGAATTCAATTTTCTTTGCGACCTTCGAAAGGGAACCCTTCTGCCCGTGGTCATTCAGCAAGTCAATCAGCCCATGACCGTGGTCACTAACTGGATCGCAGGGTTGAAGAAGTAGTTTGTATCGCTAATGCTTCTGCAGGAATCTTCGTCTACGCGCCAGGTGAGTGTCGGCGTCGGGTTTAATCTCGTCGTACTTCAGGCAGCTGATGGAACCGTCAACCTCCAAAACCGCCAGCGCAACATCCTTGGCGCTGGCGATGCCGTGCTCGCGCAGGGCACGCTGTAGCTCATCCATGCTGACATGCTCTTTTACCATATGGGCGTCGATGACTTCGCCGTCGTGCACCAGCAGGCTGGGCTGGCCTTGAACGAATTTACGGAAGCGGCGGTTGCCGCCGGAGAGTTCCGCCACCAGATAATTCAGCAATAACAGTGTCGAGGCAGCCACCACGCCGCCCATCAGCGACGTATCTGGGCCGGTCATGGCGTTCTGCACCGCATTACTGATGAGCAGCAAAAGAGTGAGGTCGAAGGGGGTCATCTGGCCCACTTCCCTTTTACCGCTCAGGCGCACACCCGTCAGGACGACGAGGTAAATCACCCCCGTCCGTAGCGCGATTTCGCCGAGTACGTGCACGCCGGGAAACATGCGAGCTATTCGCCGGTCGTCACGGGAGTAGGTGCGTTCTTGGGCGTGCTGAGATAGCCGGTAGCCTGCTTCTTGTCCACCGACCACACTACCAGCTCATATAACATGTGATCACGCCCGGTATAGAACTGGATGGGCTCACTGATGTTGCGGTCCTTCTTTTCAATGGTGCGATCATCGGCAGTCACGTTGAGGGTGAACTTGCCCTTCTTGGGATCGGTTTTCTTGAGTTGCAGGCTGATGGTAGAAACCGGCTGCGGGCTGGCGCCTTTGACCAGGGTGAATTCGTAGTAATTGCGATCGCCCTTGTGTTTGAGAACCTCGAGGTCGGCGCGGGTGTTCGCGATCAGACCGCTCTGCACACCCAGGTCGCCGATGGTGCTTTGCAGCCTGGCAATGGTAGCGGCGAGGTCAGCCTTGGTCGAGGCAACATCGGTTTTCACGCCTCCGACATCCGTCTTCACATTGCTTACGTCGCCGCTGACTTGGCTGATCCGGCTGGCCTCCTTTTTCTGCTCTTCCGCAAGCCGTTGTTCGGCCGCGTGCTGCTGCTGCGTTAATTGAGCGGAGCGGTCGGCGAGCTCTTTCTTGGTCATGCCCAGTTGCGTGGCCAGCGCTTCCGAGTCGGATTCTGCGGACTGCATGCGCTTGGTAAGCTCGGCAATCTGCGCGTTACTGGCACCCTGTCCCTTGGACAGTTCGTCAATGCGCCCGCGCAACGTGTAAAAAAAATAAATCGAACCAGCGACGTAGATCACCGCCAGCAACAGCAGGATCCACTTTCCGGCGTTGCCCTCGGATTCCGTGTGGATTTCAGCGATCTGTTGGCCCTCGTCCGGCATAAGGTTCTTCTCCTGGGTATGGTGTGGGTTTTAGTTGTGTACATTGTTGAGCAGCCAGGCGCGAGTGTCAAATGTCTTTATCGATGACCACGCTCATCACGAGCGCTAGCCTGGCGGCCTACTCGCGCGCCGATCCGTCCCAAGCCGCGTGTGCGGCGCACAGCCTTATGGAACCTGAAGCAGTTTCGGCGGGTCGGGCCGGAAGTCGCCAGGCGGGCACGCACGCCTTAGAAGGAGTTAGAGTTCAACTCTCCTCAATCGTAAAGAATTCGCGATCACTGAAACTGAACTGAAGCTCATGGCGGCCGCCGCCAGAATCGGGCTCAGCAGCCATCCAAAGAGGGGATACAGCACACCCGCCGCGATGGGCACCCCAATCGAGTTGTAGATAAACGCAGAGAACAGATTCTGGCGGACGTTGCGCATGGTGGCCTGGCTCAGCTTGCGCGCGCGCACAATC
>Ga0335079_10004784_pt1 | contig 15589 bp, 8 predicted proteins | sample Lox_Sample_33_FD_206719 | JGI IMG/M metagenome (GOLD analysis project Ga0335079, IMG submission 206719) | Soil microbial communities from Loxahatchee National Wildlife Refuge, Florida, United States - Lox_Sample_3.3 | ecosystem: Environmental > Terrestrial > Soil > Wetlands | place: USA: Florida...
GAGCCGCTCGACGGTTACATGACCGGCTTTACGATCAATGCCGTCGTCCTGATCACCTCCGGACTGCTTGGCTTGTTGTTGCTGTGGCCAAATACCGAGCGTGCGCGGCTGACAGGAGAAGAAACGACGCAGCCGAAATTTGTGTAACATTGTCGTTCCGGCCTTCAGTTGGACCCGAAAGAGGCCCAGCAAGGCTGGGGCCCATAAGATGCATCGCCAGATTGCCTGGTGTGTGGCAAACTTCTGCTCAGCCGGTTTGGTCAGGCGGGGCAGATCTGCCACGTCCTCGGCCCATACTGGCCGTCGGCTTGATGGCAGAGGCACTTGAACTTGACGTCGCGCTTCAGCATTGACGAACGTGACGTCCTCCGGGTTGTCTGGGAGGACGGAAATCGCGTATTCTGCCGAGGATGGTGTCGCGACGCCGACGGCAACCGCAGCGCGGTGCTGGTGGTGCGGCCCATCGCGGAGCATCCTTCTGCCCCTTCCCTCGATCGCCTCGCTCGTGAATACGAACTAAGGGACGAACTGGACGGCGCGTGGGCTGTGCGTCCGCTGGAGCTCCAGCGTGATGCCGGTCCCCACAGGCTGCTGCTTGAAGATCCGGGCGGCGAACCGCTTCAAGACCAGCTTGGCGCGCCGATAGACGTTGAAAGTGTTTTGCATCTCGCAATCCGTATGGCCGCAGTTCTGGGCAAGGTCCACCAGCGCGGCCTCGTCCACAAGGACATCAAGCCGCACAACATCATCGTGAATCGCGTGACCGGAGAGATCAAGCTTACTGGTTTCGGCATCGCTTCGCGCCTATTACGAGAGCGCCAGTCGCCCGAACCGCCCGAGACCATTGCCGGCACGCTCGCCTACATGGCACCGGAACAGACCGGCCGGATGAATCGATCGATCGACTCGCGTAGCGACCTCTACGCACTCGGTGTCACCTTGTATCAGATGCTCACGGGTCAACTGCCTTTCACCGCGTCCGATGCGACAGAATGGGTGCACTGCCATGTTGCGAGGCAGCCGGTGCCGCCCGCCGAGCGGCAAAAGGACGTACCTGGCGTTGTCTCGATGATCATCATGAAGCTCCTGTCAAAGACCGCCGAGGACCGATATCAGACCGCGGGCGGCCTGGAGCGCGACCTCCGGCGATGCCTCGCTGAATGGAAGGCTCAACACCGGATCGATGACTTCGTGCTCGGAGAGCACGACACGCCAGACCGGCTCGTCGTTCCCGAGAAGCTGTATGGACGTGAGCGGGAGGTCACGGCCCTGCTCGCCGCCTTCAATCGTGTGGTCAACGGCGGCGCACCCGAGCTGGTACTGGTCTCCGGCTATTCCGGTATCGGTAAGTCCTCGGTCGTCAGTGAACTGCATAAGGCACTCGTACAGCCGGGTGGGCTCTTTGCGTCAGGCAAGTTCGACCAGTACAAGCGAGACATCCCGTATGCGACCCTGGCGCAGGCCTTTCAGGGCCTCATCCGGCCACTTCTTGGGAAGAGCGATGCCGACCTGGGGCCTTGGCGCGACGCGCTTCGAGGGGCGCTGGGCCCGAACGGCCAACTCATGGTCGAACTCGTGCCCGAATTGAAGTTGATCATCGGCGAACAACCACCTGTGGCCGAGCTTCCGCCACAGGACGCGCAACGGCGTTTCCAGCTTGTGTTTCGGCGGTTCATTGGCGTCTTCGCCCGGCCGGAACATCCACTGGTGCTGTTCCTCGACGACTTGCAGTGGCTCGACCTGGCAACCCTCGATCTCTTTGAGGATCTTTTAACCCGCTCGGGCCTGCAGCACCTCGCGTTGATCGGGGCCTACCGGGACAACGAAGTTACTGCCGTCCATCCACTCGTGCGCAAGCTGGACTCCATCAAAGGCGCCGGTGGAAAAGTAGGGGAGATCACGCTTGCGCCGCTCGCGCGAGAGCATCTCGAGCAATTGGTCGCGGATGCTCTTCGCTGCGACTCCGAGAGCGCCTCGCCCCTCGTACAGCTGATCCACGGAAAGACGGGTGGCAATCCGTTCTTCGCCATTCAGTTCATGTCTTCGCTCGCCCAAGAGGGAATGCTCACCTTCGACCACGATACGGCGCGCTGGTCCTGGGATCTCGACCGCATTGACGCCAAGGGATACACCGATAACGTTGTTGATCTTTTGGTTGGCAAGCTCGCCCGCCTACCGGGCGGAACGCAGAATGCGTTGCAGCATCTGGCCTGTCTCGGAAATATCGCCGAGACCACTACACTTTCGATCGTCCTGGGAACCCCGGAGGAGCAACTGCACGCGGCTCTATGGCCTGCCCTGCGCGAGGAACTAGTCGAACGTCGGGCGGCCGCATACCGCTTCGTCCACGATCGCGTTCAGGAAGCCGCCTACTCGCTCATTCCCCAGAGCCTGCGGGCCGAGGCACACCTTCGAATAGGAAGACTGCTCGCGGCGCAGGGTCCTTTCGAGACGCGAGAGGAAATGATCTTCGACGTCGTCAATCAGCTTAACCGGGGTGCGGCGTTGATTACCTTGCTGGATGAGCGAGAGCAACTCGCCGAGCTCAACCTGCTCGCGGGCAAACGGGCCAAAGCCTCAACCGCATACGCCTCGGCGCTCGCCTATCTCGCTGCTGGCGCGGCGCTGCTGTCCAAAGACTCGTTTGAGCGCCGACACGATCTCGCCTTTGCTCTGGAGCTGAAGCGCGCCGAATGCGAGTTCCTGACCGGTGCGCTGGTGGTCGCGGAAGAGCGCCTGGCGTCGTTGGCAACGCGCGTCGCGAAGACGGTCGAACGTGCCTTGGTCGCCTGCCTGCAGATGGATCTGTACACGACCCTCGGTCAGGGCAGCAGTGCCATCGCCATCGGCCTCGACTACCTCAAGCACCTCGACGTCGACTGGTCGCCGCATCCCACAGACCAGGATGTAAAACGCGAATACGAGCGGATCTGGTCGCAGCTCGGGAGCCGCGCGATCGAGGATTTGATCGATCTGCCGTTGATGACTGACCCGGCGTCCCTTGCGACCCTCGATGTCTTGACCAGGCTCGGGCCATCTACATTATCGACGGACGCAAATCTCTTTTCCTTGACCATCTGCAGGGCGGTGAATCTCAGTCTCGAACAGGGAAACAGCGATGGCTCATGCTACGCCTATGTACGGCTTGGCACGATCGCCGGCGCGAAGTTCAGTGACTATGAGGCGGGGTATCGCTTCGGTCAGCTAGGCTACGATCTTGTTGAAGGACGTGGTTTGAAGCGTTTCCAGGCCAGAACCTATTTGACGTTTGGAAACGTCATTCTTCCCCTGAGCAAGCACGTCCGAGCTGGGCGCTCCCTGATGGGCCGTGCGTTCGAGACAGCGAACCAGACCGGCGATCTCACATTTGCCGGCTACAGTTGCATTCTTCTGAACAACAATATGCTCGCGGCAGGCGATCCCCTCAGCGAGGTGCAACGTGAAACCGAGCATGGTCTCGCGTTTGGGCAGAACGCGCGCTTCGGTATCGTCATAGACACTGCCGCCACACAGCTTGCGCTGGTCCGGACGCTACGGGGGCTCACACCGACATTTGGTTCCCTTGACGATGAGCAGTTCGATGAGTTGCAGATGGAGTCTCGTTTCTCCTGCAACCCGAACTTGGCGATTGCCGAGTGCTGGTATTGGGTCTGCAAGCTGCAAGCGCGCTTCCTTGCCCAGGACTACGAGGGAGCCCTCGCGGCATCATCCAAGGCACAAGGGCTGCTGTGGACATCACCGTCGCTGTTCGAAACGGCGGATTATCACTTGTACAGTGCGCTATCCCGCGCCGCAGCCTGCGAAGCTCTGGCGGCTGACCAGCAAGCGCAGCATGTCAAGGCTCTCGTCGCCCACCACCGCCAGCTCGAGGTGTGGGCCGAGACCTGCCCCGAGAATTTCGAGAGCCGCGCAGCGTTGGTCGGCGCTGAGATCGCCCGGATTGAAGGCCGAGAGCTTGATGCCGAGCGACTCTATGAACAGGCCATCCGCGCGGCCCGTGAAAACGGCTTTATTCACAACGAGGCCATCGCTTACGAATTGGCTGCGCGTTTCTACGGGGTACGACGATTTGGCGATTTTGCGCATCTGTATCTGCGGAAGGCGCGCGACGGCTACCTTGGTTGGGGCGCTGATGGCAAGGTATGGCAACTGGAGTCGCTTTATCCGCAAATCAAAGAAACAAAGGGAGCGCCCGCTCCGACCGGAACGATCGGCACGCCGGTCGAACACCTCGACCTCGCGACCGTGATCAAGTTGTCGCAAGTCGTATCGGGCGAGATCGTTCTGGAAAAGATGCTCGATAAGTTGATGCGCGCCGCAGTGGAGCACGCCGGTGCCGAACGAGGGGTCTTGGTTCTTTCGAGCGGTGGTGAGCAGCGGATCAGGGCGGAAGCCACGACCCAAGGTGATACCATCATCGTACAGCTACGCGACGAGACAGTGAGTGGGGAGGTGCTTCCCGACTCGGTTTTGCGCTATGTGATACGCACCCGGGAGAGCGTCATTCTGGACGATGCCGGGGTCGAGCCTTCAATTGCCAAGGACCCTTACGTTCGACGGCGCCAGGCGCGGTCCATTCTCTGCCTGCCTTTGATAAACCAGGCCAGGCTCATCGGCGTGCTCTATCTCGAGAACAACCTCGCTGCCCGCGTCTTTGCGCCGGCGCGGCTCACGGTACTGAAGCTGCTGGCATCGCAGGCCGCGATCTCGCTCGAGAATACCCAATTGTACCGCGACTTGGCGGAACGCGAAGCTAAGATCCGGCACCTGGTTGACGCCAATATCATTGGGATCTTCATCTGGAAAATTGAAGGTCAGGTTATTGAAGCCAATGACGCGTTCCTGCAGATGGTGGGATATGACCGTGAGGATCTCGTCTCCGGGCGCGTGAATCGGACAGATTTGACCCCGCCGGAATGGCGCGAGCGCGATGCGCTGATCACGGCAGAGTTGAAGGCGAGCGGAGCCGCCCAGCCCTTTGAGAAGGAATACGTCCGTAAGGACGGCACCCGAATCCAAGTAATGATCGGGGTCACCGCCTTCGACGAGAAACTAGACCAGGGCGTCGGCTTCGTTCTGGATTTGACTGAGCAAAGGCGAGCGGAAGCCCACGCACGCGAGAGCGAACGTCGTTATCGCGAAATACAGCTGGATTTGGCGCACGCGAATCGCGTCGCAGCCATGGGACAGCTCACGGCTTCTATTGCGCATGAAATCCGGCAGCCGCTTGCCGCAGTTAAGATGGACGGAGCCACCGGTTTGCGGTGGCTCACACGGACTCCGCCCGAAATCAATGAAGCAAAAAGTTGCTTTGAAAACATCGTGAAAGACGCCAATCGGGCCGCTAACGTGATCAGCCGCGTTCACAGCCTTGTAAAGAAGGCTACACCAAGCAAGGACACGCTCGATCTCAACGAAGCGATCCTGGAGGTGGTTGCCCTCACCCGCAGCGAAGCCGCAAAGCATGGCGCCAACGTGCAGATTGAGTTGGCAAACAATTTGCCGCGGATTTTTGGCGATAGGGTCCGACTACAGCAAGTGATGATCAACCTGATCGTAAACGCGATCCAGGCGGTATGCGACATAGTCCCGGACGTGCGCGAAGTTCATATCAGTACCGCGTACCGCGGATCGGAGGAAGTACTCGTAGCGGTGAGGGACACAGGCCCGGGGCTAAGCGCGGAGAGCCTACCGCATCTGTTTGAGCCTTTCTACACAACAAAGCCAGACGGCATGGGTATGGGGCTATCGATCTGCCGTTCCATCATCGAAGATCATGGCGGGCAACTGTCCGCGAGCGCGAATGTCCCCCGCGGAGCTGTCTTTCAATTCACCTTGCCCAGTAATCGGGAGAGCGCAGGGTGACGGTGTCTTGAGGCGACCGCGCGCTGTATACTTCCTTTCCCGAACGAGGGCACGACCGTAGTCCGAGTTGGGTCCAACTGCGAATACTCAACCGGAGCACAGAACTTCCGGGATGCCCCAGAAAACTCATCCGCGTTCCATTCGAGCGTTTCGGCGATTATTGCGAAGACTATGATCAAACCGCGCCCGGCCGAGCGATGATGTAAGAGCTTCAGCTCCTCACCGATAAGAAGATCAAGCGCGGCATCTATCGCAGCGTCGCCGCCCTCAGGGCTGACATCACTTCGTTCATCGACCGACACAAAGCCGATCCCAAACCGTTCCGATGGACCAAGTCTGCCGATGACATCCTTGCTTCCATCGAACGCTTCTGCCGATACTAGCTGCTAAAAACTTCGTTCTCGTTGCACGTCGGCTCCTCCGCGCGAAGGCCGCTGAGCATTAGGGGGGCAGCACCACGGCTGCATCTTACGCGATTTGCGCTCGCGCGCGATATCTCCCGAATCCGTGGATTTGTGGTTTCGTTATTTAACAATTTACTTATCGCTCTCCGCAATCGTTCTGCTCATTGGTTTCGACCTGAGCAATTCTAAGGCGCAGGTCGGATCGGAACGCGACATATGCATAACTACTCGGTCGACGAGATCCTTTCAACGTCGATTGACAGGAAGATCGCTCACGATCTTCTCGTCGAGCTCGAGGCCTGCACCGGCGAGAGGCGTTCGAGCACCAAGGAAATGCGAAGGTTTCTGGCGTGCAAGGCATATCGGGAGCTCCTAGAGCGCTTGCAGCGGGCGAGAGATGGAAAGAGGTCGCACGAAGCGGTTAGGGCGGTCGCGCAAGCTATGCGGGACTATGGGCTGGAACGTCCGGCACTTGCGGCATCGGCTTTTCGCACGCCTGCGAGCGATTGCCCAGAATTGCCCGAGGCCCTTGCCGGGTTCCGCCATTTCCTGACCGTCCTGTTCGCGGAGTGCGGCCTGACCGGAAGGGGCGTTGTGCACGCTGAGGTGCCTCGTGCGCGGTTTTGTTGTGCACGAGGTTAGGGGCCCGTTTCTTGCGAACTACTCTTGCGCCGAGGCCTTTGATAGCCCGATTGAAATCTTCATGACAGGGATATCGGCGCTGTCAGGCCGGGACATGGCCGTAAGCGCCGGTCGCAATTGATTTCATCGGATCTGAAGGGAAGAGGGGAGAACGGAAAGTGGGCGTGGTTCAACTTGGAAAGATTCGAAATTCCTCGTCGGAGCCAGAGAGGCGTTGGGATGAGGCTCGACTTCGGGCGAAGATGACCGTCGTCACAGTTGCTAGCGAGGCCCTGGTCGAAATGTTGGAAGCGACACTTGTTGCAGCAAAACTGGTCGGGCGCCTTTCAGAGCAGCCCACGCCAGCTAGTCTGGCCGGTATCTGGTCGATATTATACCTGCGCAGCTTCAAAAGACGTTGGTCGGACTCTGCAGCCTTCTTGAAGGCCTTAAGAGATTGTAGCCCGTAAGGAGCGACTCATGCCGGCCATGTCAGCCAGTATCCTCGACGACCATAATGACGGCGGGCGTCGATTTAGAGGGTGATCTCTGAGACCAAAGGCAATGCGAAGGTGAACGTGGCGCCACCTGTATTCCCGGCTTCCGCCCAGAGTCGACCGTAATGAGCTTCAATGATCGACCTGCTGATCGCCAATCCCATTCCCATCCCTGTGGCTTTTGTCGTGAAGAAGGTTTCGAAAATTCGCTCGTGGTTCGTGGGATCGAGGCCGACGCCGGAATCTGCCACGCTGACGACGATATTGCCTTTGTCGTCCAGCTGCGATCGAAGGGTCAGGATCCGCGGACGGTCAGTGACTTCGCGCATTGCGTCGATGCCGTTCAGGACGAGGTTGAGCACCACCTGCTGCAATTGCACCCTATCAGCCAAAATCGTCGGAAGATGTCGATGCAGGTCCGCCTGAACGGAAACCCGGTTTTGCTGTAGTTCGTGTCGCGCAAGCGCCATTACTTCGGTGATGATCTGATTGACATCCACTTGCCCGCGTGCCGGCGCGGCGTTCTTCAACATCGCGCGGATACGGCTTAGCACCTCGCTCGCACGTTTGCCGTCGCGCACGATCGCGTCGAGTCCGTCCTTGATTTCGCCCAGATCGGGCGGAGAGAAGGCGAGAAACCGCTTGCAGTTGTTACCGTTGATAACGATCGCCGCGAGAGGCTGATTGATCTCGTGTGCGATTGATGCCGATAGTTCTCCCATCATGGTCAGTCGCGTGGCGCGCGAGAGCGCCTCCCGCGCGTTATGCAGATCGCTCTCGGCGCGCTTGCGCTCGGTGATGTCCTCGATGATGGCGGGTATGCCCGGCAGGGGAATATCAGGATCGAGGGCCCGCGCCGTGCTAACGCGCACCCAGATCAGCCTGCCGTCCTTGCAGCGATAACGCTTTTCAAGTTGGTAGTCGTACCGCTTCCCGCTTTGGACTTGTTCGATCAACTCTTGAGCGGTTTCTCGATCATCTTCATGGGTGATATCAAGCGGACCGAGTGACTTGAGTTCCTCCGCGGTGTAGCCAATCATTCGCTGAAACGCCTCGTTGGCCGAGGCGAAAAGATTGTGCTCATCCATAACGGCGATGCCGACCGCCGAGGCCTCGAACAAGCTCCGCCAACGCTCCTCGCTGGCGCGAAGCGTTGCTTCGGTGCTTCGTCGGCGAAGAACCTCTTCCTGAAGGTCCGCGGTTCGCTCGGTGACGCGCCGCTCCAGCTCCGCATTGGCTTCACGCAGGGCAGCCTCGGCGCGTTGCCGTTGGCTGATCTCTTTGCTGAGCGACTGGTTTGCCTGCTCGAGCTGCTCCGTACTCGGAAGCGCCAGAGCAGCCGGCATCACCTTCCAGATCGCGACGGCCGTGCCGATCGAGAGCAGCGCCGTAACCGCCTTGATACCACCGTCAAGCCGGTAGTCGGGAAACCATAAGGTCCACACACTCATGATATGCGTGGTGCCGCAGGCAAGAATGAAGAGGCCCGTCAGTACGAAAATTCCTGGGAAAGCGAGATCTTTGCGTTTCGATGCAAAATAGATCAGGGCGACCGGGATCGAATAGTAGGCGAGCGCTGTCGCTGAATCGGAGGCCACGTGGAGTGCAATCAGCTCCGGCTGCCAGAGAAAGCACATGCCATGCGGCATGTAATCCTGCGGCGACATCAGCCACGAAAGGAACGATGATATAGCATGGCTCTCCCCGATATCAGCGGCACCGTGCTCCATGGGAGTAGTCATGACTTGTCTCCGAATTTTAGTGCAACGGGGGCATCGACGACAAATGTGACAGCAACGCGAGGAACCCATTGGAAAGTCTAGTAGAAATCAATATTTTTGCTCTGACAATCGATCTTGATGGGTTTTTCTCCAACATGTGTTGCCGGCTCAACGGAACCGAGCACGTCGAAGTCAAGGAGGCTATCGTTCATCCGAGTTATCAAGGTGTCTGCTGTCGAATGAGCAAGGCGGCTCAGATAGCCATCTGTGACCACGCGTGTCGCTGACGAGGAAATCAACACTCCTGTCGACTGCGGCGACCGCATCGATGAACTGTTGGCATTCAAACTCTTCATAGTCAGCAATCAGAAATGGACCGGCAGTTCGAGCTCCAACCCGGTGCGGGCTGCCCAAGCAATGTAGCGCGCGATACTCTGCTGACGGCGTCAAGATCGATTGTAGCAACCCGCTGGCCGGGCTTTAGAAGACCGATGGCGACATGCAATGCGACCGTGGACTTGCCAGACTCGGCCTTCTCGTTCCCTGGTAGGAGCCGAAGCTGACTGCCTCCCGCTGAGCTTGTCGAACATGTGTCTGCTAATCTTCCGGTGCGGCTGGTAGCTGCGGGTTCGCCGATACGCGAAGCCAGATGTAGCTGCCCAACCCGCACGTATGGTGCGGCCGGCTAGTCCTGTTGGGTGTGCTGAAAGCGCCACCTCATGCCATTGCGCGCTGGTAGAGTTGGCTCATACCGAGGGGTTAGGGTGGCCTTGGTTTAGCCGCCGCGGACATCGATGCCCCTTACGATGTGCCGAAACTATTTCAGCAGAATACGTACCAAGCATCAATCAAATCGACGAAGACGATCGCCATCGTGTGGTCCGCGGCGAATGCCGCTGCGTCAGCACTATTCTACCCGACCTGGCATCCCTTCCGCTACACGGACGTTTCTTGTCTATACCAACGTATAACGGTGATGCGCTCAAGTGCAATGGAAGCGAGCTGATGCAGAGAGTACGAAGATGGACAACAGGGCTCGGATCGATGCTGATGCGAACGTCCGTAGTTCGGAGAACCTTCATCACTAAATTGCGGAGACGCCGGCAGACGTCAGCCTCTACGAGTCCACAAGATCTTCAGCGAAGAATATCTCGCGCGGGCGCGCGCACGGTAGTGGTGTGAGGCTTCGCCGGGATTTAAGCCTGAGTTTAGTGGCGGACCCAGCATAGCAATTAAGGAATTGCTTCGGTTCTTTTCACGGGACAGCCTTTCTATTCGGAGTCAGAGGAATGCAGCCCGCACTCTTTCTTTCTGAGAGCGACGGCTCTCGCCCATGCCACGCACACCAAAAGGCTGCTCAATCCGCGAATGGGCAATGGCTGGCGTTTGTCGCCTTCATCATCGTCTGGGCGACGGCTGCCGGCACGTTCTCGCCTGCTGCAGCGGTCGAACTGGCCGCGAATGTAGACGAGAGCCGTATCATCCAGGCCGACCGCGACTCCGCTAATTGGCTGACTTACGGCCGGACCTACAGTGAGCAGCGCTTCAGTCCCCTGGCGAGTATCAAGGCCGACAATGTGAAGCAGCTTGGTCTGGCCTGGTATGCGGACATCGATATCAACCGGGGACAGGAAGCCACCCCCCTGGTGATCGACGGCGTTCTGTATGTCTCGACGGCGTGGAGCATGGTCAAGGCTTATGACGCAAGGTCCGGCACGCTGCTTTGGTCTTACGATCCTCGGGTTCCGCGAGAGCTTGGTGTCCGTGGCTGCTGCGACGTGGTCAGTCGGGGAGTCGCTGCCTGGAAGGGAAGGATCTTTGTCGCAACATTCGACGGCCGGCTGGTGGCGCTCGATGCGCGTACCGGCAGCGAAGTGTGGAGCGTCATGACGGTCGACCCCACGAAGCCCTTTACAATCACGCAGGCGCCTCGTGTCATCAAAGGCCGTGTTGTAATCGGAAACAGCGGAGCCGAGTATGGCGTCCGGGGTTACATATCGGCTTACGACACCGAGACCGGCAAATTGGTATGGCGTTTTTACACCGTGCCGGGAGATCCTTCACAGTCCTTCGAGCAGCCAATTCTGGCCGAAGCTGCCAAGACCTGGCATGGCGAGTGGTGGAAGCTCGGCGGCGGCGGCACAGTGTGGGAAGCGATCTCCTACGATCCTGAACTGAACCTGATCTATTTCGGGGTGAGCAATGGTATCGAGTGGAATCAAAAGGAACGCAGCGCGAGCCAGGGAGACAATTGGTTCCTGTCTTCGATCGTGGCCGTTAATGCCGATACCGGCGTTTATGCCTGGCATTTTCAGGCGACGCCCGGCGAGGAGTGGGATTTTGACGCGGTCCAGCAGTTGGTTCTTGCCGATCTCACGATCGAAGGGAAAGCGCGACAGGTGCTGATGCAGGCCAACAAGAACGGTTTCTTCTACGTCCTCGACCGCAAGACCGGCGAATTCATCTCAGCCAAGAACTTCACGCCGGTGACCTGGGCGAGCGGCGTCGACCCACGGACCGGGCGACCAATTGAAAACCCGGACGTCCGCTACGACAGGACCGGTAAGCGTGTTCAGATGCTGCCGGGTGCCTTGGGCGCGCACAGCTGGCAAGCGATGGCGTTCAATCCTCAAACCGGGCTCGTGTACATCCCAGCCCAGGAAATCCCGATGACCTACGAGGCGGCGAAGGATTTCAGTCCTGCGCCAATAGGCTGGAACGTCGCGACGATTACGACCAATCCCCGAAATGTGAGGGGCTATCTCCTGGCTTGGGATCCGGTAAATCAAAGGGAGGTGTGGCGCGCCAACTATCTTGGCCCGTGGAACGGCGGCGTTCTTACGACGGCCGGCGACCTGGTGATCCAAGGAAATGCTGCGGGCGACTTCAGCGCCTATCGCGCCGACAACGGCGAGAAACTGTGGTCGATGTTCGCACAATCCTCCGTGATGGCGGCTCCCGTGAGCTACGAAGTGAACGGCGAGCAATACATCGCGGTCCTTTCCGGGTGGGGCGGTGCCTACTCTTTTCTCCAGGGAAAAGATGCCGACAAGTCCGGTAACATCCGCAATATCAGCCGTCTGCTCGTGTTCAAGCTCGGCGCGACGAAAAGACTGCCGCCGCTCCTGCCCGAGCCGAAGCTGGCGCTCAATCCACCCGCCGAGCCCGACGCAGCGTCGGTCGCCGTCGGGGAGGGGTTGTTCGGCCGTTATTGCAGCGTGTGCCATGGTGAGGCCGCGGTGGCTGGCGGCGTTGTCCCGGACCTGCGCACCTCGCCTTTCCTCCCTGTAGACGCCTGGTACAGCATTGTGCTCGATGGTGCTCTCAAGGAAGGGGGTATGGCGGCGTTTTCACAGGTGCTTGACCGCGCGCAGGCGGGAGCCATCCGTGACTACGTCGTGCACCGCGCGCGTGAAGACCAGGCGGCCATTGGCGCACGCAACCGCCAGAGCGATCCAAACCACGGGGCGATGATCGTGGCGCAGGGGACCGCAGCAGGCGGTAACGCTTGCGCACAGTGCCACGCGTTCACCGGTAGCTCGGACGGCAGCGGCGCGTTTCCACGCCTTGCGGGCCAACCCGCCGCATATCTTGCGGAGCAATTGAGAGATTTCGCCTCGGGCGCGCGTGCCAATGCCGTCATGTCGCCGATCGCCGGCTCGCTTTCGGCGGACGATATCGAAGACGTCGCAGCCTACTTTGCGAGCGTTGAAACGCCTTACCCACCTCTGCCGAGCATGGATGCAGCGCTTGTGAAGAAAGGCGAGGTCATCGCCGAGTCCGGCATTCCGACCAAAGGAATCCCGGGCTGCGGCAGCTGCCATGGTGCCCGCGGCGTGGGCGAGCCGCCGACCATTCCCTACTTGGCCGGGCAATACGCGCGCTACACGGCGCTTGAGCTGCAGATGTGGCAGCGCGGCTTCCGCAGGAATAACCCCGAGGCGATGGGCCTATTTTCCAAAAAGTTTGATCAGGATGAGATCGCAGCCGTTGCGGCCTATTACCAGCAGCTTCGTTCCGGGCCAGTCGTGGTCCAGAACAGGCAGTGACGCTGTTCGGCGAACGTCTATGCCGAACAAGGAGGACCGATGTCGACTGATGCGAATGACAGATTGTTCTTGTCTGCGGCGGGTTCGGCCGAACAAGTGACAGCGCCAATTCCGACCGAACGGCTTGCCGAAATGTTGAAGGCAGGCCCACGCGGCGCGTTTCTGGTCGCTGGGGTGTCTGTTGGCCTTCTGTTCGCCGGCTGGCTGCTTTTCTATTTCGTCCTGTTCATTCCGCGAGGAAGCATTGGCTGACAATTTCACCAATCCGCTGACGCAACCTCTCCCGGACGGCATTGTCTCGGAGGAGGTGATCTCTCGCACCGAAAATCGCTGGGTCGCCATCATGCTTGCAATGCTGACAGCGATGCTGGCGGTCATTGTGGTGACGGGTGTCACCCATGCGCTGCACCCGCCCAGCAACGTGGAGACCATTGATCCGACCTCACTGCATCTGAGCGGCGAATTCGCCGAAAGCAACCTCGGGACGGCGGCCGAGACCGATGGTTCGGTAACGGCCAGGATCGTCGCGGAGCAGTACGCGTTCGTTCCAGAGTGCGTGGTGGTGCCCGCCGATACGCCGGTGAAATTTCGCCTGACGAGCACCGATGTGGTGCACGGCTTTCTCCTACCCAGCACTAACGTGAACACGATGGTGGTGCCGGGCTTCATTGCGGAGGTCCGGACCACGTTCAGCCGGCCCGGTGTCTACAACATGCCGTGTCATGAATTCTGTGGCAGTGGACACCACGGCATGTGGGCGAGGGTCAAAGTCGTGCCGGAGGGACAGTTCAGGCAACTCGCCGCCAATGAAAGGACAAGCTGTGCACAATAGCAGCCGCCTTGCTCTCTATCATTGCTGGGTCGCCTTTGCCGTCTTCTTGCCGGCGGTCGCGCTGGGCGCATGGCAAATGCTGATGCGCAGTCCGCTGCCTGCACCGCTCGACGATCCAAACGCCTATTATGCTTCGGTCACGCTGCATGGCACCGCGATGGCGTATGTGATCACGACGTTCTTCGCCATGGGGTTCGGCTATGCGGTCACCGCCACCAGTCTGGAGCGTCCCCTGCGGGGCGTCGCCGCGGCGTGGATCGGCTTCTTCATCTGCCTGATCGGCACGGTGATGGCTGTCCTTGCCATCCTCTCCGGTCGTGCAAGCGTGCTCTACACCTTCTACCCGCCGCTGCTCGCGAGCAGCTGGTATTATTTCGGTGCCTTCTTGTTGATCGGCGGCTCGATGATCTGGGTCGTGCTGATGGTCTACAACATGGCCGCATGGAAGCGCGACAACCCGGGTCGGCCGGTGCCGCTCGCGATGTTCGCGATCACGGCGACGGCGTTGTTGTGGGCGTGGGCGGCAAGTGGAGTCATCATCGAACTGGTCGGCGTTCTCCTGCCGCGAGCGCTCGGCCTGACCACGCAGATCGACTCCGGCCTGGCCCGGACTCTATTCTCGGTCACGCTGCATGCCATTGTCTATTTCTGGCTCATGCCCGCCTATATCGCGTTTTACACGCTCGTGCCCCAGGCCGCCGGCGGGCGCCTCTACAGCGACATGATGGGGCGACTTACCTTCATCATGTTTCTCGTGTTCTCGCTTCCGGTGGGGATGCATCATCTATTTGCCGATCCGGAGCACGGTTCTGGATTGAAGTTCATCCAGTCCTTCCTTACCTTCTTTGTCGCATTGCCGACGCTGCTGACCGTGTTTTCGATCTGCGCCAGCCTGGAAATCGCCGGGCGGGTGCGTGGCGGCAGGGGGCTGCTGGGGTGGATACCGGTCCTGCCATGGCATGAGCCGATGGTGCTGGCGGTCGCGCTGTCGCTGGTGATGCTCGGCTTTGGCGGCTTCGGCGGCCTCATCAACATGAGCTACGCCATGAACTCCATGATCCACAACACGTCGTGGGTCACCGCGCATTTCCATCTGATCTTTGGCGGCGCCGTCGTCATCATGTATTTCGCGGTAGCCTACGAGATGTGGCCGCGCATCACGGGCAAGCCCCTCTGGTCCAAGGCGCTGGCGCGCTGGCAGCTTTGGCTGTGGTTCTGGGGCATGATCATCGCCACCGTCCCGTGGCATATCACCGGGTTGATGGGACAGCCCCGACGAGTCGCCGTATTCGACTACAGCGATCCGTTCGTTGCCCCCATGGGTCCCTTGGTCATCATCTCGGTCGTCGGCGGCGCGATCCTGCTGCTGTCCGCTATCCTGCTGACCGCCATTCTCGTGCGCTCGCAGATCGGCGAGAGGCGCTTTGAGGCACCTCTTCGCTACGCGCTCGCCGTTAACCCACCCAGATATGTCCCCGCGTCCCTCAATGGCTTCGCACTCTGGAATACGATCGTCCTCGTGCTGATGCTGTTCGCCTATGGCTATCCGATCGGACAGTTCTTCGTTCTCAAGTCCTCGGTACCAGCTTACGAAGTGACT
>Ga0335079_10004786_pt1 | contig 15587 bp, 13 predicted proteins | sample Lox_Sample_33_FD_206719 | JGI IMG/M metagenome (GOLD analysis project Ga0335079, IMG submission 206719) | Soil microbial communities from Loxahatchee National Wildlife Refuge, Florida, United States - Lox_Sample_3.3 | ecosystem: Environmental > Terrestrial > Soil > Wetlands | place: USA...
AGACCGGATGGAAGAACTTCTTTTTCATCCATCAACCGAATCGACGGCTTTTCATTCCAACCCATCGACGCTTCAGCACGAAACAGATCAGCAGACGTTCATGCACAGTGTTGAACGTGCAAAGCAGTACATCCGCGATGGCGACATTTTTCAGGTTGTCCTTTCACAACGCTTCTCGAATACGTTTGAAGGGGACAGCTTCAACGTCTACCGCGCCTTACGTGTACTCAACCCGTCACCGTATCTCTACTACCTGGCATTCGGGGAGATAAGGATCATCGGATCATCGCCGGAAATTCTCGTACGGGTGGAAGACGGGCTTGCCGATGTCTATCCCATTGCCGGCACACGGGCGCGGGGCACAACTGCCCGGGAAGACGAATTGCTTGAAAAGGAGCTCCTCGCAGATGACAAGGAGCGTGCAGAACACGTGATGCTCGTTGATCTGGGGAGAAACGATCTTGGACGCGTCTGTACCGTTGGAAGCGTCCGGGTCGATCAGTTCATGTCTGTCGTACGGTATTCACACGTCATGCATATTGCGTCCCGTGTTGTCGGATCACCTGCACCCGGAAAGAACACACTCGACGTCCTTCGTGCGACATTTCCCGCTGGAACAGTTTCCGGGGCTCCGAAAATCCGTGCCATGGAGATCATTGACGAGCTCGAGCCCTCCCAACGCGGTATCTATGCCGGGGGTATTGGATATCTGGATTTCTCCGGAACGATCGATATGTGCATTGCGATTCGGACCATGATTACGGCAGGACACCGTTTGTATTTTCAGGCGGGAGCCGGCATCGTTGCGGATTCCGAACCTGAACGCGAATACCTCGAAACGATCAATAAAGCCCGCGTGCTCGTTGAAGCCCTGCGCATGGCGGAAGGGCAAATGCGATGATCGTGATTATCGATAACTACGATTCCTTCACCTACAATCTGGTCCAGCTTATCGGATTGCACACTCCCGATTTTCGTGTCTATCGGAATGACGCCATATCGGTCGGTGAGCTCTCGCAACAGCGCCCCAACGGCATCGTGCTTTCGCCGGGACCCGGCCGACCGGAAAATGCCGGGATATGCGTAGAGACAATTCGTCAACTCGGGGAAACTATTCCTCTCCTTGGCGTTTGTCTCGGACACCAGGCGATCGGGCTTGCATTCGGCGGAAAGATCGAGCATGCTCCCGAGCTGATGCACGGGAAGACCTCCAACATCCTTGTCGACAATGATCCTCTTTACAAGAATGTTCCGAACCCATTCGTTGCAACCCGTTATCATTCTCTGGTTGTCTCACCGGATCAATTTCCGAAAGAGCTGGTGGTCACCGCAAAAACATCATCCGGCATTATTATGGGACTCCGGCACCGGTCACATCCGATAAGCGGAATCCAGTATCACCCCGAATCTATCCTCACTTCTGACGGCGCCACCATTCTCAGAAACTGGATCGATACCACAGGAGAACGGCCATGAAAGAATCAGCGAACGTCAGCATTTGACCCGTGAAGAGGCCGCGGAAGTCATGCGACAAATCATGGATGGAAAGGCCACTTCCGCGCAAATAGCCGCCTTACTGATCGGACTCAAAATGAAGGGAGAACAGACCGAAGAGTTGGTCGGCTTTGTGGAAGTCATGCGCGAGAAATCAATCCGGGTGCATATCGATGATCCCGACGCGATCGACCTCTGCGGAACGGGAGGAGACGGCCGGGGCACGTTCAATGTCTCGACCGTCGCTTCGTTTGTCGTGGCAGGTGCCGGGGTGACTGTTGCAAAACACGGAAACCGCTCCGTCTCAAGCCGCTGCGGAAGTGCCGATGTCCTCAAAGCGCTGGGGATAAAGATCGAGATCGACGTTCCGACGGCAGAACGCTGTATTAACGAACTCGGGATCGGTTTTCTCTTTGCGCCTGCGTTTCATCCGGCCATGAAGCATGCCTCACAACCCCGTGCAGAGCTCGGCACAAAAACCTGTTTCAACCTCCTCGGCCCGATGACGAATCCGGCGGGCGTGCGACGCCAGCTTGTCGGAGCATTCAGCAGGTCGGCAGCCGGCAAGATCGCCGACGTCCTGGACCGTCTCGGGGCGCTCTCCGTGTATGTGGTCAGCGCACATGACGGACTGGACGAGATTTCTCTCCATACCCCGACGTCCGTGATCGAAGTCAGGGAATCGCGTCCGCAGAAATTGTACGACATCGATGCAGCAACGTTCCATCTTGGCGCCACGCCGACGGAGAAAATCCTCGGCGGGGATGCCGAAAGAAATGCGGTCATTACGATGGAGATTCTCAACGGCTCGAGAATTCCCCACAGGGAATATGTCATTGCAAATGCAGCGTTCGGCCTGCTTGCCAGTTCGAAGACAAAATCAATTGATGAGGGGGTTCACCTCGCACAGGAATCCATCGATTCCGGAAAAGCAAGAAGAAAGCTCCATCAGCTCGTCGAATTAACAAACCGATGAATATTTTAGAATCAATCGTCGCGGCAAAACGCCGGGAAATCTCTGCGCGCAGGGCAAAGATAAAAATGTCTTCTTTCCGCGAGCAGGAACACTTCAGCCGATCACCTCTTTCGCTGCGTTCTTCCGTTGAGGATCATCCCCCCATAGGCATTATTGCCGAAATCAAACACGCATCACCATCGGGAGGTCTCCTGCGTGAGAACTTCGATCCCTCGGTCTTTGCCCGGGAGTACGAAAGCTTCCACGCCTCCGGCATATCCGTACTTACAGATCGGGAATATTTTTCCGGGTCTCTCGACGACCTGCGGAAGGTCAGAGAGGCAGTCAGTATTCCCGTACTGCGCAAGGATTTTCTCATCGATGAATTCCAGCTCTTTGAGGCAAGGGCCCACGGCGCTGATGCCGTTCTCCTTATCGCTTCCATACTCGATCAAAACCATCTGCGGGATCTGGTCCTCGCAGCAGGAGAAATCGGACTTGAAACGCTCGTTGAAGTGTATGATGTGCACGAGCTCGATCGGCTGGATTTCAACCTGATGCGATTCATCGGCATTAACAACAGGGATTTGCGAACGATGCAGATTGATCTGCGACATTCTCTCGAAATTGCTGGGAGGATTCCCGCCGGGACGACAATCATCAGTGAAAGCGGCATCACAAGGGCCGACGATTTGCTCCTCCTGCTGAAATCCGGAATTCGCGGTGCTCTCATCGGTGAATATTTCATGAGAAGCGAGCGCCCGGGGCATGCCCTGCGAAACATACTGGAAGAACTGGATCATGAATCTGGTAGTTAAGATTTGCGGTATCACGAATCCTGACGATGCACTGCGATGCGCTGAAACGGGTGCTGATGCGCTGGGATTCATATTTTATGAGGGAAGTCCCCGATGGATCTCTCCGGAAAGCGCAGAAAGAATTATCGGACACCTTCCCCCTTCCGTTACTCCGGTGGGAGTATTCGTGAATGAGTCTCGGCCAACGATAGAACGGATGATCCGCGAAACAGGGATTCGGGTCATCCAGCTCAGCGGCGACGAAACACCGGACGACTGCAAGGGCTATTCTGTGAAAGTGTGGAAGGCATTCCGGTTCAGGCATGGTGAGAATGTGGAACGTGCGCGGGATTACGCCCTAGATGCTGCGTTGCTTGATGGATTTCGCAGTGACAAATTCGGCGGGACGGGAACGCCCGCTGATCAAACAGCAGCAATCGCCATGAAGAACATCCACCGCGTCGTGCTTGCAGGTGGATTGAATCCTTCGAACATTTCCGATGCCGTCCGGACGGTCTCACCCTTCGCCGTGGACATCAATTCCGGGATTGAATCCGAAGCCGGGAAGAAAGACCCATCCAAGATTGCCGCACTGTTCAATGCGCTGAAGGAATTTCGAACTTGAGAAATCAGCAACAGATTATCATCCACGTTCTTTAATCAGAGGATAGCCGACTATGCTCATCGTCATGAAACTCAATGCACCCAGGCAGGAGATCGATGGGGTCAAGGAGAAGATCCGTTCGCTGGGATTTTCCCCTCACGAGATCCCCGGGGAAGAGCGCCTTGCCATCGGGATCACCGGAAACAAGGGAAAGATCGATCCGGAAGTCTTTCTCAATCTCCCCGGAGTCCTCGAGGCGATTCCGGTCTCCAAGCCGTTCAAGCTTGTCAGCCGCGATGTAAAATCAGAAAACAGCATTGTCAAGGTAAACGGCGACGGGATCGGCGGAAAAGAACTCGGCATCATCGCGGGACCGTGTTCAGTGGAAGGACGTTCCCAGATCATCGATCTTGCATACATGTTGAAAGATATGGGCGTGCGCTTCCTGCGGGGGGGTGCGTACAAACCGCGCACTTCTCCCTACTCGTTTCAGGGATATAAGACCGAAGCTCTCGAATATCTCCGGGAGGCACGGGAACTGACGGGCATGCACATCGTGACCGAAGTGAAGGATACGCAGACTTTGCCTCTGGTCGCGGAATGCGCTGATATCCTGCAAGTCGGGGCGCGCAATATGCAGAACTATTCGCTTCTCGAAGCGCTGGGTGCGCAGCGAAAACCGGTTCTCCTCAAGCGCGGGCTCTCTGCCACCATTGAAGAGCTTCTCATGGCCGCAGAATATATCCTCCTCGGAGGAAATTATGATGTGATTCTCTGCGAGCGCGGAATCCGGACGTTTGAAACAGCTTCACGCAACACGCTCGACCTCAATGCCATCCCGATCATCAAGAAACTCTCGCATCTGCCGGTTATCGCTGACCCAAGCCATGGCATCGGCATGTGGGACGGGGTCACGGCAATGTCAATGGCAGCCATCGCCGCGGGAGCCGACGGGATCATCGTCGAAGTACACCCGGATCCCGCATCCGCTCTCTCCGACGGCTATCAATCGCTCAAGCCCGGCCGGTTCAATGCTCTTCTTGAGAAGGTGGAGCAGCTCGCCCCAATCGTGAACAGGACCTGGAAGCTCACACGGTCGCACTCCGAGGCAATCGCATGACGGATTTACGTACTGATCTTCCGGACTCCCGCGGTCACTACGGGAAATTTGGCGGCAAATTTGTTCCCGAAACGCTCATCAGCGCGTTGAATGATCTCGAGCGCACGTATTTTGAAGCCCGCGAGGACACAGCGTTTCAGTCGGATTTGAAGAAACTCCTTCGGGATTATGTCGGAAGGCCGACTCCTTTGTATTTTGCCGATCGTCTCACCAGTCACTATGGCCGCGCAAAGATCTATTTGAAACGCGAAGACCTCTGCCATACCGGGGCACACAAGATCAATAACACGGTGGGCCAGGTCCTCCTCGCAAAGCGCATCGGAAAAACCCGAATCATTGCAGAAACAGGAGCCGGTCAGCACGGCGTTGCCACTGCCACCGTTGCGGCAATGATGGGCCTGAGATGCGAGGTGTATATGGGAACAGAGGATATGGCACGCCAGGAACTCAACGTCAACCGGATGCGGCTTCTCGGTACCGAAGTTATGCCTGTCACATCAGGAACCCGCACACTCAAAGATGCGACGAACGAGGCACTGCGCGACTGGGTCACGAATGTGGAAGACACGTTTTATGTCATCGGTTCCGTTGTCGGACCACATCCCTATCCGATGATCGTGAGAGATTTCCAGGCAATCATCGGTCAGGAAGCGCGGGAGCAGATTCTTGCGGCCGAACGCCGGCTTCCCACGATGCTCGTTGCATGCGTCGGCGGGGGAAGCAATTCGCTGGGACTCTTTCATCCTTTTCTCGGGGACGATGTGAAGATGATCGGCGTTGAGGCCGGCGGCAATGGGATACCCACCGGCAGACATGCCGCAACCCTGACCGCAGGAAGACCCGGAGTACTTCACGGATCGTACAGTTACGTATTACAGGATGAAAACGGACAAGTCCTGCCGGCACATTCGATTTCAGCAGGTCTGGATTATCCGGGAGTAGGCCCCGAGCACAGTTATCTGAAGGAATCGAGCCGCGTGCGGTATATTTCGGCGACGGATGAAGAAGCACTCACGTCATGCTCCCTTCTTCTTCACCTCGAAGGCATACTTCCCGCCCTGGAATCAGCGCATGCTCTCGCCGGTCTCGACTATCTCGTCCCGGGAACACGAGAGCAAGACATCATCATTCTCAATCTCTCCGGCCGGGGAGAGAAGGATCTACCTTCGATCCTGCATCCATCGTCTTCTGTGGGAAAGACCAGTTCATGAATCTTGCAAAACATCTCTCAGATCTGAAGGAGCATAACCGAAAAATTCTCTCGGTCTTCGTGACCTGCGGATACCCGACAGTCGAGATCATGGTGCCGCTCATCAACGCGATCGCCGCAGCAGGCGCTGATCTCATTGAGCTTGGCATTCCATTTTCTGACCCGATCGCCGACGGGCCGGTCATACAGCAAAGTTCACAGGAAGCACTTCGCAATAATGTCACACTATCGGTCGTGTTTGATGTTGCCTCTCAGGTTGCACAAAACTCAGGAGTCCCGCTGGTGGCGATGGGTTATGCCAATCCGATCTACTCCTTCGGGCTCGAGCAGTTCTTCGCTTCGTGCCGTCGAAGTGGAATCTCTGGAACGATCATACCGGATATTCCTTTTGAAGATGGAGATGAATACCGCAACATTGCTGCCCGTAACGGGATTGCGTCGGTCTTCCTTGCTGCCCCGACAACGTCGGACAAGCGCCTGCGGATGCTCGATGAGGTATCACAGGGGTTTCTCTACTGTGTTTCGATTACCGGGGTGACGGGATCGCATCCGACCGGCAACGAGCAGCGGGATGCATTTCTACGCCGGGCACGCAAATGCGTCAGCCGCAATGTTCTTCTTGCCGGGTTCGGTATTGCGACGCCGGAGGATGCATCGCGCGCAAGCGCTCTTTGCGACGGTGTCATTATCGGCAGTGCACTCGTGAGAATCTTGCAGAACTCTCCAAAAAATGATATTATTCAGCGGGCGGCGCAATTCGTTTCTTCCGTTCGGGCGTCCCTGGATCATTGAATTTTCGCGCCGATAACATTTCATGGCAAAAAACGTCGTCGTACATTTTCAGCGGGAGCGTCAGAACTCCGCGATATTAATCGGCACTTCGCTCAGCGCCGCGGCCCGTGATATCCGCCGCCGGTTTCCGGATTCCAATCTCTTCATCATCACAGATTCCCATGTTGCGCCTCTCTATGGCCGGCAATTTGCAAAACAGCTTGGCGTAAATCGTGCAAAGATCATTGTCGTCCCAGCCGGCGAAAAGAGCAAGACACGCGCGGTCAAGGAACGAGTGGAGGACCGCCTCCTGAGACTTCATGCGGACCGGCAATGCTGCGTTATTGCTCTCGGAGGAGGAATGATCGGGGACCTTGCCGGGTTTGTTGCATCCACGCTCTTCCGCGGCGTGTCATTCATCCAGATCCCGACAACGCTCCTCGCTCAGGTCGACAGCAGCATCGGCGGCAAAGTCGCCGTCGATCATCCCCTTGGCAAGAACCTTCTCGGGACGTTTTACCAACCCTGCCGTGTTTACATCGATGTCACAACTCTTCGGACGCTGCCCGATCGCCAGTTACGGAACGGTATAGCGGAGGTCATCAAGTATGGGGCGATTCTCGACCGGGATCTCTTTTCCTACGTCGACCGGAACGAACAGAGAATTCTCCGGCGTGATCCGGCGGTTCTCTCCGCAATTATCGTCCGGTGCCTGAAACTCAAGAAGAGGATTGTTGAACAAGATGAACGTGAATCGGGATTGCGGAGAATTCTGAATTTCGGCCATACGATCGGTCACGCACTCGAGCTTCTTTCAGACTACGCACTCCTCCACGGAGAGGCAATTGCATTGGGGATGTTAACCGAGGCCAAGATATCGGTATCCCTTTGCAATCTGCACCCTGTTGACGTCTGGCGACTCTGGATTGTCTTGAGAAAATTCGGTCTTCCGACGGAATTTCCTCATGCCATCAGCTTGAAGAAGATCGAAGAAACTCTTTCCTATGATAAGAAGAGCCGGAATGGAGTTCCGAATTTCACGCTTGTCAAAAGTATCGGCAACGCCCGTGTCGGCATCCCGGTCGGATTAGATGAAATCACGGATTCAATCCGGTGATTATCTGTCCATCTATAATGCCCGGATCGTTACAGGAAGCGCGCAGACTCCTCCGTTCGCTCCATCACCAGCATGATCTTCTGGAGGTGCGGATTGATCAGCTTGGTGAGTTCAACATTCGTGAATTGCTGGCAGGACCGCGCGGAAAGGTCATTATTACAAACCGTCGGTCATCAGAAGGAGGAATGTTCCGGGGGAATACAAAGGGTCAGAGTTCGATACTGGCGAATGCCCTTCATGGCGGAGCCGAGTACGTCGATGTGGGATTGAGCTGGGGAAAGGAATTCGTCCAAGATCTGGTCGATACCTTCGGAGCCAACAGGGTCATCTGTTCCTATCACGACTTGAAGAAAACCCCGCGCGATCTGGGAAACGTTTACGACCGGTGCAGAGCAACAGGTGCCGGAACAATAAAGATCGCGACAACAGCAAATTCCATTTCCGACAATGTGATTATGTTTGACGTGCTCGATCGCGCACGCAAGAACCGTCAGGAGATGATCGGCATTTGCATGGGTGAACGCGGCGTGATCAGCAGAATACTGGGAGGGAAGCATGGCTCGTGGCTTTCCTTTGCGAGCCTGACGGAAAATGAAAAAACCGGAGCCGGCCAGTTGACAGTTTCAGAAATGAACACGATATTTCGGGCAGGAAGAATTTCTCGCCGGACAAAAGTCTTCGGTCTCGTCGGAAACCCGGTACGCCACAGTCGCGGAATCTATTTCCACAACGAACGTTTTCGTCGTACTTCAAGCGATGCCGTCTATGTAAATTTCCTTACCGACGACATCGATGATTTTTGGAACTCGTATCAGCGCCTCATCACGGGCCTGAGTATCACCATGCCGTTCAAGCAAAAAATCATCCCTCTTCTCGACCGGGTCGATCCCGTCACCGCAGCACTCCGCAGTGTCAACACCGTTATCAGGAAAAGAAACCGGTATACCGGTTATAACACGGATTATCTCGCGGTTGAAGAACTTCTCGGACGGCACGGTTCCCTGAAGGGCCGGAGCGTTGTGATACTCGGTGCGGGAGGAATAGCCCGCGCCATGTGTGCCGCGGCAGTCAGATTCGGAGCCCACGTTACGATACTGGCAAGGACAGCGGGAAAGGCGAAGGCACTCGCAGCCGACTTCTCCTGTCAATGGAATTCCCTCGATCAAGCAGGAAACCTCTCCGCAGATTTCGTGATGAACGCTACGCCCATCGGCATGAGCGGAAGCGGCATGGAAAATCAGGCTCCACTTCCCTCCCCTGCGTACGGAAAGAACACTGTGATGTTCGATGCGGTGTATAATCCGCCTCTCACGCCGCTTCTCAAAGACGCCCGACGAAAGGGCTGCAAGATTATCAGGGGCACGGAATTATTTGAGCGTCAGGCCATCCTGCAATCCCGCATGTTCATCGGGGCCATTTCGTGAAGGATCGCAGCGTCAGGAAGATCTGCCCATCGGCAAACATCAAGGCGGATATTCACATTCCGCCATCCAAGAGCTACACCAATCGCGCTCTGATCGCCGCTGCACTTGCTGACGGACCTTCGACCATTCTCCATGCTTCCGAAAGCGACGATTCCAATTTGCTTTACTCAGGACTGCAGGAATTTGGCGCACGGCTCACCCGGAAAAAGGATGCCATCCACGCAAACGGACTTGACGGGAAACTCAAAGCCCCCGAGAAGGAAATTTATGTCGGAAACGCGGGGACTGCCATGCGCTTTCTCTCCGCGTTCGCAGCAATTACCCCCGGAACAACGGTGGTCACCGGCGATCAACAGATGCAGCAGCGCCCCATTGAGGATCTTCTTGCCGCTTTAAAGATGGCGGGTGTGAAATGCACAAGCAGAGACGGCCGGCCTCCGGTCACAATATACGGCGGCAATTTTCTCGGAGGCAACATCGATCTCGACGCCTCGATCAGCAGCCAGTACCTTTCCGCTCTCCTGCTCATTGCCCCCTACGCGAAGCGTGAAACGACCATCCGGGTCAAAGGACACGTATCTTCCCTGCCGTATGTGGATATGACGCTGCACGTCATGCGCTCTTTTGGTGCGATATTCGAACAAATAGAGATGAAAACGTTCATTATTGACGCCCGCCAGCATTATATCGGGCACGATTTTCCGATAGAGGCGGATGCTTCAGCGGCAACGTACTTTATCGCAGCCGCCGCAATCACCGGCGGACTGGTCCGCATACCCCATCTCTCCTTCGAATCGCTGCAGGGCGACCTCAGATTCCTCTCCATTGTCAAGGAAATGGGGTGTTCGGTGACAACCAGTGAGAGCTTGATTGAAGTCCGAGGCGGGCACCTGGGGGGTATTGATATCGACATGAATGCCATCCCGGATTGCGTCCCCGCGCTTGCGGTTGTCGCAGCGTTTGCCGATGGACCGAGTGTCTTTCACAATATTGCGCATCTCCGATACAAGGAGACCGACCGGCTGGCCGCTCTTGCGAGAGAGCTCACAAAAATCGGCGCACGTGTGGAGCTTACGGACGACGGTATGGCCGTTCATCCGAATGCTCAGCACGGAGCAACTATTGAAACATACAACGATCATCGGATCGCCATGGGATTTGCCGTGGCCGGGCTGCGGATTCCCGGAATCGTCATCCAAAATCCGGAATGCGTCTCGAAATCGTTCCCGACGTTCTGGAAGGAATTCGAAAAGGTGGAAGGAGAAAATTAGGAATGGCAGGAAATGCCCTGGGCACATTTTTCAGAATAACGACATTCGGAGAGAGCCATGGAAAAGCCGTTGGTGTCCTCATCGACGGCGTGGCCCCCAATGTTCCCATTTCGGCGGAAGACATCCAAAAGCAGCTCGATCGTCGGAGGCCGGGTCAAAGCAACGTCACTACATCCCGCAATGAGGCCGATCAGGTTCACATCCTCAGCGGGGTATTCGAAGGAAAGACGCTCGGTACGCCGATCTGCCTTCTCATCTGGAACAGGGATCAGAACTCCGCAGCATACGAGCAGATCAAAAATCTTTTCCGACCCGGTCATGCGGGGTATACATATCTCTCGAAATATGGCATCCAGGATTTCCGCGGAGGAGGGCGCTCTTCCGGTAGAGAAACCGCCGGGAGAGTTGCCGGCGGAGCGCTTGCCAGGAAGATCCTTGAACATCAGGGCATCCAGGTAACCGGATTCACTCGCTCCGTGGGAAGCCTCACTGCCAGGAAGATCTCATTTGAGGAGATCGAAAGGAACCCGGTTCGGTGTCCTGATCCGAAAGCAGCAAAGAAAATGGAACGTTTCATTTTAAGGACAAAGAATGCCGGTGATTCGATCGGCGGCATCGTGGAAGTTGTGGTAAGGGGATGCCCTGCCGGGCTTGGCGAACCGGTATTCGACAAGCTCGAGGCAGATTTCGCAAAAGCCCTCATGTCCATTCCCGCGATCAAGGGAGTCGAGATCGGATCGGGATTTTCAGCCGCCAAAATGCTTGGCAGCAGGCATAACGACGAGTTTACGAAAGACCGAAAGGGCCGGATTCGGACTGTAACAAATTTCGCGGGGGGGATCCTGGGCGGAATCTCAAATGGAGAAGACATTGTACTTCGCATCGCGGTGAAGCCGCCGTCTTCGATCCCAAAGGCCCAGAAGACCGTTGATACCAAAGGTCGTCGCCGCGTCATCAAAGTCAAAGGGCGTCACGATCCGTGCCTCTGTCCGCGTGTCGTCCCCGTGGCGGAATCGATGGTGGCGCTGGTCCTTGCGGATCATCTCATGCGTCAAAAGCTCCTCAGGAAAAAAAAGCCGCTTGTTCTTGAGCGCAGGGAAATTGACTTCATTGACGACATGATTCTCCTCCTTCTTGACCAACGACAGGAGCTTGTCAGGGATATCGGGAAATGGAAGAGATCGCATCGCCGGGCAGTGGCAAGCCCCCGGAGAGAGAGGGAGATCATGCTGAGAAGACTTTCATTTCTGAAGGAGTCGACACTCGATCCGGGGTTCGTTCGGTCTCTCTACCAGCTGATTTTCCGAAACTCGAGGGCAGTGCAGAAGACCGCATGAAACAGCTTCTTGCCCTGATCGGATACGGAAGATTCGGGCGCCTCGCCGCGCATTACCTGAAGGACTCCTTCCGGGTATGGGTTTGCGATCCCCGGAGATCCATCCGGCTGGAATCCGGATTGCGGCGCTGCACTCTGCTGGAGGCATCGCAGTGCAATACGATCATCCTGGCGGTTCCGATCTCCTCAATGCAGTCCGTCCTCCGGAAGCTCTCGCCGGTTATAAACCCCGCCGCGCTTGTCATCGATGTCTGTTCCGTAAAAGCAGAGCCGATCCGGTGGATGAAGCAACTTCTCCCCTCGACCACCAGCATACTTGGAACACATCCTCTCTTCGGACCCGACAGCGCATCAACAACACTCCAAACGAAATCCATCGTTCTCTGTCCTGTCAGGGTCCCGCGCCGGACTTTTTCCCCGATCGCATCCGGACTGCGGAAGGCCGGTTTACTGGTCTCCATCATGACTCCCGATCATCATGATGCAGCGATGGCACGAACCCTTTTTCTGACGCAGTATCTCGGGCGGAGTCTCGCGGATCTGGTTCTTCTGCCAGCATTTCCCCTCACGGAGAATTCGCACATGCTTCACCGGATCGTTTACACGAGCATGCGCGACACCCGTCAGCTCTTGAATGATATGTATCACTTCAACAGGTATGCGAAAGCTATTCCTGCGCGGGTTCACGATGCTCTCCGCAGGGAATCCCTCAAATTGCAGTCCGCCTCCCGGCGCTTGCGTTGAACGATTCTCACTATTTCACTACATTAGTATCAATAATTTTCAGTAATCCCCTTTCACCCCTCTATGACCACAATAACACTCATTCCGGGAGATGGTATCGGCCCTGAAATTACCAGGGCGGCGGTCAATGTCATTCAAGCCGTTGGAGTCGATATTTCCTGGGAAGAACACGTGGCGGGCATCTCTGCCATCGAAAAATACAAAGACCCGCTCCCGGCTCATGTCATCGAATCGATCCAGCGGAATCGGCTTGCGCTCAAGGGACCGCTGACGACACCGGTGGGTACAGGATTCCGGAGTGTGAACGTCGCCTTGCGCAAGGAATTTGACCTCTATGTCAACCTGCGTCCGGCCAAATCGATGGAGGGAATTGAGAGCCACTGGTCCGACGTCGACATCATCGTGTTTCGCGAAAACACTGAGGAATTTTATTCGGGAATCGAGCATTACATCGACACCGCAAGAAGCGCAGCGGAAACGATCGGCGTGGTCACGCGCAACGGCTCTGAGAGAATCCTTCGGTATGCGTTTGAATACGCCGCACAACATCATCGGAAAACGGTGACGATTGTCCACAAAGCCAATATCCTGAAGTATACGAGTGGTCTGTTTCTTGATGTGGGAAGGAAGATGGCCGAGGAATATCCCCAGCTTGCGACGAACGACCGGATCATCGACAATATGTGCATGCAGCTCGTGATGAACCCGCACCAGTTTGATGTCATCGTGACGACAAATCTCTTCGGCGACATACTGTCGGATCTTTGCTCCGGGCTTGTTGGCGGGCTGGGAGTCGCACCGGGAGCAAATATCGGCGCTTCCGCGGCAATCTTCGAAGCCGTGCACGGAAGTGCACCCGATATTGCCGGCAAGAACATTGCCAATCCCAGCGCGCTCATCCTGGCATCTGCCATGATGCTGAGGCATATCGGCAAGACCGACGAAGCCGACAGAATCGAACAGGCAGTAGCTGCAACTGTCAGAGAGCGCCGTGAAGTTACCCGTGACTTGAATCCGCAGCGCCCCGTCTCGACCATGGAGATGACCAGTGCGATCATCAGACACCTCTGACTATTTCAATATTCTCCAGTATTCGAAAAATTATGAATATTCTGCTTATTGACATTAAGTTGAGAAAGTGCGATACTATTTGAATCATGGAATGCCCCTGACCACATCACTGAGAGGATCGCAATGAAAAAGTTGATTCTGCTTTTGTTCTTTGTCGCAGGAATAGCAATTGCTCAGCGACATTATCTTGTCTCCCCCCAACAGGAAGTCATTCCGCTCAGCAAGAGCGTTACGGCATCACGCGTCATTGCCCAGCGGCTTCATAAACAACTTGCCGCGAGCAGTGACAGCTGCACGGATCAGTTTACATTCGGCTACACGGAGGATCAATTCCCTCCTTCGATTGATCACATTGCCCATCACAAAGATATCATGGGGCAATGGTACGTCGCAAAGGCAACCGGCACCATCGACTCGATCTTCTGGGATTGCGGGCCGGACAACAATGCTCTTGACTCTTCGATCATCATCCGTATACATCAATCCAACATTGGACCAACCTACGGCCCCGGCATTCGTCCCGGACCGTTTGATCCTCCCTGCCAGAACTGGGGTTACTGGATAGATAACACTGACCTCGATCAGGGTGTTGCTGCATTTCCGGAAGACGCCAATCCGTATCCGGGACCGTTCCACTCCACGATTGCTCACGGAACAGCAGGCCCGCCGTTCGGCAGCGAAATCTGGGGCCTTGGCGGGTTCCCAGTTCAGGACCATGTCAATGAGATCAACCACGTCGCGATGTCCGACCTCGGAGAGCCCTGCTCGGTTTCTGTCGGCCAGGTCTTCTTCATCAACATGCGGGTGAATTCCCCGCCGACACACATCGTCGAATCCACAAACCAGGGAGTTACGTGGCTCACGTGGACGGATAAGGTAAGTTCCACGAATGAGAACTATCCTTCCCGGAACTGGAAGTTTTACGAGCACGATTCCGGTCCGGCGAATTGCGCCGGTGTTCCGGTTGACCAGGTGAAGCGTGGCTGGGTCGCGCGAGGAGGATTCACTGTCGACGACACACTTCAGGTCGCCGCGCTGAACTGGTGGTATACGATGACGGTTTCGTCCAATACACCCCCTGAAGTCCGGGATGCCCCCGGCGGCGTGCCTCATAACACCCTTTCCACCAGCCCGGAGCTGGTTCAGGTTAATATCCGGGATTGCGATCCGGCGAATCCGGGTCTCGCCGGTGTCGATCATGCTCAAATTCTCTGGTCTCTCGATGGAGTTCCACAGGCACCGATTTCCATGGATCCCATTATCGGCCTGTTGTGGGAAGGCAATATTCCCGGTCAGACCGCGGGCCATACCGTCGACTTTTCAGTCAAGGCATTCGACCTGGAAGGCGCCTCAAGCTTCGGCCCTCCGCATGAATACCGCACTGTGAATCTGCTCAACTCCTATTATGCCATCGACACAATTTCGAACTGTACCGGCACGAGCATTTTCGGCAGCGGTACGGCCATCGACACGTCGAAATTCTTCAACGACCAAAATGGCGCAACGAACCCGAAGGACGACGGCCAGGCGGGACCGTTCAACATGTTCCCGACCAGCGGACCGTTCGTGTTCTTCGGCGATACGGTACGTTATGCCTGGATCGGTACCAACGGTGCTCTCGCCCTTTCGAAGAGCGCGACCGACACACTCGATATTACCGCGACAGGCGCGTA
>Ga0335079_10004789_pt1 | contig 15586 bp, 11 predicted proteins | sample Lox_Sample_33_FD_206719 | JGI IMG/M metagenome (GOLD analysis project Ga0335079, IMG submission 206719) | Soil microbial communities from Loxahatchee National Wildlife Refuge, Florida, United States - Lox_Sample_3.3 | ecosystem: Environmental > Terrestrial > Soil > Wetlands | place: USA...
GCCGTACAAGGCCGCGGTGTCGATGTAGTTGACGCCCAGATCAAGCGCCCGCTCGATGATGGCCATCGCCGCCGCTTCATTGTCAGGCTGCTCGAGGGCAGACTGACCGCCCAAGCTGAAGAGGCCGACACGATATCCGGTGCGTCCCAGGTTGCGCGTCGGCATAGCTTCCGGTGTGACCGGATTCGAAGGCATGGGTGGCAGCGCCGACGCCGACTGGCTCAGAAGACCGCCGGCCACGAGCCCGGCAGTGGCCACGCCAGTCTGTTTCAGGAAGCTGCGGCGCGAGGAGGCGGGTTCCACAGACTCTTTTTTCATAGCACACCCGATACACATTTTAGACGCTCGGAGCAGCGATTTGTCTGGCCTGGCGCTAAGCCGAGGCTCGGAAGGAAGCCAGACCCGAGGTTTCGTCCTGTGCAATATCGAATATCGCAGCCAGGTGGGTGATTTTCAAAATTTCATTCACCGGCTGGCTGACGTTGACCAGCTTGAGCTGGCCACCCTGGCTGCGGGTTGTGGTCAGCGCGCGCACCAGCTCGCCGATGCCGGAGCTATCCAGGTGCGTAACCCGGCCCAGGTTCAGCATGATTTTTTTCTGCCCCTGTTGTAACAGTTCATGAACCGTATCGCGAAGTATTGTGCCGCCGCCCCCGAGAGTGATGCGCCCGCTGAGGTCCACGATGGAAGCCCCATTGACCTGCCGGATATTCGGCCTGGCCGCGCTGTTGGAGCCTGAGGTGTCGCCGGCGCGGCGCGTTCCGATTCCCAAACGGTCCAGCACGCCGCAGGCAGCTTGTGCTTCTGACTTCGATTCGGTACGCACGATGATCAGTGAGCGACCTTTGCTCAGGATCTCGCGGAAGAACTCGGTGTCACTGGGGCTGCTGCAGGGTGTTGTCGGCTGCTCGCGGGAGCCAGAGGGGCGTGAGGCGCTGAGTGCGGCTCCGGCGCTGGCGCCACCCAGACCAAGCAATGCCGCTGCCCCGATCCCGATGGCCAGCACTGGTCCCACTCCGGGCACGAGCAAGGTGGCCGCGGCCGCGCCCAGCGATAACCCGGCCGTGCCGCCGAAAATGCCGCCCAGGCAAGCGCTCATGAACGTGCCGCTCCGGTTCTGCGCACCAGGATCTGGCTCCGCAGTCAGGAATGTAATCGCCTCCTGCGGCAAAGGTATTCGCAGCAGTTCGGCGATGGCGGTTTCCGCCGCAGAAGCGGTCACAAGGACACCGATCAACATTTCCAACGGACGCCTCCCCAGCGAGTTTTCCCAACTGTCGGCTTGCTCGTGGCTCGGGGATTATAGGGGTTGGCGGGCGCGGCAATCACGCTTCTACCCACTCCAGCATAGTGGCGGCCCATGAATATCCCACGCCAAAACCAACCAGCGCGAGATTCTGGCCTGGTCGAATCTGCCGGCGGCACACCGCTTTTTCGAGCGCTATGGGAATGGTGCAAGAAACGGTATTGGCCGTGTCCGCCAGATCGACCCAGAATTTCTCCTCAGGAATGGGTGTTCGGGCGCGCAGACGATCGAGCATGAATTTGTTGGCCTGATGAAAGATGAAATGATCCACGTCTTCTACTGCCCGTCCGCTCTTCTCAAGAAGCTGCTCGAGCAGCCTGGGGACCGTTTCCACGGTAAACCGGTAAACCTCGGGACCATTCATGTAAAGGTTGCGCTGAGAGCGCCAATTGCCGCGGCCGTCTTCACTTTCAATTGTCTGCTCGCAGCCGACGGGTTGGCGCATGCCGCCGGCCGGCACGATAAGCTCGCGGGCCCCGCTGCCGTCGGTGCCAAAAACAAACGGCCCGATCAGTTCTCGGTCCGATTCGACGGCGCTGAGCAGAGTGGCGGCAGCGCCGTCGCCAAAGATGGTGCGCACGCTGCGATCGCGGCGGTTGATGAACTTGCTGTAGGTCTCTGCAGTAATGAGCAGGACGTTCGTGGCGCTGCCGGTCTCGATCAGGCTCTTGGCCAGCGACAACCCATAAACGAAGCCGGAGCAGCCCTGGTTGAAGTCGAGAGCGCCACAATCCAGCCGCAGGCCGAGGCGGTCCTGAACCAGGCAGGCGGTCGTGGGAAGAAAGTAGTCCGGACTCTGAGTGCAGAAAAGGAGGAAATCGATATCGCCAGGCGCGCAAGCACCATTCTCGAATAGACGCTTTGCGGCCGCGACACCGAGATCGGATGAACATTCATCGGGGCCGGCAATGCGCCGCACCGCGATACCGGTCTTCTCAAGGATCTTCTGCGCGTCCCATCCGCCCAGTTGCTGCGCGAGTTCCTCGTTGGTCAAACTTCCATCGGGAAGGTAGGAGGCTATTGCTTTGAGCACAGCCCGCCGCCGGACTCCATTGCCATCGCGCATGGCCGAACTCCGCCTCTCCGACAAGACTCGCGATCGGCGAAGATACTTCACCCGCCAATGTCGCGAACTGCCGACTTAACTCTCATATAACACATCCGGCGAAGGGATTCGAGCCATCCTGAGGTTTGAGCGACGGCGGTGGGGATGCCGATGAGCTGGCGGGAAAGAAAAATCGCGGCATGAAGCGTGATCTTCATGCCGCGGTCAGGAGTGAGCCTAACAGGCTCTTGCTGGGTTAAGAGTTCTGGACCTCCGCCTTCTCGCGAGCGCCAGCCGGCAACGTTGCGAATTGCAGGTTGGTGATTGCCAGCGCTGCGGACATGCGAAAATACCGCTTGTAGGAGGTGTAGGCGCCGATCATCACCGGCAGCACCAGCAGGGGGGTCTGCCAGCCTACGTAATGAGTTGCGGTTGCGGCGATGGCGGCGACACCGGCGCTCAGAGTGAAGTAGGAGAACGTCAGCGTCAGGATCTCGCGCCATACCGTAACGAAGTTGTGGTTTTCGGTCATTGCGATGACCCCCGCCACCGGCAGCGTGTCGGCCACCAGGAAGGCCGTGCCGGCCAGAGCGATGAGCAGAGACTTCGCCGCCAGAGTTGGAATCATCGCGGTGCGGGCATACACAAGGTGAGCCGCCGCCACTGCCAGGGTCAGGGTCGATACGTTGAACAGCGCATGCACCGCTTTCAACTTCCCGCCTTTGGCCGGTAAGCCCTGGATGAAGGCGGATGCCGCTGCGATCAGCACTGCTTCAGGAAACCTCAGTTCAGCCACCGCAATCAGGATGAACGGCAGATTCACTGACATGTTTCCCGTCGTACCCGGCAGCTTAACTTTCAGCCGGGAGGCGAACAGGGCGATGATCAGAAAGGACAGGAACCGTACCGGATCCTTGCATTCCCACTGTACCAGCCCGCCCGCCAGGGTTACTGCTCCCACCGTTGCGATCAAGCCGATGAAGAGCTTTGCGCTTATGGATATGTTTTTCATATGCGTCTCCTTTCGCTCTTCATCTCCGTTAATCGTTGTCCTGATCGCAGGTGACGGCGCCGGTGGTTGGATCCACCTGGCAGTCGCCGGGATCGCCGTCGCTCATACCTTGCATCGTACTGTTGCCCCAGAGAATGCTGTTGCCCCAGAGGATGCTGAAGCCATCGGTCGTGCTATCGCCCCACACCACCGAGTTGCCCCAGAGGATGGAGGAAGCGGTGAGAAACACGTTATTGCCCCACACCACCGAGTTGCCCCAGAGAATGCTGTTGCCCCACAGAATTGAGTTGCCCCACAAGATCGACGTGCTGGTTGGCGTCGTCTGAGCGAGGGTAACCGTGTGAGTCGAGGAGTTGTAAACAGCAGTGGGAGAAAGGGCATACCCGCTGCCGCCATCGGAGTTGTTCAGCGCCGCCGCAACATCCAGATAGCCGGAGCCGTAGGTGAAGATGTCGGCCTGGCTGGCATATACGTTTCCGAAGACGTCTGCCGACGAGCTGTAGGCCCGGAAGTTCTTGTAGGCTGACTTCATCATCCGCGCCTTGACCAGGTCGGGAGTCAGCGTGGGATCCTTCTGAATCATCAGAGCGGCCGCGCCGGACACCAGGGGCGTCGCCATGCTCGTTCCGCTCAGCTTGAAGTACTTGGAAGGACCATAGGACGAATTGCAGACCGAGCCGTTGCCGTTGCACGGAAACACGTCGAAACTCGGGTTACCGTTTACCAGCGTTGAGTTGGTTGCTAACAGGGAAACCACCTTGTCCCCAGGGGCAACGATGTCAGGCTTCACGATGTGGTCGATCAGGGTCGGGCCCTTGGAGCTGTAGCTGGCGATCACATCGTTGGAGCGGTTGAAATCGTTGGCGCTCATGGCGCCGACGGTGATCACGTAGGGATCGTTGCCCGGGACGTCGATGGTGCCATAGCCGTGGGTGTGCAGCGAGTTGTCGCGTCCGCTGTTGCCGGCCGCCACTACCACCACGATGCCGGCGTTCCAAGCCTGCTCTACCGCCTGGCACAGCGGATCCTGGGTGTAGCTTTCAAAGATGCCGCGGCCCAAAGAGAGGTTCAGCACGCGGATGTTGTACTGGCTCTGCAGCTGGATGGCCCGGCTGATCGCGGCGATCACACCGCTATCCGTGCCGCTGCCGTTGGCGTCCAGCACCCGCAGATTGATGATGTTCGCATTGGGAGCGACGCCAATGTACTCGTACTTGTAACCCGTCTGCGAACTGAAGCCATCGCCGGCAGCCAGCCCGGCCACGTGGGTACCGTGCCCGTAGGCGTCGACCGTGCTGGTATCACCGGCAACGAAGCTCTCGCTATAGACCACTCGCGAGTTGTTCGTCCCGAACGCGTTCACGTCCGTATGCGCGTAGACGCCGCTGTCCACGACGGCAATGCCCACGCCCGCGCCGTTGTAGCCGTAGCCCTGGGCGATGTCGGTGTTGATGACTTCGCGCGCCGCATCGAAGTTCGAGCTCATCTTGACCCTGTGATCAAGCGAGACATGGACGACATCGGGATCATTCGCCAGATCCTGAACCGCCGAGAGGGTCAGCGTGTACGCCTCGGCCTTAATCACGCCCAGATGGCGTTTCGAACGCCCGCCCCGGCTCTTTACAAAGTCCAGGTGCTTTTGTTGCGGCGTCACCCGATACTGCACGATGACATCGACAACGGTGGAGGGACTGTCCGCTGCCAGCAGCTGCTGCAGCGGCGGACTGAACTTGGACCGTTCCTGGTTACGCTTCGCTGAAGCGGACGGCGCCGCCAGCAGTATCAGGCAGGTAGCCAGCACGGCAACGACGCTGTTCGTAAACTCAATCTGCTTTCTCATATGGCTAGGACTCCGCATAGGTAGCTGCCTGGTTAAAAGCAGGCCGGGGGCCAACCGCCATGAACATCTAAGTGATTGAAAAATAAGTGCTGGACGCTAAAGTTGAGGGGTGCGACCAGAGACAACGTGGCGCAGGCCCATGGGCACTTGGGTCAAGTTGTCACCGGGGTTCGGACTGGAACATGGCAGGGTTTTCGGCCGCCTCGGACCGCTCGCGCCGCGCTCGAACGACTCGTCACCGTCGCTCCACGCGTTCACGCCACCTTTGTAACGTTCACATGCGGCTACATTAAGCGGATTGTTGAGGTTGGACCTTCAGCACGACGCCAAAATGTCTAAGGCGCCGGTGTGGTTGCGACAGATTGTCCTGTCTTCGCGCCGGTGAAATCGAACCTGCATGCGCAATCCGTTCAAAACGCTGGGAGACGGGCTGGCGGCATGGCTCTCGCGATTGGCCTCTCGCTTGCCGATAAAAGTCGAAAGCAGTCCGTCTATGCCAAAGCGAGCGCAAGCGTTTGTGTTCCTGACTTCGGCCCTGGGCGCGGCGGTGATGGCCGCCGGAGCCGTCCACTGGGAATCGCACGACAGCCTGCGTTTCGCCTGCTATCTGGTGGTAGCGCTGCTGGCCTCCGGCCTGAAGGTACATCTGCCCGGCATCGACGGAACGATGTCGGTGAATTTTCTCTTCATCCTTATTGGCATTCTGGAACTGTCCCTGCCGGAGACCTTACTTATTGGTTGCGCCTCGGGTCTGGTGCAATGCTTGTGGAACACAAAAACCGCACCCGCGCCCATTAAAGTGATTTTCAACGTATTCAGCATGATGGCGCCGGCCATTGCGCTCTCTGCTTTTGCTTATCATGGCCTGGCGCCAGTGCTTCGCAATAGCGTGCCGCTGTTGCTGATCGCCGCTGCCTGCGCGTACTTCCTGACGAATACCATCCCGGTGGCTATCGTAATCGCGCTTACGGAAGGCAAATCCTTCCGCAAGATCTGGGCAGAGTGCTACTTCTGGTCATTTCCCTACTACCTGGTAGGCGCCGCGATCGCCGGTCTGGTAAGCGCCCTGAATCGCTGGGTGGGCTGGCAGACATCCCTGCTGGTGCTGCCCATCATGTACTGGATCTATCGCTCATATCGCCTGTATCTAGGGCGGCTGCAGGATGAGAAGCGGCACGTGGAAGAAATGGCCGGACTCCACCTGCGCACGATCGAGGCGCTGGCTCTGGCTATCGAAGCCAAAGATCTCACCACCCGCGACCACCTGCAGCGTGTGCGGGTCTACGCCGTCGAGATCGCCAGGGAACTGGGGATGAGCGAGGCGGAAATCGAAGCGCTGCGCGCGGCCGCCCTGCTGCACGATATCGGCAAGCTGGCCGTCCCCGAGCACATCATCAACAAGCCGGGCCGCTTGACTCCGGAAGAATTCGAAAAGATGAAGATTCACCCGGTGGTCGGCGCAGAAATTCTGCGGCACGTGAATTTCCCAGGGCCGGTGGTTCCGATTGTGCGATCGCACCACGAAAAATGGGATGGTAGCGGCTATCCAGACGGGCTGAAAGGGATGGAAATCCCGATCGGAGCGCGCATCCTCTCCGCTGTGGACTGCCTGGACGCCCTGGCTTCCGATCGCCAATATCGCCGTGCGTTGCCTCTGGATCAGGCGATGGAATACGTTGCCCGCGCCGCGGGCACCGAGTTCGACCCGCGCGTGGTCGACGTGCTGAAACGGCGCTACATCGAACTGGAGCGTTTGGCGCAAAGCACGTCGGCTGAGCCCCTGCAGCCGCGCCTCTCCACCGATCTCAAGGTGGAGCGCGGCCTGGAGCCATCGGCCGGCTTTGAGCGGACCGCCCCTTCGCCATCGGTCAGCGATTCCGAGAGCTTCCTCACGTCAATTGCGGCCGCCCGCCAGGAGGCGCAGACGCTGTTTGAGCTTAGTCACGACCTGGGCAGCACGCTCAGTTTGGACGAGACCTTGTCGCTGCTGACGGTCCGGTTGAAGAAACTCGTGCCCTACGATTCGGTTGCCATCTACATGTGCCGGGGTGACAAGCTGGTGCCGCAATACGTCAGCGGTGACAACTTCCGTCTCTTCTCAGCGCTGGAGATCCCGATCGGTCAGGGCTTGTCGGGATGGGTGGCGCAGAACCATAAGCCCATAATCAATGGCAATCCTTCGGTCGAGCCCGGGTACCTGAACGACGAGACCAAATTCAGCACTCTGCGTTCGGCGCTGGCCGTACCCCTTGAAGGTGTGGCCGGCGTGGTTGGCGTGCTGGCTCTCTATAAGTCAGAGCGCGACGCCTTCACCAACGATCACTTGCGAGTGCTGCTGGCGATCTCCTCCAAGGTCGGCATCTGCATTGAGAACGCCCTGAAGTATCAGCAGGCGGAGAGTTCGGCCACCACCGACTATCTCACCGGCTTGCCCAATGCGCGCTCCCTGTTCCTGCATTTGGATCGCGAGCTGGCGCGCTGCAAGCGGAGCCATACCCCGCTGGCGGTTATGGTTTGCGACCTGGATGGCTTCAAGCAGATCAACGACCGCTTCGGGCATCTGGAAGGGAACAAGGTGTTGCGCATTTTCGCGGACTTCATGAAGGCGGTATGCCGCGAGTATGACTATGTGGCCCGTATGGGTGGCGACGAGTTCGTGATCGTGGCTCCCGGAATGACGCAACAGGCAGCCGAAGACAAAGCCGCGCACCTGCTGTCTCTGGCGCGCGAGGCCGGCCGCCAGGTGTGCGGGCACGATTTCCTCTCACTCAGTATCGGCTGCGCATTCTACCCCGAGGCCGGCTCTGACGCGGAGCAGTTGCTCACCGAAGCCGATCGCAGAATGTACGTGGCGAAGCAGGCGCAACACGAGCGCAGTGAGCGCACGCAGAGCCGCGCGGTCTCCCCGGCGGCGGTGAATTAGCGGGGAAGGCGATGCGGAAGCTCCTCCGACATCTGGCGGCCATGCTGGCAATCATCCTCGTAGGCGGATTGCTGTCGGCCACTCTGGTCCGTCTGGCCCCCGGTTTCGACGTCGATGAAGAACAACTGGATTCGCGTCTGAGCGGGGAGAGCGTTGCAGCGCTGCGCCAGGCGCGTGCCCGCGACCGCAACATCGCCCGCTTCTATCTTCACTACCTGGGACGCGCCTTACGCGGGGACCTTGGTGAGTCCCGCACGCTCAATCGGCCGGTGCGGGAACTGCTCGCCCAGCGTTTGCCTGTGACAGCACGCGTCGCCGGATTGGGTCTGCTCGCCGGATGGTTCTGCGCTGTGGTGGTTGCGCTCGTGGCGACCATGGCGCGCCGCGTCACGCTCGATCTGGTGGCCACCCTGTTGGCCGCAGTCTTTCTCTCCCTACCCGCAGCCGTACTTGCGTTGCTGTTCGTCTTCGCTAACGCTCCAGCCTGCATGGTGATCGCGCTGGTGGTTTTCCCCAAAGTTTTTTCCTATGCCCGTAATTTGCTGGCCAAGAGCTATGACTCGCCACACCTGATTACCGCCTACGCCAAAGGGGTAGGTCCGCTACGCATTCTGCTGTGGCACGTGCTGCCGGTTACAGGCTCGCAGTTACTGGCTGTGGCAGGGATCTCCGTCAGCATCGCCTTGGGCGCGGCAGTTCCCGTGGAGTCCTTATGCGGCATCGCGGGCATAGGGCAGCTCGCCTGGCAGGCGGCTCTGGGACGCGATCTGCCGTTGCTTGTGAATCTGACAGTGCTGGTGACGGTCATTACCCTGGCGACGAACTGGGGGTCGGAGATTGCAGGGCAGCGCTTGAGAATGGGAGCAGCGTGAGGCGCATTCGCCAACTCGCGTGGTTGCTGCTGGGAGTGGTGGCCCTATCTTCGCTGGGCGCGGGACTATGGGCTCCGGCCGACTATGCCATGCAATTCCGCGAGGCGCCCAACTCTCCGCCTTCCCACGAACATCTACTCGGAACCGACGACTTGGGCCGGGACCGCTTCTCACGAGTGCTTTACGGCACCCGAATCTCCCTTCTCATGGCCCCTCTAGCCGCGTTGCTTTCGACTTTGCTCGCTACACTGGTTGGTGGAGTGGCCGGCTATCTAGGCGGATGGTGCGAGCGCGCCGCCATGGGCGCTACCGATCTGTTTCTTTCCATGCCATGGCTCTTTCTGCTGCTGGCCGTACGCGCCATGTTGCCCCTTAACGTCGCGCCAACTACTTCGGTAGCGGTGACCTTTCTGCTTTTAGGCGTGCTGGGATGGGCTGCCTCCGCACGGGTGCTGTGCGCAGGAGTTCGGGGCCTGCGCAACTCCGAGTTCGTCCTGCAGGCTCGCGCCTCCGGCCTTCACGGCTGGCGCTTGCTGGCCGTCCACGTCCTGCCGAACCTCAAGCCGGTGCTGCTGGCGCAATTCTGGATTGCGATCCCGGTTTTCATCATCACCGAAGCCAATCTCGGCATTCTCGGGCTGGGTGTCTCCGAACCGCTGCCTTCCTGGGGCAGCCTGCTGCGAGAAATGGAGAGCTTTGCCAGCTTTGGCTTCGAGGCGTGGAAACTGGTGCCGCTGGTGCTGCTGGTGCTGGTGGTGAGCAGTTTTCAGATCGTCCTTTCCCGAGATGAGGTGGCGGCATGAGGCGTCGTGCGATCGGCGTGGTCCTGTCCCTGATGTTCGCACTGGTGGCCGCGTTCGGCCAGTCCGGCGGAGAACTGAAGTTCTTCGTGCACTCAGACCCCAAGACCTTTGATCCACTCGCGGTGGTCGACGACGCTTCCGAGACCATCCGCTATCTCACTGGCGGAGTGCTGCTGCGGGTCAACCGGCGCACTCAGCAGGCGGAGCCCGAACTCGCAACCGCGTGGACGATAGCGCGCGACGGCCGCAGTATTACTTTTAACCTGCGCGACCACATTTATTACTCCGACGGTTCGCCGTTCTCGGCCGAGGACGTAGCCTATACCATGCAGCGGCTGATGGATCCTGCGTTGCACTCACCCACCGGCGATTCCTTCCGTTCCGGGTCCGGCGCAGTGCACACAAAGGTCGATTCTGCAACGCGAGTCACTATCACTTTCCCCGAGCCGGTGGCGGGCCTCGACAAGCTGTTCGACCAGGTTGCGATCGTCTCGTCGCACTCGAATAACAAGGAGCGCGCCGCCCTGGGTCCGTTTTATATAGCCGACTACAAGCCCGATTCCTATGTTCTTCTGCGCCGCAACCCCAACTACTGGCGTCGCGATGCTGCAGGACGCCAACTTCCTTATCTCGATTCCGTCCGCCTGGGTATTCAGCCCAACCGCGATATCGAAATGATGAGCTTCCGCCGGGGCGAGATCGACCTCATCAACTGGCTGGACAGCGAATATTTCGAGCGCCTGGCCGCGCAATCACCGGGGCTCGTGCACGATGCAGGCCCGGGTCTGGATTCCGAGCAAATGTGGTTCAACCAGGCGCCCAATGCGCCCATTCCGGCATACAAGCGCGCGTGGTTCCGCTCCACGAATTTTCGCCGTGCCGTATCAGCGGCGATTAACCGCGCCGATCTCAGCCGCGTGGTCTATGGCGGGCATGCCCAGCCTGCTGCCGGCCCTGTTTCTCCGGCCAATCACTTCTGGTTCAATGCCAGGCTGCGTGCGCCGGCTTACGATCCCTCGGGTGCGCTACGCATACTGCAGCAGGAAGGCTTCAGGCTGCAGGGCACCACGCTGCTCGATCGCGAGGGACATGCTGTCGAGTTCTCTATCATCACCAACGCCGGCAACAAGCCGCGTGAACGCATGGCCACGATGGTCCAGCAGGATCTGGGGAAGATCGGCATCAATGTCCACGTGGTGACGCTCGACTTTGCCTCACTGCTCGACCGCATCACCGGATCCTACAACTATGAGGGCGCGCTCCTGGGCATGGCGAACACTGATCTCGACCCCAACGAGCAGATGAATTTGTGGCTCAGCTCCGCCGATAACCACCAATGGAATCCCAGGCAAAAATCGCCGGAGACCGCGTGGGAAGCCGAGATCGACCGCCTGATGAAGGAACAAGCCGCTAGCCTCGAACCCGTCACGCGCAAGGCCTGCTTCGACCGGGTGCAGGAAATCGCCGTGGAGCAGCAGCCCTTCATCTTCCTGGTCTACAAGAATGCTCTTTCGGCGGTTTCGGCCACGGTGGCCAACGCCAGTCCGGTTGTGTTGCGGCCGCAGACTTATTGGAACATCGAGACGCTCAGTCTGCGCGTCCAGACTGCGAGCAAGCATTGACGACACCTGAGCCGTTTCTCTCGCTCTGCCTCACCGCCGGCTATCGCGGCAAGCCGCCGGTACTCCGCAACGCGTTTCTGCAAATGAGGCGCGGCGAGGTTCTTGGACTCGTCGGACAAAGCGGATCCGGAAAGAGCACGCTGGCGCTGGCCATCCTGAGGCTGCTGGAGCTGAAGGGCGGCAGAGCGCGGGGCTGCGTTTACTTCCAGGGGCAAGATCTGGTGAAAATGAAGGAACGCGAACTACGCAGGCTGCGTGGTAAGGAGATCGGCCTGGTGCTGCAGAGCCCGCTTTCTGCGCTCAACCCGGCATTGGGCATAGGTACGCAACTGCGGGAAGCATGGAAGGCGCACGGAGTTGGCACGCCCTCGCAATCTCAAGCCAGCATCAGGGAAGCCATGGCCAACGTCAGCCTCCCCACCGATGAAGAGTTCTTAAGCCGCCGTCCGGCGCAGCTCAGCGTGGGCCAGGCGCAGCGCGTGCTCATCGCCATGGCGGTGCTTCACCGTCCGGCGCTGCTGATCGCCGACGAACCCACCAGCGCGCTTGATCTCATCACTCAGTCCGAAATCCTCGGTTTGTTCGCACAGCTTAACCGCGATCTGGCTACTTCGATCCTCTATATTTCGCACGACCTGCTCTCCGTTGCCTCGATCTGCCGTCGTATCGCCATCCTGTGCGACGGCGATATCGTCGAGAGCGACACTACGGAGAACATTCTGGAAACGCCGCGCCATCCTTACACCCAGAAACTCATCGCCGCTCTACCGCAACCGCCCACAAGGGCGGATGCCCTCACCCCGATGCCGCTGCGAGAGGACGGGGCGCTCGCAAGACGGCGTTAGGACTGTTTAAGAGATCTCTTGCGCGTGATCGTGCCGGCAGGCTTAGCTAGACCAACAGCTCAGGAACCTCCAGCTTTCCTTTGCCGAACGCTGCCAGGAAGGCATGCACCACTTTGGGATCGAATTCGGTCTCGGATCCCTGTTCGATGATCTTCTTCGCATCGAACGTGGACATGGCTTTGCGATAGGGCCGGTCGCTGGTCAGGGAATCGTAAACGTCGGCCACCGTGAGGATGCGGGCCTCCAGCGGAATCTGCTCACCTTTGGTGGGGTGGTAACCGGAGCCGTCGAACTTGTCGTGATGGGCGAGGATGATGGGTAGCACGCGGCGCAGCGAGCCGCCTACCGGCTCCAGTATCTGAATACCGGCTTCCACATGACGCTGGATTTCCTTGAACTCCTTCTCCGTGAGGCGGGCAGCCTTGTAGAGAATTTCGCGGCTGATGTCGAGTTTACCGACATCGTGCAGCAGGGCAGCCGCGCGTATGTCTTCAATCCGATCTGAATTCAGCCCCATCTCGCCGGCGATGCTGGCCGCATACACGGAAACGCGATAGGAATGATTCTGGGTGTATTTATCCTTGGCGATGAACTGCTGCAGGATAACGAGCACCCCGTGATAGGTCTGGCGCAGTTCGCGGATGTGTTCTTCCTTGCGCTCGTAGAGCGTTCCGGTGGAGTAGGCGGTGATTACCAGGACCGCGCCCCAGATGGTCAGGTCATACCAGCGGTCTTCCAGCAGTGGTGTCGGGTTGTGGCGCGAGAACATGACCGGGTTGTAATGCATGAGCAGCCCGATTACGGCGACGCTGGCTATGGCCGTGAGGGTGGCATGGCGCCGTCCGTAAAAGTAGGCCGAGTACAGTGTGGGGAGGCCGTACAGCGTGAGCAGCATGCGGTGGCTGTCTACGAGCAGGTTCAGAACCGCCGCCATAACGAACAGCGAAAGTAACAGCCACAACTCCCGGTTTACGGCCTGCAACTGAGCCAGGCTCGCCGACCTTAGTCTTGAAAGCAAATCCAGAAAGAATGGCCGTTGCTGACTTGCCGCGAGGTATTCAGTTTCTCTTACCTGATCCCTATACACAGACACCGCCTTGCAGGGTTGTCGTTACAAGCGTCTCTATTTAGGCCGCCGGTCGCCTCCCGACTTCCGCTACATGGATAATACTTTTCAGGAGCGCGCGTCACAGATTACCAACGTGCCTACACGATGGTTCGGTACCTTAGTTTGCACGGGTGGGGTTTGCGATTGACAGTGCACCCCAGATGGCCGATAAAACAGGAAGGGCACCGCTCCGCGCGGGAGATCCTTTGTGCGCGGGCCGTTGTTACTGGCATGCCGGAAACCACTTCTGCCGAGACTTCACGCTACCAGGTCCAGGGCTTTGAGGCCGTGGTCTGCAGCGAAGCCATGCACAAGCTCATGCAGATGGTGGAACGGGTGGCGCGCAGCAATGCCGCCGTGTTGATCGTGGGCGAGACTGGCAGTGGCAAGGAGTTCGTTGCCCGCGCCATTCACCATAATTCTCTCCGCTGCAACAAACCGTGGGTCGACCTGAACTGTGCCGCGCTGCCTGAAAACCTCGTAGAAAGCGAACTGTTCGGCTATGAGAAGGGTGCCTTCAGCGGCGCCGACACTCCTAAGCCCGGTCTGTTTGAACTGGCCGACCATGGCACGCTGTTTCTCGACGAGATCGGCGAACTCGAGCCCAAGGTGCAGGTGAAGCTCTTGCGCGTGCTGGACGGTGTTCCTTACTACCGGCTGGGCGGCAGCAAGAAGATCTCGGTGGACGTGCGTATCGTCGCCGCTACCAACAAAGACCTGGAAGAGCAGGTGAGGGCGCTGCGCTTCCGCAGCGATCTCTATCACCGCCTGGGACAATTCCAACTGAAAGTGCCTCCTCTGCGCAGCCGGCCCGAGGACATCGTCGGCCTGGCCGAGTATCTGCTCCAGCGGCACAAGCCGGACATGCGGTTCTCCGATGACGCCTTGCGCGCGCTGCTGGCGTACTCCTGGCCGGGCAACGTGCGGGAGCTGAAGAACATTGTGCTGCAGGCGGCTACCATGGCGGAAGACACTGAAATCCACCTTGCCGACTTGCCACCTGAGATCGGCGGCGCGCCGCGTGTTGAGGACGAAGTGCCTACACGCGATTTGGCCGAGATCGAACGCCAGACCATCGTCAAGGTGCTGGCCTCAACCGCCGGGCACCAGGGCCAGGCGGCGGAACAGCTCGGAATTTCCCGGCGCACGCTCAGCCGCAAACTGAAGCAATACAAGATTGATGCTGAACGCCGCAGTTCGAACCCGCTCGGTCTGCTGGGGGGAGAACAGCAAAACTATTTCCGCGCCGCCCTCGATGTGCCAGTGGTTCTCCGTACGAAGTCAGGGGAGGAACTAAGTCTCCGCAGCGTGAATCTCGCGGCCGGTGGTCTGGCAGTGAGCGGCCTGGTGAATCCCCTGAAGTGCAGCGGCGATCTCGAAATCCGCTTTACGATGCCCGAGGGATTGGAAGTCGAAGCCTCGGGCCGCATCGCCTGGGCCGATGTCCGCGGCAAAGCCGGCATCCGGTTTACTCAGATTGATCCGCACGTCGTGGCCCAGCTCCAGCAATGGATCTCCGAAAAGCAGCAGGAAGAAGGCTGGACAGTCAGCGATCCCCGCTGAGCGAATCCTTCCGGAGCATCGCCGCCACTCTGACTAGCGCTTGAAAAGATCGAAGAGCGCCTGCTTCATGACCGCACCGCCCACCTCCGCGATGGAGCGCGTAAGCGGTATGTCCTTGGGGCAGACTTCGACACAGTTCTGCGCGTAGCCGCATTCCTGGATGCCGCCATCTCCCATCAACGCGTGCAGACGCTCGCTCTTGAGCGCTTTGCCGGTGGGATGAGTATTGAACAGACGCACTTGCGAAATGGCAGCCGCGCCCACGAAGCCGGTCTGATCGTTGAATTGCGGGCAGGCTTCCATGCAGCAGCAGCAGGAGATGCAACGCGAGAGCGGATAGGCTGATTCCTGCTCATCCGGTGACATCTTCGGACCGGCGCCGAGATCATACGTCCCATCCACCGGCACCCAGGCCTTTACGCGCTTGAGGTTCTCGAAGATCACCTGGCGATCGACGGCCAGATCGCGCACCACCGGGAACTTGGTGAATGGCTCAATACGAATGGGCTGCTCTAGATTGTCGACCAGGGCCGAGCAGGCCATCCTAGTGCGCCCGTTGATCAACATGGCGCAGGAACCACAAACCTCTTCGAGACAATTCGAGTCGTAGAAGATCGCAGTGGTCGGCTTGCCGTCGCCGGTCACCG
>Ga0335079_10004791_pt1 | contig 15581 bp, 7 predicted proteins | sample Lox_Sample_33_FD_206719 | JGI IMG/M metagenome (GOLD analysis project Ga0335079, IMG submission 206719) | Soil microbial communities from Loxahatchee National Wildlife Refuge, Florida, United States - Lox_Sample_3.3 | ecosystem: Environmental > Terrestrial > Soil > Wetlands | place: USA: Florida...
GGAGAGCGGCGACCGTAGAGCTGGCCGAGATATCCTTTGCTCGCGCGAAGGGCGATCTGCCGGCCGAGGTAGTGTTCCCCGAGCGCGATTGACCTACTAACCAAAATGAAAACCCTGGCGAAGACGACAATCGCGGGCATGGTCGGCCGGCTCCCCTGGGGAGCACGGCGCACCATTCTTGAAACCCTCATCCGGCAATTTAGCCCCGAGAACGTCTTCGCCGATTTCTGCCGGACACCGCAGATGCGCGGGCTTACCGTGGTCGGCGAAAACGGCTTTGTCGAAGGTCCGATTGGCGACCGCATCGTGATCTGGCGCTATGCCGCGCGAGGGACTTGGGCGTCCGCAACTGTCAACCTCTTCCGCGAGTTTTTCACGCCTCAAACCAGCGGCACCTTCATCGACATCGGCGCCAATGTGGGACTGTCGCTCTTGCCAATTGCAAAGCTTGGAACGGTTGCCTGCCACGCTTTCGAGCCGGAGCCGGAGAATTTCCGTTTCCTCAGACGTAACGTGCTCACCGCTGGCGTCTCCCCTCGCTGTCAGCTCCATCAAGTCGCTCTTTTTGACAAATCCGGAGAAATCGATTTCGCCGTTTCAGCTCTCAATGCCGGTGCGCATCGTATTACGGCTGCAGCCGACGGGCTGGAGGATCATCATTGGCGGACGATCAAGGTGAAGGCTTACAGCCTCGATAGCTATCTGCAAACCGAGAAACTCGCTTCGCCGCTTGGCATTAAAATAGATGCTGAAGGCGGAGAGGCGGCTATCCTTCGCGGTGGCCGCAACATGCTGTCGCGCGCTGGGCTGCTCATCTTCGAATTCTCGCCCTCCACCATCCACAGGGTGGGGGCCGACGGCCGTGAGTTTACGCGCTTCCTGCGGGACAACTTCCGCGAGGCCACGATTTACAGCGACGATGCGGGCATCACGGATATCCAGTTCAAAAATATCGAAGCCGCCACGGCCGAAATGGAGCGGCTCATGACTGACCCGGCCGTAGGGTCCCGCTACTTCGATATCGCCGCGCGGAAATGAGGAGGTCCGGGCCATCGCTGCCACCGAGATGTTCGGCGGCAATTCAACCACATGCACAGTTGCCGCTTGCTCGCATCGCGGACACCTGTCGCTCCGGCACCTCGGGATGCAGTTCACGGTAGGCTCGGACAATCCGGAACTCGAACTTTAAGGAAGCCGGCTATCGCATTGGTCAGGCGTACTTCTCGGATGGCCCGGACGGGCAATACGTAGATCAATCACTCTAGCAAAAGCCGCCTTCAGCCACTCGGCCGCGGTGTTCGAGGGCGGTCGATCAGCTCGCGCCCACCAACCCCGACACACCGGACGCAGAACTTTAAGGATACTGTCTATATCATTGATTTAACGTGATCCGAGCGCCGAATTGAGCAAGGCGACATGGTTGCCGGTTCATTGGCAAGCCGCCGCCTTCAGCCGCCGGGCGATCTCTCCGTTCTTGAAGGGTTACTCCACGGCGTTTGCCACGGCCGATCTGGACGCGCGCTCCAAGTCAACGCAGCCACGGTTATGCTTTCGCGATCATCAACGAAGAGCCCTCACATTCACCCTGAATCGGGAATGAATCCGACTCGGTTGCTCTTAATCGATTTAGGGCATCTTAAGGAAATCGGCCAAAAACTGACGGGAGCGGGAGAGAAAGTCCCCTTGGCAATGCGGAGGTTCAAATGAGCTTGTCCAAGCGTTCCGTTGAAATGCTCCTCGACCTCGTTGAAATCAAAATCAGCTATATGGACGTAGCCGACCGCGAGGACGCCCGCGATCTGCAGGTGCTCGAGCGGGCACGCGAAGAGCTTCGCTCCCTAACCGAGACGGCCACGGCCATGGCACCGATGCCGCGCCGCGCCGGCCGCCCTCGTCTCGCCGCCGCCTAGTCCAACGATCTCAACTGCCCGTTACGGCACCTGCATTCCGCGCGCCGCAGCCGGCCGCGCGCTGATCGCCTGATACCAGCGCTCCACGTGAGGAAAATCGCCGAGCGCGACCTTGTGCCACTCGTGACGCGCCACCCATGGATATGTCGCGATGTCGGCAATCGAGTAATCGCCCGCGAGGTAAGCGGATTGGCCGAGGCGCATATTGAGGACGCCATAAAGCCGGCGGGTCTCGGTGCTGTAACGGTCGATTGCATAGGGCACCTGCTCCTTGGCGGCGCGCAGAAAGTGATGGGCCTGGCCGAACATCGGTCCAACGCCACCCATCTGAAACATGAGCCATTCCAAGGTCACGTAGCGCGTGATCGGGTCCTTCGACAGGAATTTTCCGGTCTTCTCGGCGAGATAGATCAGAATGGCGCCGCTCTCGAAAAGCGTGAGCGGCTTGCCACCGGGTCCCTCCTCGTCAACGATAGCGGGGATTTTGCTGTTGGGGTTGATAGCCACGAACTCCGGTTTGAATTGGTCGCCCTTTGAGATGTCGATCTTGTGCACCCGGTAGGGAAGGCCGATCTCCTCGAGCATGACGGAGACTTTTCGGCCGTTGGGCGTGGTCCAGGTGTAAAGGTCGATCATGGCGCTCCCTTTCTTTCCGCGGGTGAGATCGACGGAAGTAGCATCAAGCGAGGCTCGCCGCTAGTTTGTTGATGCGGCACGGCACGTGCGGGAGACACATGGCGAAGACAAAGTCGCTCATTCATCCGGTGATCCTCTCGGGCGGCTCGGGAACCCGGCTCTGGCCGCTTTCTCGCGCACACACACCCAAGCAGCTGCTGCCGCTGCTGAGCGATCGAAGCTTATTGCAGGAGACGGCGCTGCGCGTCGCCGACTCGATCCGATTCGCCGCGCCCATCGTCATCGGCAACGATCAGCATCGCTTCATGGTCGCCGAGCAGTTGCGCGAGATCGGCATCGCGCCCGCGGCTTTGGTGCTGGAGCCGGAGGGACGCAACACCGCGCCGGCGGTCGCGATCGCGGCGCTGATGATGCGTGCGACCGATCCCCATGCATTGATCCTGGTGCTGCCCTCGGACCACTCGATCAAGGACGACGCGGCCTTTATGACGGCGCTTGCGCGCGCCGAAGCGGCGGCGCGGGTGGGACATCTCGTCACCTTCGGCATCACGCCGGACCGGCCGGAAACCGGCTATGGCTATATCCATCGCGGTGCGCCGCTCGCGGGCCTCGACGGATGCTTCACGCTCGCGCGCTTCATCGAGAAACCCGATCGCGCGCGCGCGGACGCGATGCTTGCGGCCGGCGACTATTACTGGAACAGCGGCATGTTCCTGTTCCCCGTCGATCGGGTGATCGAGGAGTTGCGCCGGTTCGAGCCGGAGCTGTTGGGGTGCTGCGAGCGTGCGCTCGCGGGCGCCAAGGGCGATCTCGATTTCCTGCGACTTGAGCGCTCCGCCTTCGCCGCGGCGCGATCGATCTCGATCGACTATGCGGTGATGGAGCGCACGCAAGCGGCGGCCGTGGTGCCGGCCGCCATGGGCTGGAGCGACGTCGGTACCTTCGACGCGCTTTGGCAGATCGGCGCGCGCGATGCCGCGGGCAACGTCAGCTTCGGCTCGGTCAGCGCCGAGGACGTGCGCAACTCCTATCTGCGCGCGGATCACGGGCTGATCGCCGCGCTCGGGCTCGAGGAGATCATCGTGGTCGCGACCGCCGACACGGTGCTGGTGGCGCCGCGCGAACGTGCGCAGGACCTGAAGCTGCTGGTGCAGCGCCTCGAACGCGATGGCCGAACCGAGCTTGAGAGCCACCCGCTCACGCACAGGCCCTGGGGCAGCTTCTGCTCGATTCACCAGGGCGAGCGAGTGCAGGTGAAGCACATCGTGGTCAAGCCCGGCGGGCGCCTCTCGCTTCAGTACCACAATCACCGCGCCGAGCACTGGGTCGTGGTCCGCGGCGTCGCCACGGTGACGCGCGGCAGCGAGCTGATGACCCTCACGGAGGATCAATCCACCTACATTCCCCGGCTGATGCCGCATCGCCTCGAAAACAAAGGCGACATTGCACTGCACTTGATCGAGGTGCAGACCGGCAGCTACCTCGGCGAAGATGACATCGTGCGCCTTGAAGACAGCTACGGCCGAAGCTCGAAAGATTGATCGCGCCCGCGCTTGCCGCCGATCGCGGGCCGCGCCAGGATCAGAGCCCGGAGGAATGATCGATGGCCCTTCAGCCGGTTCTGATAACGGGATTCGAGCCCTATGGCGGGCGTGGCAGCAATCCTGCAGCGGAGATCGCCCGCGCGCTGGACGGACACGAAATCGCGGGCGTGACGGTCGTGGGCCGAACGCTGCCGGTTTCGCACGCACGGCTTAAAAGCGAGATCGACGCGCTGCTGCGGAAGATCGGTCCAAGCATCGTGATCAGCCTTGGCCTCGCTCCGGGCGAGCTCGCGATTCGGATTGAGCGCATCGGCCACGACATCGCCGATTTCGAGATCCCCGACAATGACGGCTCCGTGGTGGCGGAGGCGCTTGGCGGCAACGGACCCGCCGCCCTTCCCGTGACGCTGCCGGTCAAGCGGATCGAACGGGCGCTTCTCGACGCCGGGATCCCTGCCCGGCTATCCACCACCGCGGGCACCTTCCTCTGCAACGCCTGCCTTTATGGATTCCTGACGTCCATCGCTGCCGGCGAGCGCGCCATCCCCTGCGGCTTCATCCACCTTCCCTACATGCCGGCTCAGGTCGCTGACATATTGCGGCGGATGCGCGACGACAAAAGCATCGAGCGGCATCAGCGCGCTGACCTCGCCTCCATGGAGCTGAGCCTGCAACAACGGGCGATCGAGATTGCGGTGGAGACGACGGTACGCGACTTGCAGTAAAGTCCGGGCACCAAGCCATGTCGAAGATTGGGGGCGACAAGAGGCGGTGCGGATGCAAAAGGCGCGGTTGCCGGTGCGGCGCTCAAAGAACAAGCCCAAGGGGAAACGACGGACGGTAGCCACCAAGGCGGTCACCGATCCGCTGCGGAGCGTTGCCAGGCTCAAGCGAGAACTTGCCGTACGCAGCGCCGAGCGTGACGAGGCGCTGGCGCAACAGGCCGCGACCGCCGAGGTGCTCAGAGCCATCGTTAGCTCGCCGGATAACCTTCAACCGGTCTTCGACGCGATGCTGGAGAAGGCGATCGAGCTCTGCGGGGCCAAGTTCGGCACCCTCTTCCTCTATGACGGCAAGGCGTTCGCTGTAGCGGCGGATCGCAATTTGCCTCCCGCCTACGCGAAGTCGGTCCGTGGTCAAGCCTTCCCGATCGAAACCAACTCGGGGCCTCGCCGTCTCGTCGAAACCAAGGCCACGGTTCACATCACCGACATGCTGAGCGGTGCCGCTTTCGCCGAGCGTGAACCGTTGCGCACGGCGGCCGTGGAACTCGGTGGCGTGCGCAGCCTGCTGGCGGTTCCACTAATGAGCAAGGGTGAGTTCATCGGAGCCTTCGCCATCTACCGCGGAGAACCCGGGGGCTTCGCCGAGAACGAGATCGCCTTGGTGACCACCTTCGCCGACCAGGCGGTGATCGCGATCGAGAACGCGCGCCTCATCAACGAGACACGCGAGGCCTTGGACCAGCAGACCGCGACCGCCGAGGTGCTGCAGGTCATCAATTCCTCGCCGGGCAATCTGCCGCCCGTATTCGACGCCATGCTGGAGAAGGCGCTGCGGCTGTGCGATGCCGCTTTTGGCATTCTCTGGATCTTTGATGGCGAATATTTCAGGGCGGTTGCGACACACGGAGTCTCGCCGGCGTTCGACGAATTTCTGAATGAGCCGCAGCGTGGCGGGCCTGACACCGGAATTGGACGCATTCGGTCCGGAGAATCATTCGTCCACGTCGCCGATTACGCGGGCGGGGAAACTTATGGTCCGCATGCCAGCCCGCTGGCCCGAGCGTTTGTCGAGCTTGGTGGCGCGCGCACCGGCCTCATCGTCGCGCTGCGCAAGGAAAAGACACTGCTCGGCGCAATCAGGATGTTTCGCCAGGTGGTCCGCCCATTCTCCGAACGGCAGATCGCGCTGCTACAAAACTTTGCGGCCCAAGCCGTCATCGCCATGGAGAATGCGCGCCTCATCAACGAGACACGCGAGGCCTTGGAGCAACAGACGGCGGTGGGTGACGTCCTCAAGGTTATCAGCCGCTCGACCTTTGACCTTCAACCCGTCCTAGAGACGCTGGTCAGAACCGCTGCGCGGCTGTGCAAGGCCGAGATGGCCGTGATTCACATGCGTCATGACGGCGAGGTCTTTCGGCCGGGCGCCGCCGTCGGCTTCGCGCCCGACTTCGTGGAATTTCTGACAGTCCATCCACTCCACATCGACCGCGGGACAATGGTCGGCCGCGTCGCGCTCGAAAAACGGACGATCCAAATCCGTGATGTGGCCCTGGACCCCGAATATCGGTTGAGCGAGTCGGTCGCCCTTGCCGGCCAGCATACGACTCTCGGTGTTCCGCTGCTCCGCGAGGGCGACGTGATCGGAGTGATCGTACTGGCGCGTCAACGGGTCGAGCCCTTTACCGAGAAGCAGATCGCGCTGGTATCGACCTTCGCCAACCAGGCATTAATCGCCATCGAGAATGTTCGTCTGCTCACCGAGACCCGCGAGGCGCTCGAGCAGCAGACCGCAACGGCTGAGGTGCTGCAAGTCATCAATGCCTCGCCCGGCAATCTCATGCCGGTGTTCGATGCGATGCTCGAAAGGGCGATGCGGCTTTGCGGTGCGTCCATTGGGAGCCTTTGGACTTTCGACGGCGAACTCTTTCACTTGGTAGCGAACCGCGGCATGCCGGCAACCGTCGCGGAACTGCTCCGCGAGCCGGTTCGACCGCACCCAAATTCTGGGACCGGCCGTATGTTGAGCGGTGAATCGCTTATTATCAACGTCGATATGGCTACGGAACCAGCCTATCACGAGGGCGACAAAGCCCGACGCGCCATGGTGGACATCGGAGGCGCTCGAAGCGCAATTCAGGTGGCGTTGCGCAAGGACGGCAACCTATTGGGCGGTGTCACGATCTATCGCAATGAGGTGCGGCCGTTTTCCGATAAACATATCGCGCTGCTGCAAAACTTCGCGGCGCAAGCCGTCATTGCGATGGAAAACGCACGGCTTATCAACGAAACGCGCGAGGCCCTGGAACAGCAGACCGCAACGGCCGAAGTGCTGCAGGTCATCAATTCCTCCCCCGGCAATCTCATGCCGGTGTTCGATGCGATGCTCGAAAGGGCGATGCGGCTTTGTGGTGCCATCCACGGTACCTTGACGATTTACGAGAATGACCATTTCCAATGCGTAGCGAGCCACGGGCTGCCAAGTGAGCTAGCGGAGGTGCTGAGCGTTCCGAGGAGAGCCGCTCCCGATAGCCCACAGGACAGGCTGCTGCGCGGCGAGCGCCTCGTTCACATAAGCGATATCGCCGATATGTCGGTGCTGCCGGGGAACCAGATACCTCGCGCAGCCGCTGTCCTCGGCGGTATCCGCAGTCTCCTATTCGTGCCGCTGCGCAAAGACACCGCTCTTCTCGGGTATATCACTGCCAATCGTCGAGAGGTGCGGCCGTTTTCAGAGAAAGAAATCGCGCTCCTGGAGAACTTTGCCGCGCAGGCCGTCATCGCCATGGAGAATGCGCGGCTCATCACCGAGACGCGCGAGGCCTTGGAGCAGCAGACCGCTACCGCCGACGTCTTGAAGGTCATCAGCCGCTCGACCTTCGATCTGAAACCGATTTTCGAGACCATCGTCAAGACGGCGGCAAGACTGTGTGATTCCGATATGGCGTTGATCTCGACCCGAGAAGGAGAGGCCTATCGCGTCGTCGAACTCTATGCAGCCTCATCTGAGTACGACGCCTTCATGCGAGGCCGGCTATTGCCGGCGGACCGGGGAAGCATGACGGGGCGGACCGCTCTGGAGGCTCGGATCGTGCACGTCGCAGACCTCACCGCGGACCCGGAATACACTTTGACCGAAACAGTCACGCTCGGAAGACTCCGAACCTCGCTCGGGGTTCCCTTGCTGCGCGAAGGATCGGTCGTCGGCACGATCATTCTTGCCCGGGAAAGGGTGCAGCCTTTCACCGAGCGGCAGATCGACTTAGTTCGGACCTTTGCCGACCAGGCGGTGATCGCGATCGAGAACGCTCGGCTCATCACCGAGACGCGCGAAGCGCTGGAGCAGCAGACCGCGACCGCCGAAATTCTACAGGTCATTAACGCCTCGCCCGGCAATCTCGTGCCGGTGTTCGATGCGATCTTGAAGCAGGCGCACCGCCTCTGCGACGTCACCTATGGTGCGCTGATGACCTATGACGGCGAGCAGTTTCGGGCTGTAACCACCCACGGTTACTCCGAGCCGCTTGCGGACTTGCTGCGCCAGCCGTTCCGCCCACCGCCCAACAGCCCCCACGGGCGGTTAGTCTCCGAGACGCGTGTCATCCACATCCCCGATCTGACGGCTGAGCCGTTGTGGGGAAGGGATGATCCAAGGCGGATCGGCGGCATCGAGCAGGGTATTCGCACCATGCTCTTCGTGCCACTGGTCAAGGACGAGGTGTTGCTCGGCTATTTCAGCGCGAGCCGGCTCGAGGTGCGCTCCTTCTCCGAGAAGGAGATCGCGCTGTTGCAAAACTTTGCGGCGCAAGCGGTGATCGCGATGGACAACGCGCGGCTGCTGAACGAGATTCGCCAGCGCCAGGCCGAGTTGCGGGTCACCTTCGACAACATGGGCGATGGGGTCGTGATGTTCGATCGCGAGCTGCGGCTCGCGGCCTGGAACCGCAATTTCCAACGGATCCTCGACCTGCCCGACGCGCTGCTGGAGAGGCGACCCGGCTACGCCGACTACATACGGCTGCTTGCCCAGCGCGGCGAATTCGGCACCGACGATATCGAGGGAGAATTGAGCCGCCGCCTTGCGGCCGCCGACCAGGAGATGCGCTTTGAGCGGACGCGTCCGGACGGCCACGTCATCGAGGTGCGGCGGAACTCGGTGCCAGGCGGTGGCTTCGTGCTGATCTACGGCGACATCACCGAGCGCAAGCGGGCGGAGGCGCAGATCCGCACGGCGCGCGACGCGGCGGAGACCGCGCTGCAGGAGCTGAAGGTGGCGCAGACGAGCCTGATCCACGCCGAGAAGATGGCGTCCTTGGGCCAGCTCACGGCGGGGATTGCGCACGAGATCAAGAACCCGCTCAACTTCGTCAACAATTTCGCGGGGCTGTCGGTCGAACTGCTGGAGGAGTTCAAGGCGACGGCGGAGCCGGCGCTGGCGAGCCTCGGGGGGGACAAGCGCGCCGAGGTCGACGAGACGCTGGCGATGCTGGCGGGCAACATGCAGAAGATCGCCGAGCACGGGCGGCGCGCCGACGGCATCGTCAAGAGCATGCTGCTGCACTCGCGCGGCGGCAGCGGCGAGCGGCAGAGCGTCGATCTCAATGCCTTGCTCGAGGAGGCGCTCAACCTCGCCTATCACGGCGCGCGCGCCCAGGATCAGAACTTCAACATCACGCTGGAACGCGACTTTGATCGCACCCTCGGCGCGATCGAGCTGGTGCCGCAGGACGTGACCCGGGTGTTCCTGAACCTGATCGGCAACGGCTTCTACGCCGCGCACAAGCGGCACCGCGACCCCGGCGGGCGGCCGGTGCTGACGGTATCGACCCGCGAGCTCGGCGGCGCGGTCGAGGTGCGGGTGCGCGACAACGGCACCGGCATCGCGCCCGAGAACCGCGACAAGCTGTTTCAGCCGTTCTTCACCACCAAGCCGACCGGCGAAGGCACCGGCCTCGGGCTGTCGATCAGCTATGACATCGTCACGCAACAGCACGGCGGCACGATCGAGGTTGACAGCGAGCCGGGGGTGTTTACTGAATTCACCGTGCGCTTGCCGCGTCACCGGCACGCCGCGACCCAGGGAGCCCAAGAGTGAGCGTCAGCATCTTGATCGTCGACGACGAGCCTGACGTGGCGGAGCTGTTCCGCCAGCGCTTCCGGCGCGAGGCGCGCCAGGGCACCTATGTCCTGCACTTCGCGGCGTCCGGGGAAGAGGCGCTCGATCGGCTGCCGCAAGTGCGGCCGGAACTGATCGTCATCCTCTCGGACATCAACATGCCGGGGATGGACGGGCTCGCCCTGCTGCGCGAGCTGAAGCTGCGCCGCCCGGACCTGCCGGTGATGATGGTCACCGCCTACGGCGACGAGCAGCGCCGCAAATACGCCGCCGAGTTCGGCGCCGCCGACTTCCTCACCAAGCCCGTCGATTTCGAGTTATTGAAAACGCAGCTCCAGAAATTGTCATTGCCGATGGCGTAAGTAGATGGCGAACCAACCGGCCAATACTTTCGCGAGGGATGTCCGGCCGGGTTCGATGGCTGAACCCTTGGCAACTTCGCACGGCTAAGGGTATCGTCAATTCACGAGGCCCGAGGCCCGCCGCCGGCCTATCGGCCACCACAACAATGATGGCGCGCAAAGATACTTGGGGCCTCTCCGGTTGCTGTAAACCGCGGAGTAATTGCAGCACCCATTGTCCGTTGGAGGCGGATACGGGTGAGAGCACAAAGTTTCGGATTTGGCCAAGGGGTGGTTTCATGACCGCGCCCGACGAAGCGGCGGCCGGCCCCGGGCCGACCGTCGCCGAGCTTCAGCGCCAGCTCGACGAGCTTGGCGCCCAGCAGGCCGCGATGACCGAAGTCTTGCAGGTCATCAACACCTCGCCGGGCAACCTCGCTCCGGTTTTCAACGCGATCCTCCAAAAGGCGGTCGCGCTCTGCCAGGCCGCGTACGGCGTGCTCTGGACTTACGACGGCACATCGCTCCGCTCCGCCGCGAAATACCAACTTCCCGAAGCATTGGCGAGATTTGTCGGTCCGCCTCATACGCCAGGCCCAAAGAGCGCGCTCGGTCGTCTGATCAGCGGCAGAAAGATCGTCCACATCGGCAATTACCTGGCGGATGAGGCTTATCTGTCCGGGGAACCGATGCCAGTGGCGACCGCGGAGCTCGGAGGCGCGCGAACACTGATTGCCGTGCCGCTGCGCCGTGACAAGACGCTCCTTGGCGCCATCGTGGCGTACCGCCGGGAGATGAGACCATTCACCGACAAGCAAATCGCCCTGCTGGAGAACTTCGCGACCCAGGCGGTGATCGCGATGGAGAATGCGCGGCTGCTCGGCGAACTGCACGAGCGCACCGGCGATCTTCAGGAGTCACTGCGTTACCAGACCGCGACGAGCGACGTGCTGAAGGTCATCAGCCGCTCGACCTTTGATCTGCAGCCGGTTCTGGCAACGGTCGCCGAAACCGCGGCGCGGCTCTGCGACGCGGAGATGGCCTTTGTCTCGCGTCGCTACGGGGACGTGTTCCGTTTTGTGACGGCGGTAGGCTCTACCTCTGAAGTCATGGCGGACGCGATGCACTTCCAGAACGATGTCCTGGACAATCGTCCTTTCGTCGTCGGACGAGAGACAATCACCGGGCGCGTCCTCCTGGAAGGCCGGGTGGTGCAAATCCCCGATCTCGCCTCCGATCCGGAATACAAGCTAGCGGGCGCAATGACGGTTGCGAAAATACGTACCCTGCTTGGCGTGCCCCTGATGCGTGAGGGTGAGCCGATCGGCGTGCTCACTCTCGCGCGTCAGCGGGTGGCACCCTTCACCGAGCGCCAGATCGAGCTCGTAACCACCTTTGCCGATCAGGCGGTCATCGCTATCGAGAACACGCGGTTGTTTGACAAGCTGCGCGAACGCACCGCCGATCTCGCCCGCTCGGTCGACGAGCTCACCGCCACCAGCGACGTGCTCAAGGTCATCAGCCGCTCGGCCGTTGACCTGAAAACGGTTCTCGACAAGTTGGTGGAAACCGCGGCACGCCTCTGCCGGGCCGACCAAGCGTATATGTTCCGCGGGCGGGACGACATCTATCACTTGGTCGCGTCGCACGGCATTTCCGAGCAAGCAAAAGACTTCGTCGCCACTCATCCCTTGCCACTCGACCGCGGCAGCACGCCCGCGCGCGCGATCCTGGAGCGACGAGTGGTCCACATCCCCGACGTATTGCAAGATCCCGAGTACACCTATCGCGAAGGACAGGAAATAGCGGGATTCCGGACGACGCTTGGCGTTCCGCTTCTTCGAGGGGAGGGGTTGGTCGGCGTTTTCGGCCTCACTCGCACGCGTGTCGACCCCTTCACCGACAAAGAGATCGAACTGGTGCGCACATTTACCGACCAGGCGGTGATCGCAATCGAAAATGCCCGGCTGTTCGATGAGCTGCGCGACCGCACGGGCGATCTCGAGGAATCGCTGCGTTACCAGACAGCCACCAGCGATGTGCTGAAAGTCATTAGCCGCTCGACCGCCGACTTGCAGCCGGTGCTTGACACACTCGTCGAAACCGCAACGCGACTGTGCGACGCCGATGGCGCAGGCCTCACGATCCGCGAAGGCGACGTTTATCGTTATGCGGCGATCTACGCGCTCGATCCCGAGTTCTACAACTTCCTGCGGCAGCGGACATTCGCCCCCGGCCGCGGCTCGATCGCCGGCCGGACGGCCCTCGAAGGCAAGGTTATTCATGTGGCGGACCTCGCCGCCGACCCCGAATATGCGGTGCCCGAAGCCGTGGCTCAGTTCCGCACCGTGCTAGGGGTGCCGCTGCTGCGCAATGGCGTGGTGATCGGCACCCTCGGCCTGACGCGCCAGCGCGTTGAACCCTTCACCCAGCGGCAGATCGAATTGGTCCAGACGTTTGCCGACCAAGCTGTGGTCGCGATCGAGAATACCCGCCTCATGACCGAGACGCGCGAGGCATTGGCACAGCAGACCGCCACCGCGGAGGTTCTGCGGGTAATCTCCGGATCTTCGACTGACGTTCAGCCGGTATTCGAGGCCATCGTCGCGCGCGCCGCCAAACTTTGCGAGGCGGAATTCAGCGCCGTCGTTCGTTTCGAGGATGACCTGCTCCGCGTTGTGGCTCTCAATAATCTGCTCCCGGATGAAGCCGAGGCATTTCACAGCCTGTTCCCGAGGCCGCCAACTCGCGGGTTCGTCATGGGGCGCGCGCTCCTCGATGGTCGGACCGTCCATGTGGAAGATGTGCTCGCCGACCCCGACTACGATTCTCGGACGCGCCAAATTCTTCAGTCGCTGACGGGCTACCGGACATTTCTCGGCGTTCCCATCCTTCTGGACGGCAGGCCCATTGGGGTGATCGGATGCGGTCGGCGAGAAGTCAGACCTTTCACTACCGCCCAGATCGAGCTCGTCAGCACTTTTGCCGAGCAAGCGGTGATAGCGATCGAGAACACGCGGCTCATCAAAGAGACGCACGAGGCTTTGGAACGGCAGACGGCGACGGCTGACGTGCTCAAAGTCATCAGCCGCTCGACATTCGATTTGCCGACGGTGGCGCAAACGCTCGTTGAGTCGGCGGCCCGGTTGTGCGAAGCCGACATGGGTACCATTGCCCGACAGAAGGATGGGGTGTTCTATCGCACCGAGGCGTACGGCTACTCGTCTGAATTCACGAAATACGTCGAAAACATCCCGGTAGTGCCAGAGCGAGGGAGAGCGACAGGCCGAGCGCTGCTAGAGGGTCGCATTATCCACATTCCCGATGTGCAAGCCGACCCCGACTTCGAGTTTTCCAAGGCATCGAAATTAGGTGACTTTCGCACTATACTAGCCGTTCCCATGCTTCGCGAAGGCGTGCCGATCGGTGTTCTTGCGCTCACACGCTCGCAAGTACGGCCATTCACCGATAAGCAGATCGAGTTGGTATCGACATTTGCCGACCAGGCAGTGATCGCGATCCAGAATACGCGCCTGATTACCGAGACGCGCGAAGCTTTGGAACAACAGACCGCGACTGCCGACGTCTTGAAGGTCATCAGTCGCTCAACCTTTGATCTGAAACCGATTTTCGACACCATCGTCAAGACGGCGGCAAGACTGTGTAATTCCGACATGGCGTTGATCTCGACCCGAGAGGGAGACGCCTTTCGCGTCGTCGAACTCTTTGCAGCCTCATCACAGTACGACGCCTTCATGCGAGGCCGGTTATTGCCGGCGGACCGGGGAAGCATGACGGGGCGGACCGCTCTAGAGGCTCGGATCGTGCACGTCGCAGACCTCACCGCGGACCCCGAATACACTTTGACCGAAACCGTCACGCTCGGAAAACTCCGAACCGTGCTCGGGGTTCCCTTGCTGCGCGATGGATCGGTCGTCGGCACGATCAACCTTGCCCGGGAAAGGGTGCAGCCCTTCACCGAGCGGCAGATCGACTTGGTTCGGACCTTTGCCGACCAGGCGGTGATCGCGATCGAGAACGCTCGGCTCATCACCGAGACGCGCGAAGCGCTGGAGCAGCAAACCGCGACTGCCAAGATCCTGCAGGTGATCAACGCTTCGCCCGGAAATCTCGCGCCGGTGTTCGAGGCGATCCTGGAAGAAGCGCACCGTCTTTGCGGTGTTGCGTATGGCGCGCTGGTTATTTGTGACGGCGAGCTGTTGCGAGCGATGGCGACGCGGGGATTGCCAGAGCGGTATGCGGAACTACTGCGCCAACCCTTCCGCCCGCTGCCGAACAGCCTACACGCGCAAATGCTCGCCGAGAAGCGCGTCATCCACACTCCCGATCTGACGATCGAGCGGCGTCCGCGGGGCGATCCGAGATTAATGGCCGCTCTCGACATGGGTGTGCGGACTTTGTTGTTCGTTCCGCTGCGGAAGGAGAACGTGCTGCTCGGCTGGATCAGCGCAAACCGTCTAGAGGTCCGGCCATTCACCGACAAGGAGATTGCGCTGCTGCAGAGTTTTGCGGCACAGGCGGTGATTGCGATGGACAACGCGCGGCTGCTGAACGAGATTCGCCAGCGCCAGGCCGAGTTGCGGGTCACCTTCGACAACATGGGCGATGGGGTCGTGATGTTCGATCGCGAGCTGCGGCTCGCCGCGTGGAACCGCAATTTCCAGCAGATCCTCGACCTGCCCGACGCGCTGCTGGAGAGGCGACCCGGCTACGCCGACTACATACGGCTGCTTGCCCAGCGCGGCGAATTCGGCACCGAGGATATCGAGGGAGAATTGAGCCGCCGCCTGGCGACCGCCGATCAGGAGATGCGCTTTGAGCGGACGCGTCCGGACGGCCATGTGATCGAGGTGCGCCGGAACCCGGTGCCGGGCGGCGGGTTCGTGCTGATCTACAGCGACGTGACCGAGCGCAAGCGGGCCGAGGCGCAGATCCGTGCCGCGCGCGACGCGGCGGAGACCGCGCTGCAGGAGTTGAAGGTGGCGCAGACGAGCCTGATCCACGCCGAGAAGATGGCGTCCCTGGGCCAGCTCACGGCGGGGATCGCGCACGAGATCAAGAACCCGCTCAACTTCGTCAACAATTTCGCGGGGCTGTCGGTCGAACTGCTGGAGGAGTTCAAGGAGACGGCGGAGCCGGCGCTGGCGAGCCTCGGGGGGGACAAGCGCGCCGAGGTCGACGAGACGCTGGCGATGCTCGCGGGCAACATGCAGAAGATCGCCGAGCACGGGCGGCGCGCCGACGGCATCGTCAAGAGCATGCTGCTGCACTCGCGCGGCGGCAGCGGC
>Ga0335079_10004793_pt1 | contig 15580 bp, 18 predicted proteins | sample Lox_Sample_33_FD_206719 | JGI IMG/M metagenome (GOLD analysis project Ga0335079, IMG submission 206719) | Soil microbial communities from Loxahatchee National Wildlife Refuge, Florida, United States - Lox_Sample_3.3 | ecosystem: Environmental > Terrestrial > Soil > Wetlands | place: USA...
TTTAAGCGCTGGCCTCGACGTGCCGACGCGGCTCGCGCGGCGGCGTGTATCCACGGGCCGTGCGGCTGACCCGCTCGACGTTGGCGGCGTCGAGCACGAGCGCCTCGCGCAGGCGCAGGATCTCGATCTCGAGGCGCTTGTTCATGAGCGCCGCGCGCTGCAGAGCCGGGCGAGCGGAGGCGGGCGGCGTCGCGGGGAGACTCGCGATCAGCGCCTCGCGCTCTGACTTCAGCTTCTTGAGGGCGTCGTAGTCCCGAGTGCAGATCAGCTCGAGCTCGCGCTCGATCATCCGGGCGAGCGCCTCGTACGGCGCCGTTTGGGGCTGCTGACTGCTGTGCTCAGCCGAGCTCATGCTGGCTGCTGATCGTGGCCCACGCCTCGCGCAGCTCGCCGAGCAGGTTGCTCACCTGTTCGAGCTTCTTGGCGTCACGGTCGAACCGGGCCTGCGTCAGGTGGCGCAGGCAGAACAGGTAGATGGCCTCCAGTCGCTGCGAGAGCTCGCCCTGCTCCATGTCCAGCGTGTCGCGCAGGTGATGGATGATGTCCTCCGCGCGACGGAGCTTGCGATGCGAGAGCTCGATCTGCTGGTTCTGCATCGCCACGCTCGCCTGGAACAGGAACCTGCGGGCGCCGTCGTAGAGCATCACGACGAGCGTCTCCGGGGGGGCGCTCAGCACGGCGCTTTCGCGGTAGGTGTTGGGCGAGGGCGCGGCTGGGGGGGTCATCGTGAGAGGGTCTCCTAGGCGAGGTTGAACTGAGCGACCAGTCCCTGAAGATGCTCGGCAGTCGTAGCGAGCTCTTGAGCGGACGCGGCGATTTGCTGCGTCGAGGCGCTGGTCTGCTCGGTCGTCGCCGAGACCTCCTCGGCCGACGCCGAGGACTGCTCGGCGACCGCGAGAGCCTGCTCGAGGCTTTGTTGCATGTCCGCGCTCGAGGACACGAACGACTGGAGCGCGATCGCGATCCGATCGACGCGCTCGCTCATATCCTCGACGCTCGAGTCGATCCGGAGGAAGGCCTCGCGGGCCACCTCGACGGTCTCGACGCTCTCGTCGGTCTGGCGCGAGCCGTCGGCTACAACCTCGACCGCCTTGCCGGTGCCGGCCTGGATCTGGCCGATCAGGGTGCCGATCGAGGCTGCCGCGGTCTGGGACTCCTCGGCTAGCTTGCGGACCTCCTCGGCGACCACGGCGAAGCCGCGACCCTGTTCTCCGGCGCGGGCGGCCTCGATCGCGGCGTTGAGCGCGAGCAGGTTGGTCTGCTCGGCGATCGCGGTGATCGTGTCGACGATGCCGCCGATCTGGTCGCTCATCGCGCCGAGCTCGCGAATCGTGGCGGTGATCTCGGCCGTCGACCGCTGGACGGCGCGGATCGCGTCCGTCGCACGGGTGACCGCCGCGGCGCCATCGGCGGCGACATCGCGGGCCGCCCGGGCGGCGCTGGCGGTCTCTTCGGCGTCGGCGGCCGAGGCCTGCGAGGCCGCGGACACCTCGGCGGTGACGGCTCGCACCTGCTCGAGCGAGCGAACCTGGGTCTCGGCGCCGTGCGCCACTGAGCCCACCGCGTTCGCGATCTCGCCGACGGCGAGCCCGGCCTGCTGGCCGCTCTGCGCCATCTCCTTCGAGGCGGTGCCGACCGTGTCGGAGCCCTTCGAGATCTCGCGGATCATCCCGGCAACCTTGGCGCGCATCTCGATGAAGGCGTGGCCGAGTGCGTCGCGCTCGGACCTCGGCTCGATTTCCACCGCCAGATTCCCGGCGGCGATCTCGCCGGCCGCGTCCACCATGTTGCGGAGGTAGTCGACGGAGTCGCCGAACGCGTGGGCCAGGCGCCCGATCTCGTCGCCCGACGCGGCTCCCACCTCGACGTCGACATCGCCCTCGGCGATTCGCTCCGCGGCCTCGGTCATCTCGGCGAGCGGCCGGGTGATCGAGCGGACGATCCACACCGTGATCAGGATCGCGATGATCAGACCGACGACGCCGATCACGCTGAGGAGACTGATCGCAGAGCTGACGCTGCTCGACACTGACGCGTTGATCGCCGCCGCCTGCTTGGTCACGGCCGCGCTCAGCTTGTCGAAGTCGGCCTGGGTCTGGTTCGAGATATTCGCGTTGTTGACCGCGACGGCCTTGACCGCGCCAACCGCGTCGCCGCGGTGGCCGTCGATGCCCACCTGCCGGGTGAAGCCGTTGTAGGTGGCGAGATCGGACTGCAGGGTCGAGACCATCGCGCGAACCTGTGGGCTCGGTGCCTGGCGCGCGAGCCACGTCAGGTCGGAGCTGGCCTGGGCGTAGCCCTGGAGCGCCTGCTGCCAGGTGACGTTCTCGAGGTTGCGCTGGCGCGGATCCTTGAGCGCCACCAGCGCGCCGTACATGTTCGACTGGTCATCGTCGGTCAGCCAGCCCTCGTAGGCGTTGCGCTCGTGGCTGAAGATCGTGAACGTCGACTCGGACTGCCTCGACTTGGTGCGGCCGGTGAACAGACCGTTGACGGCAACCCCGATGCAGATCGCGGAGACGGCGGCGAGGGCCAGAACGAGACCGATCAGCTTGCCGCGCACGCCGAAGGACGTGACCTTGGTGGAGACCGTCGATGAGTTCGTCATAGGCCGAACATCGACCGTCGGGTTGCGAATTTGAGCTATGGCGTCGGCAGGGCAGCGATCTGGCTGGTCAGCCAGCTACTCGTCGACTGGCTCGAGGACAACTCGGCCTCCATCTGGGCGAACTCCTGGACCAGTTCGTTCTGCTTCTGCGTGTTGGCCTCGTTCAAGTTGTCGATCTGATTGGTCAGGTAGCTGATCTGGCTGTCGTCACCCTGGATCCGCGAGGAGATCGTTCCGCCGGGCGCGGCCTCGTTGTTGACCATGAACGAGAAGTGGATCGACCAGCTCTGGAGCATCGACTTGACGGCGCTGCCGTTGCTCGTGAGCGCTGCGGTCAGCGCGGTGGTGTCGATCGTCAGCTGGCCGCTGATCGAGTTCTGCGAGGGGGCGCCTGTGCCCGAGGGGGCGCCCGTGCTGACGCCGACGTCGAGCATGCTCGTGACGCTGCCGGTCAGGCCGCCGAGCGTCGCGTCCATCTGCTCGCGCATGTTCGCGAGCAGATTCTGGAGGTCCTGATCGCCGAACAGGGTCCCCTGCGTGGGGTCGCTGCTCGACGGCGACTGGGCGAGCTGGGTCTGGATCTGCGTGACCGCCGAGTTGTAGTCGGTGACGAACTGCTGGATCGCGGTCGTGATGTTCTGCGTGCTCGGACCCGGCGTCCCGACCGTCACGGTGACGGGCGTCGACCCGGTGACGCCGTTGAGGCTCAGCGACACCCCCGGGATCGTCTGCGTCGCGCCAGGGTTCGTGGTCGAGTTCGGAGTGCCCGTGACGGGCGCGCCGCTGATCGTGTTCGTGGTCGAGTACTGGGTAGCGCCGCCGTTGATTGAGTACTCGGCGTCGACGCCGGCCTGCGCGTACTGCGTCTCCTCGGTGAGCGCGCCGGCGGTGTCGCTCACCTGGATGAAGTCGCCGGTCCAGGGCTGGGTGCCGCCGGTAACGTCGGGCGCGCCGGTGGCGCGGTCGGACAGGACGACGGTGGCCGGGCCGTTGTTCGGCGAGGCCGTCACGGTCGCCCACACGCTGGAGCTGCTGTTGGAATTGATCGCGTTGACGAGGTCCTGCGCGCTCGCGCCGGCCGCGAGCGAGATCTGCTGGCCGTCGATCGTGACCGTGTCCGCCGAGCTCTGGCTCGTGAACTGGAACGTCCGTTGGGACGCGCTCGCCAGCTGCGAGACCGAGACCTGATATCCGCCGACGACGGCGCCGTTGTTCGACGTCGCGGTGGCGCCGATCAGCGTCGGGTTCGTCGAGGTGATCGTCTGGGTGTACGCGAACAGCGAGGGGTTGCCGAGCGCCTGGGCATCGCTGGCCACCTTCGTCAGGGCGGCCTGGATGCTCGTCAGCTGGGTGTTCATCGCCGTCAGACCCGTCTGCTGATTGGTGAGGTTCGTCACCTGCTGCTGCTGGGTGGCCATGAGCGCGGTCACGATCGCGTTCGTGTCCAGGCCCGAGGCGAGTCCCGTCACCTGCAGAGGCGTGTTGGACCCCAGCGACGAGAGCTGGTCGCCCGTCTTGTAGGCGTTGGAGCTGGTCGCGGAACTCGTGCTCGAGCCGACGGATTGAGTTGACATGGCCTTCGAAACCTCTCTGGCGCTGTTTTCTCTGTTTAGTTGGAGGGGAGCGAACCGCCCGAGGCGACGTCCAGCGCAGTGCTCGCCGGGACCGTGAACAGCAGGTTCCCGTGGACGTCGTGGACCTCGACGGACAGCTTGCCGGTCGCCTCGTTGACCTTGAAGCGCAGCTCGCTGCCGCTGGCCTGCAGGTTGTGGTACGCCTGATTGGCGACGCCGATCGCGTCATGCACCTCGTCGGGCGGGCTGGCGGGGATCGTGTCGACCGTGACCGTGTCGGCGTCGTGCGCAGACGACGAGGACGCGGCGGCCGGGCGCGAATTGCCCGCTGCCGGCGATGCGGCGGGCGTCCGGCCCACCGAACCGATGTCGAAGCTCATTGCATTCCTCCTTGGATGCGTCGGTTCCTACCTATTTGGAGCGGGGATCCTTCCCGCTAGGTGGGGTAATCGAGCGCACCGCTGAGAACTTGAGCGCCTCCTTTGCTTTCCGTTGAGTTGTCCGGGTTAGGCCGCGGCGAGAATCTCCCGCGCGCCGGCGCTCGTCGGATCGGCCTTGAGGACTTCGCCGGCGAACACCGCGGCGTCTTCGAGCTGCCCGTTTGCCCGGGCGACGCGCGCCAGACCCAAGAGCGCGCGCACGTCCGGCTCGGACTCGCAGACCGCCATCCATTCGATCGCGGCCGACTGGAGGAAGCCGTTCTTCAGGTACATCGAGCCGAGGAGCTCGCGCTGCTCACGCTCGGGCAGCGCCGAGCTCGCGAGCAGCTTCGTGAGCTTCTCGAACGTGTCGAAATCGTGGGCGCTGAGGACTGTCTCGAGGATCACGCCCAGCAGCGGCACGCCCGCGGCCGAGAGCTGCCGTGGCTGCTGCTCGTCGGCGGTGGCGGTGCTGATCTCGCCCCAGCCGGTGAAGACTTCGATTTCCGCGGCGGGGACGCCGGCGCGGGCGGCGCGGGCAGCGGCGTCTTGCGCCTTGTCGGTGTTCCCGGACGCGATCAGGCTCCAGAGCTCGATCCGGCAGGCCAGCCCGGCGAACGGATCGTCGTCGGCAATGTGGCTCGCCTCCGCTGCGGCCTCGGCGTATTCGCGCTCGTTCAGGAGCGTCTCGGCAAGCTGCACGCGGACCTCCGAGCTGGTCGGACGGGCGTTCAGAACGGCCCGGAACTGGTTCGCGGCCGCGGCCATCGCGCCGTGGGTGAAGAACGTCGTCGCGAGCAGGTGGCGAGCCACCGGCGTCAGCTCGGGGAGGCTCGTCTCGATCTTCTCGGCGACCGCGTCGGCTTGCGCCCCGTTGCGCAGAAGCGTGCTGGCGTACGGTGCGATCACCGCGACCACGTTCGGGTGCTCGGTGATGCACCAGTCGAGGAGTTCCTCGGCCCGGCCGAACTCGCCCCGACGGGCGTGCACTTCGGCCAGGGAGATCCGGGGGAGGTAGGTGCCGGCGCCGAGGGACCCGCCGAACCGCGCCGGTGCGTCGCCCATCTCGATGCAGCGCTGCCAGTAGCCGATCGCGTCGTCCTCGCGGCTCAGTGCGAGCGACGCCAGAGCCAGGTCGAACACCAGGTCGGTGAAGCCGGGGAACCGCGCAAGGCCTTCCTCGGCGCGGGCGATCGCCTCCTGCGGGCGGCCGCACCGGCGGAGCGCGGTCACGAGCCGGTGCAGCAGCACCGGCACGTAGTCCCGGTCCTCCTGGCCCTGGCTCTTCACGAGGCTCCAGGCCTGCTCGAACTGGGTCAGCGCCGAGCCGTAGTCGCCGATCACCGCGTGCTCGGTGCCGACGTTGAAGTACAGGAAGGCGTCGGATGGGCTCTCGGCCTGCTGGGCCTTGAGCAGGTCGAGGTTGCGACGCGACTTCTCCTTGGCGTCGCGGACGGCGCCGAGGTAGCCGTAGTGCTCGGCCCGCACCGAGCTCTGCTCGACCCGCCCGGCGGCGTAGAGCGGGAGGTTGTGCGCGATCTGCTCGTGGAGCCGGCCCTCGAAGCGGTAGTTCGGGCGGTTCCGGAAGACGCGCAACGCGTTGTTGGTCATCGCGGCACCGTCGCCGAGCTCGCCGGTGTAGCTGGTCAGGACGATGTAGAAGGCCTCGCGCCACGTGCGTCCGGTGAGGGCTTTGAGGCGCTGCACGTCGTCGGCGACGAGGACCTCGTCGGCGTCGAGATAGATGATCCAGTCGCCGGTGGCTGCTTCGAATGACGCGTTGCGCGCGTCGGAGAACGAGCCCGTCCAGGGTCGTTCGATTATGCGCGCGTCATGGTCGCGCGCGATCTCGATCGTGCGGTCGGTCGATCCCGTGTCGACGATCACGATCTCGTCGACCGCCGGCGCCACCGCGGCCAGGCACCGGGGGAGCATCTCCTCCTCGTCCTTGACGATCATGCAGAGGCTGAGCTTCAGGCCGGTGGCGGGCCTGGCCTGCTTGGCGATGGCCTTCGCTCTGGCCGCCAGGGCGGGGACGGAGGCGTGGAGTGGCTTCAGCGAGCGCCCGCGCTGGCTGGCCTCGCGACGTCGGTGGCCGACCTCTGAGAGGTTGCGCTTGAGATGGGGGAGCGCGGGGTCGAGATCGTGGGCTGCCTTGAAGATTGCGTGGGCGGCGTCGAGGCTCCACAGCTCATACAGCGCGACGCCGGCGTAGTTCAGCAGGACCGGCTCACGCGGCTCGGCCTCGAGCGCGTCGATGGCGCCGGCCGCCACGGCGGCGAACCGCTGGGTGGCCTGGGTGCTCGAGGCCGCTTGACCGGCCGCCGTCAGCCCCTCCTCGACCAGCTTGACGCGAGCGTGATAGCGGGCATGCGGGTCGTCATGCTCGGCTGCTTTTTTGAACAGCGACTGGTAGGCCTCCAGGGCGTTGGTCGCGAGATGGCCGCGAGCCTGGTTCGCGAGCTGGTTCCCGAATCCGGCGCCCACCTGAACCAGGGGTGCGAGGGTCAGCGCGGCGTCGGCGGGAGCGCCGGCGCCGTCAGCAGGCGTCGATATGCCAGTCAGGCGAAGTGCCATACGAGGGAACCACCTATCCGAGGGAGGGCAGGCTTTCGGGTTCATCGGCACGCTGGCCGAAAGGTTGAGGCCGGGCGGTGGCGCGGGTTCCCGGGCGGGTGGATGGTGTGGGACGAGCGGGTGGATGGTGTGGGCGGGCCACACGTCCCTAACTGCGCACTCGAACCTCCTCCCGTGCCGAGTGAGCTCGAACGGACGCCATACGCACCCGAATAGGCATTCGGCGCCCGGGGGACGTCGAGTGTCTAGTTCGGCCGGTGCCCCCGGGGACCTGTCGGGCCACTCAGGCGCGCTTTCCCGACGCCTTGGCGTCGAGGCGGTACGCCCAGGCGAGGGTCTCCGCAACCGCGGTCCACAGCGCCTGAGGCACGTCGTCGCCGAGCTCGAGCTTGGCGAGGGCCTCGGCCAGCGCCGGGTCGTGGCGTACGGGAACGCCGGCCTCGCGCGCGGCCGCGATGATCCTGTCGGCGACGAGCCCGACGCCGGTGGCGGTGACCTTCGGGGCGTGGGGTCCGTGCTCGTAGTGGAGCGCGGTGGCGCGGCGGCGCTGCTCAGGCATAGACGTCGAGCGGCTCGCGGCGGGGGGTGACGTCGACCGCAACCGGCCGTCCGAGAGCTTTGGTGAGGGCGTCGCGGAGGTCGCCGGCGCTGTCGATCGCGAGGTCGTACGGCGCGCCGGCCGCGACGGTGGTCGAGACGCGGAGCGTGTCGGGGTCGAGCTCGAAGCGCAGGTCGACGGCCCCCAGCGTCGGCGCGTCGTAGCGGAGGCTCAGGGTGTGCCGTTCGGAGCCCGAGCCTCCGGACCCGCGGCCGCCCGACCCGCCGGCGTCGCGCTCGCTCACCCGCACGGATCCCCCGCCGGGGAGCGGCACAGCCGCCGAGGCGGCTGCCGGCGCGTGCTGGTCGGACAGACTCAGCTCGACCCGCTCGGGGCTGACGTGGCGCACGGTCAGCCGGAGCTCCTGTCCGGCCTGGATGTCCTTCGGCAGAGCCGCGTCGATGAGCGCGCCGGCGATGTTCAGCGACCCGCGCCCCAAACCGTCGGCCGTGACCACGCGCGCCATCAGGGCTCGCCCGGGCGCGACCCGGACCTCAGCGCCGAGCACGGCCTTGATCAGACGAATGTCCACGTTGATCGGGTCCATGCCTCAAGGATGATGAAGGAAGGGCGACTACCCGGGGCGATGGATACCGGTCTCTACATTGCAGCGTCCGGGATGCTCGCCCAGCAGGTCAGGGAAGATCAGCTGGCGAACGATCTCTCGAACGCCTCCACGCCCGGCTACAAGACCGACGCTTCGGTCCAGTCGGACTTCGGGTCGATGCTGCTGGCCAACACGGCGACCGGCCAGCCGATCGGTCAGATCAACACCGGCGTGCAACTCGGGACCCCGGTCACGAATATGACCCCGGATTCGCTCCACTCGACCGGCCAGCCGCTCGACTTCGGGATCGCCGGCACAGGCTTCTTCGCCGTTCGCACCTCGCAGGGAGTCCGCTACACCCGCGACGGCCAGTTCGCGGAGAACGCCCAGGGTCTGCTCGTCGACGGGCAGGGCAACGATGTTCTCTCCCAGAACGGCGCTCCGATCGCGGTCAGCGCCCAGGGGACTGTTCCCGCGTCCTCGCTTGGCGTGTTCAACGTCAATAACCCGACCAAGCAGGGCGACAACTACTACACCGGCGCCCCCGCCGGACGCGGTGCCGGCATCGTCAAGCAGGGCGAGCTCGAGGACTCGGCGGTCGACCCGATCAACACCATGGTCCACATGATCACCGCGACCCAGACCTACCAGGCCGGCGAGAACGCGATCCAGACGATCGACTCGACCATGCAGGAGAGCGCCTCTGCCGTGGGGTCGCTAGGAGGAGGTTGATAGATGCTCGAGGGTCTTTACTCCGCCGCCTCCGGCATGGAGGCCCAGCAGTCACAGTTCGACGCCATCTCAAACGACATGGCGAACGTCGACACGCCCGGCTACCAGTCGACGATCATGGGCTTTCACGACCTGCTCTACTCGAACGGCAACTACGGCTCGAACGTTCCGACGGGCGCCGGCGCCGAGGCCGAGCAGATGGGCCGCGACCAGACCCAGGGAGCGATCCAGCAGACCGGCCAGCCGCTCGACGTCGCGGTCGAGGGCCAGGGCTTCATCGAGGTCCGCCGACCCGACGGGACGATAGGCCTCACCCGCAACGGCGCGTTCCAGCTCAACGACAAGCGCCAGCTCACCACCCAGACGGGGATGCTGGTGCAGCCACCGATCACGGTCCCGGCGGGAGTCGATCCGAGTGAGGTATCGATCGCGTCAAACGGCACGGTGTCGGTCGGCAAGCAGACCCTCGGCAAGCTCTCGCTTGTCGACGTGCCGGCGCCCGATGGCCTGGTGGCCGACGGCGACAGTGTCTTCTCCGCCACCCCCGCGAGCGGCGCGATCCGGGCCGCTAAGGGTGCATCCGTCCAGCAGGGGGCGCTCGAGGGCTCGAACGTCGACATGGGCGCCGAGATGAGCAAGATGATGGCCGCACAGCAGCAGTACGCGATGGGCAGCAACGCCATTCAGTACGAGGCGCAGATGATCTCGATCGCCAACCAGATCAAGCCATGAGCTTCGGGACGATTGGCACTTCGACCCTGCCGCCGATCTCCGCGGCGAACGAGCCCGCGGACATCCGCAACGGGAACTCGGCCGCGCAGAAGGCTTACCAGGAGGCGCTGGGGTTCGAGGACATCCTCGTCCAGCAGCTCACGCAGGAGCTCGCCTCGACCGTGAGCAGCCCAAGCGATGACTCGAGCCTCGGGTCCGACGGCTCGGACGACTCGGACAGCTCGGACAGCTCGAGCTCGAGCGGCGGCCTCCTCGGCTCGGATCCGAGCACGAGTGCCTTTGCCAGCCTGATCCCGACCGCGCTCACCCAGAGCATCATGTCGAGCGGAGGCGTGGGCATCGCCCAGCAGCTCGCACAGGCGATCGATCCCGCGATCGGTACGCCGCAGGGTGAGGCAGCCAACAACAAGACTGTGGGGGCGCAGTGATGGCGACGGCCGAGCTCACGGCACGGGCCGACGCCGCCCTGACCACAGAGGTGATCGCTCACCTCGAGGCCCAGCTGGTCGCTGCCCGGCGCCTGCTCCAGGTGGTTCTGGAGCAGGGCGTCGCGATCCGTAATCGCGACGTCCGCGGCGTTGTGCAGCTGACCGGCGTGCTCCAGGCCGAGCTCCACCACCGCAAGCAGCTCGAGACCGAGCGCATCGGTCTGCTCGAGCGCGCCGGCACGAGGCTGGGCGTCCCCGGCGCCTCGGTCACCGTCGCGCTGCTCGAGACGCTGATGGATCCCTCCTCAGCGCTCGTCGCGGGCGCGCGGAGCGCCGAGCTCCGCGGCCTGCTCGAGGTCGTCCAGCGCGAGCATCACGTCAACCGGGCGCTGATGGGCCAAGAGCTCGCGTTCCTCGATCACCTGCTGAAGCTCGCCGGCGTCGCCGGCGATGAGAGCTACAACGCCGGCGGCGACATGCTGTCGAGCACGCCGGCGCAGAACACAGGCCACCGCGTCTTCGACCTGGAGTGCTGAGGGATGACGATCCCTACCTACATGGGACTGAATACGGCGCTGAGTGGCCTCGAGGCCGCGCAGGCCGCGATCGACACCACCGGCCAGAACATCGCCAACGCGGACACGCCCGGCTACTCGCGCCAGCGGGTCAACATGACCGAGCGCAGCGAGCTGACGATCCCGGCGCTCTCGAGCTACACCGGCGACGGCTCGCAGTTCGGCACCGGCGTGGACATCACCTCGATCACTCGCATCCGCGACACGTTCCTGGACAGCCAGTACCGGGCTCAGAACACCACCGAGAACGGCGAGAACACCTCCTCGACGATCCTCAGCCAGGTCCAGGCGGGTCTCGCCGAGCCGAGCACTACCGGCCTGTCGCACGGGCTCGATCAGTTCTTCGCCGACTGGAGCACGCTGGCCGCGCATCCGGGGGACGCCGGCGCACAGCAGGCGGTGATGGGCGACGGGGCCAACGTCGCCGACCAGCTCAACACGCTCGCCGGGCAGCTGAACACGCTCGAGTCACAGGTCACCAGCCAGTACAACACGCTGACTGACCCGACCAACGGCGCGGTCGCGAACGACGCCAACCAGATCGCCCAGCTGAACACCCAGATCGCCCAGGCGCAGGCCGCCGGCATCGACGCCAACGCCCTCGAGGACCAGCGCGACAACGTGATCGACGATCTGTCGCAGTACTCGAGCGTCAACGTCACCACCCAGTCGAACGGGATGGTGAACGTGAGCTTCGGGAACGCCGCGATCGCCGCCGGGAACGGGACCGCGGACTCCACGCCGCTGGTGAACGGCGGCAGCGTCGACCTCACCGACAACCTCACCGACACAAACCTGAGCGGGGCGGGTGGGACGCTCGGGTCGCTGCTCTCACTCCACGACGCAACCACCGGCACGGGGCAGATCGACACTTACATGACGACGCTGAACAGCGTCGCCAGTCAGCTCGTCAGTACGGTCAACGGCGCGATCTCGGGGGCCGACGCGAGCGGCCCTACTGCCACCCCGTTCTTCGATCCGACGGGCACGACGGCCGCCACGATCGCCGTCAACCCGAGCCTGAGCGCTAACTCCACGACGCCGCCGTACACCACGAGCGAGGCGAACGCCGTCGCCAGCCTGAGTGGCGGCGCGGCCCAGCAGACCTACAACGCGTTCGTCACGCAGGTCGGCAGCGACGTCCAGTCGGCTCAGAACTCCCAGCAGACCGCGCAGTCGCTTCTGACCGCGATCGGCAACCAGCGCCAGAGCGTCTCCGGCGTCTCCCTCGACGAGGAGATGACCAACCTGATCCAGTTCCAGCAGGCCTACCAGGCCTCGGCCCGCGTGATGAGCACGATCAACGACACGATCGGCACGCTCCTCAACATGGTCTCGTCGGGGTGATCTAGATGATCGGACGCATCACCAACCAGATGGCGTCGCAGATGACGCTGGCCGGCATCGAGGGCGCGCTCGACCGGCTCGACACGACCCAAGAGGAACTGTCGACCGGCAAGTCGATCAATCAGCCCTCGGACAATCCCTCGGGCACCGCGCTCGTGCTCCAGCTGAACACCGATCTGTCGAACCTGACCAACTACTCGAACCAGGTCACCGACGGCACCGGGTGGGCCCAGGCCCAGAGCTCCGCGCTGACCGACATCACGAACGCGACCCAGCGGATCCAGGAGCTGACGACCGAGGCCGCCAACGGCACCCAGACCGCGGCCGATATGCAGGCCTCCGCCCAGGAGGTCAACCAGCTGATCGACCAGATCAAGCAGGACGCCAACACGCAGTACAACGGCCAGTACGTGTTCTCCGGCTCAGCTACCTCGACCGCTCCGTACCAATCGGGCTCGAACGACACCTACGGTGGCAACAGCGGCACCGTCACCCGAACGATTGGTCCGAACACGTCGCTGACCGTGAGCGCGAACCTGGAGGGGGTGCTCGGGAACGGCCAGTCCTCAGGCGACGGCCAGCTCCTCGACACGCTGCGCACCATCGCCGGCGACATGCAGTCCGGCAACAGCTCGGGGCTGAACAGCGACCTCTCGTCGCTCACCACCAACCTAAACTCGCTCACGGGGCTCTCGGCGAACGTCGGCGCCGTCCAGGACCGCCTTCAGATGGCCTCCTCCCGGATTCAGACGCTCCAGCTGAGCGACAACCAGGTCCTATCCAACACGCAGGATGCCGACATGGCGTCCACCGAGATCTCGTTCTCGACTCAGCAGGCGGCGCTGCAGGCGGCTCTCCAGGCAGGGGCCAACATCGTGCAGCAGTCGCTGATGAACTTCCTCGGCTCCGGCTCCGGCTAGAGTAAGCGCGGCGTTGTCGCTCTCGATCGAAAGCTCGCGCTTCGGGCGCGTGGATATCGACCCGCAAGCGGTACTCGAGTTCCCCGAGGGCCTGATCGGCCTGGGGGGCTCCCGCTACGCGCTGCTGGCGAACGATCCCGACACGCCGTTCCTGTGGCTTCAGTCTCTCGACGACCCGTCCCTGGCGCTGCCGGTGACGAACCCGCACCGCTTCTTTGCGGAGTACGCCGTCGAGGTGATCGACGAGGACGCCGAGCGCCTGGGGTTCGATCAGTCGAGCGCGATGGACGTGTACGTGACCGTACGCGCCGCGCCGGCGCTGGAAAATTTCACAGCCAACCTCAAAGCGCCGATCCTGGTCGCGGCCGGTAGGGCCTACCAGGTGATCAACCAGGCGCCGGGCTGTGAACTCCGTGCGCCGCTGTTCGCCGTCCCCGATGGGGCGAGTGCGCCGGACGCCGACGCGGCATGCTGAGAATCAGCCGACGCGCCGGCGAGCGGATCATGCTCGGCGACGACACGATCATCGAGGTCCTCGAGGTCCGCGGGCAGACGGTTCGCATCGGGATCGATGCCCCGCGGGCGATACCGGTCTACCGCGAGGAGATCTGGCTCGAGGTCAAGCGTGAGAACCAGGCCGCCGCCGAGGCGGCGGCCAGTGGCGAGCTACCCGATGTGAGCGGGCGGCTCGGCTCATAGCCGGCCGGCTGCGTGGCCCCGCCGGATGCTGGGCCGTGGTGACTGCCGGCGCGCGGAGCGGTCTCCTCTCACTCCTGACGCGGAGCGTGCGCCGGCGCAGAGCCGGATGCGGTTACGCCACTTCTGAGAAGAGCTGCTCGTCGACTTCGAGCTCAGCGCGGAGCTTCTTGGTGATCTGCCCGTGGATCTGGCAGACGCGGCTCTCGGTGACGCCGAGGATCTCGCCGATCTCACGCAGCGTGAGGTTATAGACGTAGAGGAGGACCGCGACCTTGCGCTCGCGCTCGGGCAGGCGCTCGAACGCCTCACGGAAGCGGGCCTTGGCCTCGTCGCGCATCGCGGAATGCTCGGGATCGGTGTCCTGGTCATCGGAGTGGAGCGTGTCGATCCGCTCGATCGTCGTGTCGTCCTCGGCGAGGACCACCGTGTTCAGCGATCCGACGTGGGAGCGGGCGATGTCGTCCTGGCGGCTGATCAGGTCCTTGGTCGAGATGCCGAGCGACTCGCTCAGCTCCTCGCGCGAGGGCTTGCGGCCGTACAGGCCGACGAACTGCTCGTTGGCCTTGTTGATGTCGCGGTCCCAGCGGCGCAGGGACCTGGGGGCCCAGTCGTTGCGGCGGAGCTCGTCGAGGACGGCCCCGTGGATGCGGGTCCACGCGAACTGCTCGAGCGTGGCGCCCTTGTTGGGGTCATACCTGTCGATGGACCGGATCAGCGCCTCCAGGCCGCACGAGATGAAGTCCTCCACCTCGCACCGGGCCGGGATCTCGCGCGCCTTCTTGTACACGATGTACTTGACCATCGGCGCGAACGTCAGGACCAGACGGTCGCGGATCCGGCCATCGCCGGTCCGCTTGTACTCCTGCCACAGTTCGAGCGTCTCCTGCGCCGACATCCGGCCGCTCTTGTCCTTCGCCTTCCGCATCAAAGGGACTCCGTATTCTCGAGGGAAATTTGGGGGCCGGGCTCAAGTTCCGGCTTGCGTGAATGACATCGGCCAAAGCGAGCCTGTATACATCCGCGCCCGCCCGCAACCCCGGTCCGTAGTAACCCGCAACGTGGCCCGCGATCGCTCGAAAATCCTCCTCTTACGTGGCATCAACCTCGGCCCGAACCGGCGAGTGGCGATGCCTGAGCTACGCGCGCTGCTCTCCGACGCCGGGTTCGAGGACGTCCGGACCTACGTGGCCAGCGGCAACGTCGTCCTGACCTCTGGTCTGAGCGCGGACAAGCTCGGCGCTAAGTCCGAGAAGCTGATTGCCGAGCGGTTCGGGTTCGATGTCGACGTGATCGTGCGTACGGCCGACGAGCTGGCCGACGTCGTGCGCTTGAATCCGCTCGAGGGCGTGGTCGACAACCCGAAGCGCTACCAGGTGAGCTTCTGCGACGGCGAGCCCGACCCGAAGGCCGTGGAGAAGGCCGCCGCCGCGGCCGCTCCTTCCGAGAGGCTCGTCGCGGTTGGTCGCGAGCTGTACGCCTGGCATCCGGACGGCGTCGGTCGATCGAAGATGTGGACGAAGCTCGCCGGCTCGGGACTGGGCGTCCGCGCCACCGCGCGGAACTGGACGACGGTGACCACGCTCCTCGAGATGGCGAGCGAGTCCTGACCATGCGCCGGTACGCGATCGCCGACGTGTTCACCGATGTCCCGCTGCAGGGCAACCAGGTGGCGGTGTTCACCGACGCGACGGGCCTGAGCGCGGAGACCATGCAGCGCGCCGCGCGCGAGATGAATCTGTCAGAGACCGTGTTTGTGCTTCGAGCCGGGGAGGGGTCTGGCGCGCACCTACGCGTGCGGATCTTCACGCCGACGACCGAGCTGCC
>Ga0335079_10004794_pt1 | contig 15579 bp, 12 predicted proteins | sample Lox_Sample_33_FD_206719 | JGI IMG/M metagenome (GOLD analysis project Ga0335079, IMG submission 206719) | Soil microbial communities from Loxahatchee National Wildlife Refuge, Florida, United States - Lox_Sample_3.3 | ecosystem: Environmental > Terrestrial > Soil > Wetlands | place: USA...
CCCTCGGTCCGGGCAAGTGCGTAGGCATCCAGCGCCTCTTTCGTCGAGTGCGGCCTTCCCAGAAAAGCGAGCAGTTCGTCCGAAAAGGACTGGATCCCGAGGCTCAGCCGGTTCACACCCTGTTGAAGCATGAGTTGGACGCACTCCCGGGTCAGCGATCCGGGGTTTGCTTCAACGGTAAACTCAGCGCCGGGTGCGACAGGAAAATGTTTCCGGGGAAGCGCGAGCACGCTCTGCAGATGATTGCCGGCAAGAACAGTTGGCGTGCCCCCGCCAATATAGATGCTCCTGATCGTCTGAGTGCCGACCAGCGGCCGGTTCGCTTCTGCCTCACGGTTCAACGCCGAAAGATATGCATCGGCATTTTCACGCGTGTATTCTGTTGAATAAAAACCACAGTAATGGCACTTTCTGACACAGAATGGGATGTGTATATAGAGAGTTAGCATGTTGATTTATTGATTAAATATTTTACGGCCGTGATGAGATTCAGACGCAGGTGTGAGAATTGCAACTGCTGTGCCATTCGGCCGGGCGATGATGCTTATCCCGGGACCGTGATGACGAGGGCCGATTCATCGCAGTCAGGAAATTTGACGCAGTTGAGGCAGTCGGTCCATATCTTGTGGGGCAGCTCTTTCTTGTCGATATCGTGGAAACCCAGCTTCTTGAAGAAGCCGGACTGATAGGTGAGCACGAAAACCTGCCTGACCTGGAGTTCCTTTGCCTCGTCGAGGCATTGCCGCACGAGCATTGATCCGATGCCGTTCTTCTTCCTGTCCTCGCGAACGACGAGCGAACGGATCTCCGCAAGGCCGTCCCAGCTTACATGGAGCGCGCAGACCCCGACGATGTCTCTGTTTTCCTCATAAACATGAAAATCCCGCAAATCCTCGTACAGCTCATTGAGCGAGCGCGGCAGCATCTGGCCCGAATCCGCGTATCGGTTCACGAGCGACTGGATCGTCTTCACATCAGCGAGTTTCGCTTTACGAATCATACACAGAAACTACTATAGGAGAACGTTCAAAGTCAATAAAAAACGGAATCTCCGGCGTGGCGCGGGCTTTTTCCCGCTTTGCTATTGATAATCGAAATCCTTTCTGTTAAGATGCGTCGCTAAGATGATGTGCCCTGAGGATGAGGAAAAGAAGGATGGGAACCCTGAAGAATATTAGAATCGCCCTCGCTCTGATTGCCATCGTGGCAGCCGCATTCAGCTGCGTCGGGCATAGCGGTAAGCTCGCGGTCATCGAGGTGACTCCATCGGAGACCCGCATGACCGAAGGCGCCACTCAACAACTTTTAGCAACAGCCATATTCACCGATGGCTCATCTCTGAACTGGACCTCGGCCGCAACGTGGGTCTCGTCCGATCCGAGTGTTGCCACGGTTGGAAACGTCATAGGAACATTTGGTCTCGTAACGGCGACATCGTTCACGACCGGCTTCATCACGATCCAAGCGATAGACGTGGTTAACAACGTATCCGGATCTGCTACCTTGATCGTCACTCATACCCCGCTTATCGCAATCACTGTCCAGCAGGCACTACCCATCTTAGCAATCCTGCCCACCGGGACCACAAAGCAGTTCACCGCGACGGGGGTTTATGCAGACAGCAGTGAACAGCATGACCTTACGGATTTAGTATCCTGGAGCTCTTCGAATCCGGCTGTGGCGACTGTGAGCGACTCGAGCGGGTCGCAGGGAATCGTCACGGCAATCGGAGCAGGGAGCGCCATCATAACCGCCATTGATTCAGGAACGAATATTTCAGGGTTCACCATAGTGAACGTACAATAGAGATCCTTTTATTTCTTGCCCGAAGGGGCGCTGTCTCTCCGAATTTCCCGGCCCGCTCCACGGAGACAGCCCCTTCAAGATATCTGGAGGTCATTGTCATGAAGAAGTTTTCAAGCCTTTCGATTCTGTTCCTGCTGACACTCATTATCATCGCGCTCCCCTCCTGCCGGAGCAAAGGAGGGGGAACACCCGTAGCGATCACGCTGCTGACAACGATCTCGGTAACGCCATCAGCCCCCGTGATCGGGACCGGGCAGGCTTTGCAGTTCATGGCGACGGGCATCTACTCAAACGGCACCATCACCGACCTCACCGGGCTGGTGACCTGGGGAGTATTAAGTGCTCCCACGGCAACGATCGGCAATAACGCGAACAACATGGGACTGCTCACGTCGCTATCGACGGGAACGACAGCGGTCACAGCATCTTATTCCACGCCGTTCGGGGTCGTATCCGGCAGCACTAACCTGGTCGTAACGCCTTCACAAGCTAATAATTGGACTGTTGATATCGACAATGCCCTTCTCGGGCTTTCATCGTCAGGACCACAACTCGTCACTGTAGGACAGGGAATCATCATGACCGCTCCCACGAGCACTTCTAATTCCATAACATGGAGTGTTCAGCCGTTGCCAACGCAGAACTATTTGTGGGACGTGGCCTGGTCGGACACACCATCGAATACGCCAAGGGAGTTCGTTGCAGTAGGAGATTCCGGAGTCATTCTTACCTCGCCAACTGGAGCAACATGGACTGCTCAGGATTCGGGCACAAACAACCAGCTATGGAGTGTAGCATGGTTCGGAAATGCGACACCACCAGAGTTCATCGCCGTAGGTTCAGGAGGCACAATCCTGACCTTTCCTTCAGGAACTCTATGGACGACACCGACAATGACGAACTTTAACAATCTGAATATAAACGGTGTTGCCGCTTCGCCGACATATAAGGTCGCAGTTGCAGTAGGCGACAGCGGGACCATCCTCACCACCACTGATGGAGCAATCTGGTCGCAGGTTTCCAGTACATTGACGACGAGTTACTTAATGGATGTTGTCTCCAACGGCAGTTTATTCGTTGCCGTTGGATCAGGTGGAGCCATCCTCTCCTCGAATGATGGATCCAGTTGGACGCCGGAAAGTTCAGCAGCAGCGTATTCCCTTCTGCGCGTTACCTGGGCCCCCCCGGACCAAAATAACAATAACGGTCTCTTCGTAGCGGTCGGGACAGGCGGCACCATTCTAACCTCTCCTGATGGAATAAACTGGACTTCCAGGTCGTCCGGTACGTCTAATTCCCTCTGGAGCATCGCCTGGTTCGTGAACCAATTCGTGGCTGTCGGTCTCAATGGCACAATACTGACTTCCCCCGAAGGGGTGACATGGACACGCCAAACGTCTTCGACAATTATCAACTTGAACAGTTTGAACAAGTCAGAAATTGAATATGCGGCAGTAGGTGACAGTGGCAATTTGATGACGTCGGTGACGGGTTCGATTTGGACGATCGCGAATGCGGCCCCGTCGGTAAATCTAAACAGCGTTGCCTCCTCGGGAATACAGTTCACCGCCGTCGGCGAAGGCGGAGTAGTTGTCACTTCACCTCAGGGTGAAACCGTAAGTTGGGCAACCCAGACTTCGAGCACTACGAACACAACGAATAATTTAAACGGCATTGCCTGGTCCGGGGATAAGTTTGTCGCAGTGGGAGACCTTGACACGGTCATAACTCAGCCCACCGGCTCGACAACCTGGACACTCCGGAACTCGGGAACAACCGGGGTTAAGCTCAACAGCATCGCATGGTCCGACACGTCACTGCTCTTTGCGGCTGTCGGTAACGGTGGAGTCATCATCACCTCTTCTGATGGAGCAACATGGACGCAGCAAACATCAAATACAGGTAACAACCTGACCAGCGTATCATGGACAGGCACGGAATTCGTGGCAGCCATGGAGGGAGGAGGGATCATCAGTTCCCCAACGGGTTCGCCATGGTAATAAGAGCATCGCGTGACAAAGACAAGTACGGATGGTTTCTTGATCACCAGCCGAGAAAACACACTGCTTCATCGTGAATGATGTTATAATCGTATTAACAAACGCGCTCTTGACTTTACGCGCGGGATTGGAGTATATTTTAACTAAGGTATAAGGAAAGGTAATTGTGGCCTGAATGATCATAATGAAGGCGGTTATCGTATGATGTTTGAGAAATTTACTGAACGAGGAAGAAAAGTCATAGTCTATGCCCGGGAAGAGGCCGAGCGGCTCCAGAACGATTACCTCGGCACGGAGCACATCCTGCTCGGAACGCTTCGGGAGGAAGACGGCATCCCGGTTGCCGTGCTCCGCAAGATGGGGATCGATGTGGACCAGATCCGGATGGAAGTGGAACGGAACCTACCCTCGAGCGGAAACACACTCACCTTCGGCGACATCCCCTTTACCCCCCGCGCAAAGAAAGTCCTCGAATATGCAGTCGAAGAAGCAAGGCTCCTGGGCCATAACTATATCGGCAGCGAGCATCTGCTGCTCGGCCTCATTCGCGAAGAGGAGGGCATCGGCGGCAAGATCCTCCGCAGCTTCGGGGTGAACCTGCTCGGTTCTCGCCAGCTGGTCATCAATTACCTCCGCAGGGCCGCAACCCAGGTCAGCGCGAAGAAAAGCCCGACGCCGGCTCTGGACGAATTCAGCCGGGACCTCACGCTCCTTGCGAAGAGCGGCAAGCTCGACCCCGTCATCGGCAGGGATTCCGAGATCGACCGGGTCCTCCAGATCCTTTCCCGCCGGACGAAGAACAACCCCGTTATCATCGGCGAGCCCGGCATCGGGAAGACCGCCATTGTTGAGGGCCTGGCCCAGAGGATCATCAACGCCGACGTTCCGGAGAACATCCTGAACAGGCGTGTGGTTTCCCTTGATCTGGGTGCTCTTATCGCGGGCACCAAGTACCGCGGCCAGTTCGAGGAGCGGCTCAAGATCGTCATGAAGGAGATCGTTCAGGCCGACAACATCATCCTGTTCATCGACGAGCTCCACACGCTGGTCGGGGCAGGCGCGGCTGAGGGATCGATCGACGCTTCGAGCATGCTCAAACCCGCCCTGTCCCGCGGCGAGATCCAGTGCATCGGTGCGACGACCCTGGACGAGTTCCGGAAACACATTGAGAAGGACGGCGCCCTGAAGAGGCGGTTCCAGCCCATCTACGTGCAACCTCCGAGCCTTGACGAAACGATCAATATTATCAAGGGACTCAGACCCAGGTATGAGTCGCACCACAAGATCAGGATCACCGACGAGGCGGTCGTGGCTGCATCGCGCCTGTCCGACCGCTATATCACCGACCGGTATCTCCCGGACAAGGCTATCGACGTCATCGATGAAGCAGGAGCCAAAGCGAAGCTCAACCGCTACACTTACCCTGCCGAGATGAAGTCGATAGAGAAAAAGCTCAAAAAGCTGGAGCAGGAAAAGAACCTCTTCTCCCGCATCAAGGACTACGTGCGGGTAGAGTCGATCCACGACGAAGAGGACCGGCTGCGGGAGACCCTGGACGGCATCCACAAGGACTGGAAGGACAACCAGGAAAAGAACGTCCCCGTCGTGGGTGAGGAGGACGTGGCGGCGGTCGTATCTCACATCACGGGCATTCCTCTCTCCCGGCTGGAGGAAAAAGAGGTTTCCCGTCTCCTCCGCATGGAGGAGGAACTGCACAAACGGATTGTCGGGCAGGATCCAGCCATTGAAGCCGTTTCGCGGGCGATCCGGAGATCGCGAGTCGGTCTCAAAACGCGGAAGCAACCCATCGGGTCCTTTATCTTCCTTGGACCGACGGGCGTGGGAAAGACCGAACTCGCCCGGACGCTTGCGTCGTTCCTGTTCGACAGCGAGGACGCCCTGATCCGGGTCGACATGTCCGAATATATGGAAAAGTTCAGTTCTTCGCGCCTGGTCGGTTCACCTCCGGGCTACGTGGGATATGACGACGGCGGGCAGTTGACGGAAAAGATACGCCGAAGGCCCTATTCGGTGGTCCTTTTTGATGAGATCGAAAAGGCCCATCCCGACATCTTCAACATGTTGCTCCAGGTACTTGATGACGGCTTCATGACCGACAGTTTCGGCAGGAAGGTGGACTTCCGGAACACGGTCATAATCATGACGTCGAACCTCGGCGCGCGGATGATCGACAAGGACACGAGCCTCGGGTTCCAGAAGGACAGTTCTGCGACGCAATATGAAAAAATGAAGGACAACGTCACATCCGAGTTGAAGCGGGCCTTCAATCCCGAGTTTCTGAACCGGATCGATGAAGTGGTCGTTTTCCATCCGCTGACGCAGGAACACCTGATCAAAATCGTCGACATCCTGGTGGGAGAGCTGAATATTCAGATGATGAGCGACCGAAGCATCGAATTGACTGTTACGCGGGATGTCAAGGAGTGGCTGATTCAGGAGAACTACCAGCCGACCTATGGTGCGCGACCAATGAGAAGGGCGGTCCAGAAATACATCGCGGACCCGCTCTCCGAGCATATCCTGAGAGGCAGGTTCAAGGATGTTCACAAAGTGATGGTGACGCTCAGAGACGGCGTCGTGGAATTCCAGGAAGAAGAGGCGAACCTGCTCGCAAAAGTATAAATACCCTGAAAGTTATGGAGCCCCCGACTGCAAATGTCGGGGGCTTTTTTGTTCCCTGCTCACTCCGGGTGATACCGGAAAATCTTCCTGGTCAATTCCGGAGGAAGTTCGGTTTCCTGTTCGACCATGAAAGCCAGGCCGGGATTTCCCGTTTTCTTCACCTGCATGGCAACCTCTTCGATCTCGCTCAAGGGCAGGATCTTGCCCGAACTCGAGAATGTCTGGATTGCGATAATGATCCTTCCGGGCTCATTCACGAGTGCAAGCCAGGATATGACCGTGCGGGAAGCGGTTTCAATGGCCATCTTATCAGTGCTATCCTGCTGTGTCCTGTCTTCGCGGTGTGGTATGGCGAGCCAGTAATAATTGATATCCATTTTTTTGAGCGTCTCCAGGTCGTGACCGTACCAGGCAAGCAGTTCCCTGTCTTTCAGGAATAATCCGGGGACGTGCAGCGCGATGCCGAACGTCACCTGTTTGTTCACGGCCCGTGAAGCCTGCATGATGTTCCTCAGAAGGACCAGCAGCGCATTTTTTTTCATTTCAGCAAGGTTCCAGAAACCCTCCCCGTACAGCTCAAGCGAATGGGTTTTCTGATCCCGGATTCCCGGCAGCATCCCAAAGGCCGATCGTACCGAAAGCGATGACCCGTATTTCTTCCGGTAGCGGTCCAATGCGAGGTCGCTCATCCCTTCCGTGTCGCTGTAGCTAAAATCTTCATCCAGGATGATGCCGTCGACGGAGTAACCGGCGATATCCCGGAAAAGGTCCGACAGGTAAACCGTGACATAGGGGTTGAACAGGTCAAGGGTGCCTGATGGCTCGACGGTGCCGCTGCGGGGATCATAGTACATATCCTCCCAGTCCGGATGCTGTTCGATCAGTGCGCTCATGCTCCTCGTCGGGAGAACGACGAAAAGCCTCATACCTGCATGATGTGCAAAAAAAACGGCCTTCGCCAGCAGCTGCCGGTTCACGCCACCCCTGTCCGTGACGGGCCTGATGATCAGGGTATCGGCCCCTGCTTTCCTATAGACGATGACACGCTCTTCAAACACCTTATAATCGGTTGGTGGCGCAAGGAGATAAATGCCATTGACGGTCAGTTGCAATTCTGCAGCATTTGAATCAGTCCCCGCAGTGCCGGATGCCAGTGCGACCCAGAAGAATGCGAGGACCAGCCGCCTGACAGCGGAACAGCCGCTAGAGATATTCATATCTCACCCTCCCCTGCCTTTCCCGATTCCTCACGATGGTGCTGTCGCTCTTTTGAATCTGGTCGCTGCAGTATCACTCGATATATTTCATGAACAGTTGCGCTGCTGCTACGGACTGTGCGGGTGCCCCGCGGCCGTCGAAAAGAACGAATACCCCCTTGATCAGGGTACGGTTCAGAATTCCTGATTGATCTTTGGTACGGACCGATTTCAATGACAGGGTTCCGGGCAAGGGTGTGGTTCTCCGCTCATGTGGGTACTCGCCGGTGAACACAGTGAATTCCGTTAGAAAGGGGATCAGATCACTGACCTGCTGTATCCGCTCGGCGACAGACCCCGCTCCGTCCCGGTCCTGGAACGTAGCCGTCAGCGTCCGCATCCCACGGGGCGCCGCGGTTTCATCATCCCCGGAGCTCACTGAAATACGGATGAAGCGCTCAGGATGCTCATAGACAGGGATGAAAAGCACTTCCTCGACCATCCCCACGGGAAGAACTTCTTCCCGGATACCCATGAACAGCGCCTGTCCTGCCTGCTGCTGCTCCATATTCAGCAGAACGGCTCTGGCATCGATCACTCCCAGCGGTGTCGTGACCGATCGGGAGCTGATCCCGATATCGCCGGTCGGCACCTGGTATTTTATCTCGCCGCCGTTCTTGAGTATCACGTTGACCATCTGATCGATCATGTTCTGGAATCCGCCCGGGACCAAGAGGGGGGATGAGTCAAACAGGGTGATCAGGGAGCCCACGGAAAGGCTTCCGGCTGGCACACCGAAAAAGGAACGGGATTGGATGTCCAGGAATGCGCAGAATTCACGGCTGAACCCGTAACCCAGAATGAGCCGGGCGGCCCGCCTGTTCCTGGAAATGAAGGATGAAAACCGGCTTTTGGAATTCTGTACGGACTGTTTGCTCAGCGTCTCGTAAAATTTTCGTATCCTGTCTTTCTCGCGCGGGAACTCGCGGTCAAGCTCACGAAGGGTGTCGGTCTGCCCCGAAAAAACGGTGATGCGCCGGTCAGGAAGGGCAACCTGGTAACAGGGAGATCGGAGCGAGGAACTCTGGACGATCCCCAGGCGCTCATTGAGCCGCTGAAATATGCCTCCCCGTTCGAACCCGAAGGAAAGGATGGGGCCGGGTGAAAACAGAAAGCCGTTGTTCCGGTACGGCGCCAGGGCGCCGCCGGCCGTGTCACCGGGCTCGAGCACGATCACGCTTCTGTTCATGCGTGCGGCGAGCGCCGCTGCTGCAAGTCCACCCAGCCCGGCGCCGACCACGACTAGATCATATTTCGGCACGACAGCCCCCGTCTTTTCGAAAACATCCCTGGACCGGTACAGGGTCCTGCGCAGGATGGCCTGAATTGTACCGCTCCCGAAACGACAGCCGCGCATTCATGCGGTGCACGGCGTTTCACCTGAAATAAAAAAAGGAAATAGGTCGTCTCGCCGAGTCCCCTATTTCCTTTCCCATAGCGTTCATAATCAGAGTTAGATATTGTTAGTGCGTTTTGGCCTTCTCCCGCATCGCTTCTTTCCGTGAGAGCCGGATCTTCCCTTGCCGGTCGATCTCGAGCACCTTCACGAGCACTTCATCGCCTTCCTTCAGCTCGTCGGTCACCTTTTCAAGCCTCTTTTCCGATATCTGAGATATGTGAAGGAGACCGTCAGTGCCCGGGAATATTTCGACGAATGCTCCGAAGTCCATGATCTTCCGTACCTTGCCCATATACAGCTTCCCGACCTCTGCTTCCTGTACAATGCCGCGGATGATCTCTTTTGCCTTGTTTGCGGCGGCCTCGTCCGAAGACGCGATATTGATCACGCCGCTGTCCTCGATGTCGATCTTGGCTCCCGTCTGCTCCACGATGCTGCGAATGACCTTGCCCCCGCTCCCGATCACATCCTTGATCTTGTCGGGATTGATCTGCATCGTGATGATTCTCGGTGCAAAGGGGTTCAGGTTCTTGCGGGGAGCGGGAAGCGTATCGAGCATCTTGCCGAGGATATGAAGCCTTCCCTCTCTTGCCTGCTGCAGCGCGCTGCGCATCACGTCGATGGTGATGCCTTCGATCTTCATGTCCATCTGGAGCGCGGTGATCCCCTGGCTCGTACCGGTTACCTTGAAGTCCATGTCGCCGAGATGATCCTCGAGGCCCAGAATGTCGGAGAGCACGACGACCTTGTCGGCCTCCTTGATCAGGCCCATCGCGATTCCGGCAACCGGAGCCTTGATCGGCACGCCGGCGTCCATCAGTGCCAGAGTCCCGCCGCAAACCGTGGCCATCGACGAAGACCCGTTGGACTCGAGGATGTCGGACACGATCCTGATCGTATAGGGGAACTCCAGCTTGGTCGGGACCATCGCTTTGAGCGCCCGTTCCGCAAGCGCACCGTGGCCGACCTCCCGCCTGCCCGGCCCGCGGAGCGGTTTTGTCTCGCCGACGCTGAAGGGCGGGAAATTGTAATGGAGCATGAAGGTCTTGAAGTATTCACCCTCGAGCGAGTCGATCCGCTGTTCGTCCTCGGACGTTCCGAGCGTCGCGACCACGAGAGCCTGGGTCTCTCCGCGGGTAAAGAGTGCCGAACCGTGGGTCCGCGGAAGCAGCCCGACCACCGAGGTGATCGGTCTGATCTCATCCGGCATCCTGCCGTCGGCCCGGATGTTCTTTTCGAGGATGATCTTCCTGACCTCATCCTTTTCCAGATCGACGAAGATCGCCGATATCTGGCGGCTCCTCGTGGGGTCGTCTTCCTTCTTCAGTTTCTGCTTGATCTCGTCGAGCAGGACATCGAGGGTCTTCTGACGCTCCAGCTTGTTCGGAATGACGATGGCGGTCAGCAAACGATCCATCGCAAGCGCAACGACCTCCTTGGCAAGCTCCTTGTCGATCGCCACGACCTTGACGGTCCGCTTCGGTTTCCCGATCTTCGCAACAAGTTCATTCTGGAGTGCTACGATCTTTTTTATCTCGCGGTGTGCGGTCTCCAGGGCCTCGAGCATCTGGTCTTCAGTAAGCTCCTTCGCACCGCCTTCGACCATCATGATGGCGTCGGCCGTGCCCGCAACCACGAGGTTGAGGTTCGAAGCCTCCAGTTCCTTGAGGCCGGGGTTGATGACGAACTTCCCGTCAATAAACCCGACCCGCACGGAGCCGATGGGACCCTTGAAGGGAATGTCGGAAACGGCGAGAGCGGCCGAAGAGGCTATCATGCCCATAAGATCCGTCGAGCTTTCATCACCGATGGACAGAACCGACGCGATGATCTGCGTGTCGAAATAATACCCGTCGGGGAACAGCGGCCTGATCGGGCGGTCGATGAGCCTCGAGGACAGGATCTCTTTTTCGGTCTGCCTCCCCTCGCGTTTGAAGAATCCGCCGGGGATCCTTCCCGCGGCATATGCCTTCTCCTGATAGTCGACGGTCAGCGGGAGGAAATCGACATTCTCCCGCTCTACCTTCGACGCGACCGCTGTCGACAGGACGACCGTGTCGCCATATCGAGCAACGACGGCGCCTCCCGCCTGCTTGGCCATCAGGCCCGTTTCCAAAACGAGCCGCCTGCCGCCTATTTCTGTTTCTACTGTTGTTACCATGAAACCTCACTTTTCCATAGCTGCCTGTGCTATTTGCGTATGCCGAGCTGGTCGATCACCTGACGGTACCGCTCCAGGTCGTTCTTTTTGAGATAATCCAGATGGCGCCGACGCTGACCGACCATCTTCAGGAGACCTCTCCGTGAATGGTGGTCCTGCTTGTGCGCCTGCAGGTGCTCCGTCAGATGGCTGATCCTGCCGCTCAGAAGCGCAATTTGCACTTCCGGAGAACCGGTATCCGAGCCGTGCCTGCGATACGTATTGATCAGACTGGTTTTCTGTTCTTTATCCATTCAACCGTACCCTCCTTTCCGTGAGTTTTAAAGCAGGAAAATATCATATTTTCCGTGTATTGTAAAGCATTTTGTTGGAACCCGCGAAAAGAATAATCCCCATGCACGCTCGCTGCTCCCTCAGGCAAAAACGGTCTCCGGCCTTATCTCTCCGCCCCGCACCCTCGCCAGGGCCAGAAATCTGCCTGGCTGATCGTGGACGCGAACCAGAACGCCTTCCCCGGAGAAGGCTACAGGCCGGGAAATCCCATTCCCGTGCGTGATCCTGTCCGCATCATCATCGCTCACCGTGAGGGCCGGAACATCCGAAAGCGCCCTTTCCATGGGAATAATCACGGCCTCAGCCCCGCCCTCACGGCAGAGTCCGTCAAGCTGGTCAAGAGTGAGCGCGTCGGAGATCAGAAAACCGCCTGACCGTGTCCTGACGAGCTTCAGCAGGTGCGCTCCCATGCCCAGCTGTTTGCCGAGGTCCGAGCAGAGCGTCCTGATATAGACGCCCTTCGAACAGGTGACCGTGACGGTCAGGAGCGGATCGTTGTAGGCCACAAGCTCGATGCCCCGAATGGTCACCTGCCGCGGAGTGAGCGGCAGTGCTTTCCCCTGTCGCGCCAGCTTGTACGACGGGACTCCTCCCACCTTTACCGCGGAATACGCCGGCGGCGTCTGCAGGGCCGATCCGACAAAACCCTTCAGCGCCTGCAGCAGGCTCGAACGATCCGGCGGCGCATACCCTCGCGTTTCGACTACGCGGCCGTCCGCATCAAAGGTATCCGTCGTCACCCCCAGGCGCATGACCGCCTGATACTCCTTCTCGCCCGCCTCGAGGTACTGCGCGATCCGGGTCGCCTTGCCGATGCAAAGCACCAGAACGCCCGTTGCTGCAGGATCCAGTGTTCCCGTGTGGCCCACGCGGCGCTCCCCGAGCATCCGTCGCACGCGCTGAACCACGTCGTGCGAGGTGATGCCTGACGGTTTATGGACGTTAAGAATGCCTTCCATGTTCAACCGCGTTCCCGCTGCCGAGCTGCGCACTGATGGCGGCGGCAACTTCATCGATGACCGTTTTCCGGACCTCGCCAAGGGTGCCGTCCAAAACGGCCCCGGCGGCGTTCGCATGCCCCCCCCCGCCGAGCGCACGGGCAAGCGTCGAGAGGTCAATGCGGCCTTTTGATCGCAGGCTTATCTTGTATTGCGCCTCAGCAGTCTGGCGGAACAGGACCGCTACCTCCACTCCCTTCGTGGAACGGACGAAATTCACGAAATTCTCCGTGTCTTCCGCCGTCGCACCGTTCGAGCGGAACAGCTCCTCGGTGACCACAACCCAGGCGATACGGCCGTCCTCGCTTCGCTCCATGCCGGCAAGGACCGTGCCGAGCAGCTTCAGTCTGCGGTAGGCGAAGGACTCGTACACATTCTCGGTCACCAGCCACGGATCGGCACCCGCTTCAATCATGTCCGCGGCGATGCGCATGCTCTTGGCGCTCGTATTCGTATACCGGAATGACCCGGTATCCGTGAAGATAGACGTATACAGGCAGAGGGCCATGTCGCGATCGATCGGAACGCCGAGCTCCACAATGACCGCATGGACCATTTCTCCCGTGGCTGCAGCGTGGGGATCGATCAGGCTCAGCATCCACTCATCCGGATTCGTAACATGGTGATCGATGTTGATAAGCACATCCGCCGGGCACCCGCTGTCGAACAGTCCCGTGCGGGGCGGATCGCAATCAAGCACTACGATGGCATCGTACCTGCCCTCGATGCGGCCTCCCGTCAGAATCGTCTCCGAAGCCGGCAGGAAGCGGTAGATCTCGGGTACGGGGTCTATGTTCTGGGCAGTCACCGACTTTCCCAGCTTCTCGAGGGCGAGTTTCAGCGCGAGCTGCGAACCGAGCGCGTCCCCATCGGGGCTCTTGTGCACCGACAGGAGTATGCTGTTTGCGCGTCGCAGCGCAGCTGCGATGTCGGACACGCTACTCATCCCCGTGGTCTTTCTTTTCTTTTTCCTCGATCTGGCGCAGGAGCTCCATGATATGCGCACCGCGCTCCACCGTGGCGTCGAAGCGGATCGACAGCTCGGGCACGTACCGCATCCTCATCCGCCTGCCCAACTCCGACCGGATGAACGCTGCCGCGCTCCGCAATCCCTTGAGTGATTCCTGTTTTTCGGCATCGCTGCCGTAAATGCTCACGTAGACCGTCGCGTTCCTGAGGTCGTCGGCAACGTCAACGTCCGTAACGGTGACGAAACCGATCCTCGGGTCCTTGATCTTGCGCATCAGGATGTCGGCGATCTCATGCTTGACCTGATCGCCCACCCGGTCGGCTCTTTTAAATGACGGTTTTGACATAGGAATGGTCGAAACCCAGAGGACAGACGAAAAGCCGCAGATGCTTGCCCGTTCTCTGCGCTCTGCCTTCTGCTCTGTTCTCTTAAAAAATCTCTATATGATAGTCCAGGAGGCTCAGTTCGGGAACGGCGCGGACCAGGTTCATGACATGGTCCATCGTCTGATTGAGGTGGGATCTATCGTTACTCACGGCCGCGACTGCGAGGGACGCTTTCTGCCACAAGTCGTTGTCTCCGACTTCCGCAACGGAGACATTGAACCTGTTCCGGATCCTGTCCTTCAGGCTGCGAAGCGACTGTCTCTTCGTCTTGAGCGAGCCGCTGTCGGGCACATGCAGTTCAAAAGTACAAACACCGATAAACATGATCTCTGTCAACCGGACGATGCCGCGACGACGCACTTCTACAGTTTTGCCGCTACCTTTTCCATGACATACGCTTCGACGACGTCGCCGACCTTGATATCATTGAAGTTCTCCACGCCGAGTCCGCACTCGTAGCCGGCCTGCACCTCGCGGACATCGTCCTTGAACCGCTTGAGCGAGTGGAGCTTCCCTTCGTACACGAGCACGTTGTCGCGGAGCACCCGGACGCCGTCCGCCTGTCTGGTCATGGTGCCCTCGAGCACGTAGGAGCCGGCAATGGTGCCCACCTTGGACACGTGGAATGTCTGCCGCACCTCCGCCCTTCCGAGGACCTTCTCTTTAAGCGTGGGCTCGAGCAGCCCTTCCATAGCCGCCTTGATATCATCGATGGCATTGTAGATGATGTTGTACAGTCTGATGTCCACGCCTTCGCGCTGGGCGAGGTCGGCACCCTTTGGCTCGGGCCGCACGTTGAAGCCGATGATGATGGCATTCGATGCCGCTGCGAGCATCACATCGGTTTCCGTGATGGCGCCCACGGAGCTGTGGATGACCTTGAGCTTGACGGCCGGCGTCGACAGCTTTTCCAGCGAATCGACTATGGCGCCCGCCGATCCGGACACGTCAGCCTTGATCACGATGTTCAGTTCCTTCACCATGCCGTCCTGGATCTGGGCATGCAGGTCTTCGAGGGTGACCTTTTTCATTGCGGCCATTTCGGTGCTTCGCTGCCTGGCTTGCCGGAACTCGGCGATCTGCCGGGCCTTCCGCTCCTCTTCGAGCACGACGAACCGTTCGCCGGCAAGCGGCACCCCCGAGAACCCGATGACCTCAGCCGGGGCTGAGGGACCCGACCGGTCGACGCGTTCGCCTTTGTCATTGATGAGCGCGCGCACTTTTCCGAACTGGGCGCCGGTTACGAAGAAATCACCGACCTTCAGCGTACCGGACTGGACCAGCACGGTCGCAACGGGGCCGCGGCCCTTGTCCAGCTTTGCCTCGATGACGGTTCCGCGGGCCATCTTGTCGGGATTCGCCTTGAGCTCGAGCACGTCGGCCTGGATCAGGATCATTTCGAGCAGTTGCTCAAGTCCGATCTTCTTCTTGGCGGACACCTCACAGAAGATGGTCTGGCCGCCCCACGCCTCGGGGATCAGCTGAAACTCGGTCAGTTCTTGCTTCACGCGATCCGGTTTTGCCTCCGGCTTGTCGATCTTGTTGATGGCAACGATGATCGGCACATTGGCCGCCTTCGCATGGGCGATGGCCTCTTTCGTCTGGGGCATGACTCCGTCGTCCGCCG
>Ga0335079_10004796_pt1 | contig 15576 bp, 14 predicted proteins | sample Lox_Sample_33_FD_206719 | JGI IMG/M metagenome (GOLD analysis project Ga0335079, IMG submission 206719) | Soil microbial communities from Loxahatchee National Wildlife Refuge, Florida, United States - Lox_Sample_3.3 | ecosystem: Environmental > Terrestrial > Soil > Wetlands | place: USA...
CGGCCCACCACAGGTCGGAGGTGCCGGCCGGGGGCGCGGCCACGAGCCGGGCGAGCTGCCTCGAGGCGGTGATGTAGGTCAGCGATCCGGGCTGGTCATTCAGGATTCTCTCGACGCCGGTGGCGAGGAAGCCCTCGTGGAGGACCTGGTTCGCGTCCCCGGTGCTGTCGTGGGAGTAGGCGACGAAGGCTCCGACGAAGTCCCCGAGCGCTGGGAGCCAGTTGAGCGTGAAGGTCGCGACCGGGCTCACCCACTGGTCCGGCGAGGGCCAGTAGCGGGTGGGGAGGAACACCGCCAGGTTCACCTCGAGCGGGGGGCCCACCGCGCCGATGTCCGCGTCGAGGTCCACCCCGAGGCCCCAGTCGTCGTAGATGATCCCGTCGCCGACGCGGAGGCGCTGGCGGCCCACCCGCGTGCGGAGGTAGCCGGCCGGCCCGGCCACGAGGTCCGCGTAGAGCTGCCGGATGAAGAAGCTCGAGTTGAACTCGTCCCCGATGGCCTGGCCGTTCGAGGTGAGCTCCGCCGGAGCGAGCTGGGTGCTGGGGAGCTGGCCCGAGAAGGCGGAGAGGACGCCGGTCAACCGGCAGAAGCCCGAGCCGGAGACGGCGACGCCGGACTGGGTCCGGGCGGAGTAGCAGGCCTGGGTGGAGAGCGGCAGCTGCTCCATCCGCACGAGACCGGTGTCCGCGTCCAGCCGGAAGTCGACCCAGCTCGCCGGCGAGAGGCTCGCCGAGACGAAGACGAGGCCCGAGAGGTAGTCGTCCGCCGGCTGGGCGGCGAGGAACTGGTTCGCCGCGAACGAGTTCGTGGCGGCGTTGAAGAGGACCATGTCGTTCGCGATGGACCCCTCGGCCGTGAAGCGGAGCTGCAGGCCGGCGCGCGCCCAGAAGAGGTCGCCCTCCACTTGTGGACTGGAGCCCTCCGGGGGTCCGGCGGCGGCGAGGGCCGCGGCGGCCACGGCGATGGGGACGAGCACCTGCCGAGGTTAAGGCCGCAGGCGACGCTGGCGCCAGGTTTCCTTGAGTGCGTCCCGCTGCGCTGGGGAGAGCTGCCGCCAGGTGTTCAGGTTCTCGAGGTAGTGCTGGCGCACCTCGGGCGGCGCGTCCACGAGCTTCCGGAACATGGCCCGCACCTGGGCCTGGCGCTCGGGGGTCATCTCCTCGAAGCGCCGGAAGAGGACGAGGATCTGGCGGCGCTCGTCCGGCGGCAGCTGGCGAAAGATCCTCCAGGTGCGCGCGATCTCCTCGCGTCGCTCCGGAGGGAGCGAGCGCCACCGCTCCAGGCGCTCGCGGATCTCGGCCTGGCGAGCCGGTGGCAGCTCCTGGAAGGATTGCCAGCGCTGCCGGAGCGCCTCGCGCTGCTCCGGCGTCATCTTCTCCCATCGCTCCCGCGCGGTCGGCGCGGCGGGCGCCGGAGCCAGGGGCGCCGGAGCCGCGGGCGCCTGGGCCCGGGCGGAGGCGGCGAGCGCGAGGAGCAGGGCGGCGAGGCGGGCTTTCACGGCTTCGCCTCCCGGAGCTCGTCCAGGTGCGCCACCACCTCGACGTCCTCGGCCGACTCCACCGTGTCGAGGCTCGCGACCACGACGTAGTTTTCGAGGAGGTCGAGGTGCCGGGCCATCTCCAGGCGATCGGAGCGGGCCTGCCACACCCCGACCGCCACCGCGGCCACGGCCGCGAGCCCGGCGACCGGGGCGGCGAGGCGCCACGGCGAGAGGCGGAGCCAGTGCCAGGGCGACGGGCGGAGGTCCTTCTCCCGGGCGAGGCGGGCGAAGAAGCGCTGCTCGAACCCCGGCGCCGGCGCCGGCGGAGGGGGGAGCGCCGCGCAGGCGGCGAGGACCGCCCGGAGCCGATCGCGCTCCGCCCGGCACCCGGCGCAGCCCGAGAGGTGCTCCTCCACCTCGGCGCGCCGCTCGGGGGCGAGCGCTCCGTCGAGGAGCGCGGTCAGATCCTCGCCGACGTGCCTCACGATTCCTCCTCGCCGCGGAGCGGGGACCAGTGCGCGAGCGCGCTGGCCGCCGCCACCGTGGCCCGGTGGACGAGCGACTTCACCGACGGGACGGTGGTGGAGAGGACCTCCGCGATCTCCTCGTAGGGCATGCCCTCGAAGCGGGCGAGGAGGAACGCGGCCCGCTGCTTCTCCGGCAAACCCTCGAGCAGGGAGCGGACCGAGCGCTCGAGCGCGCGGCCGCGAGCCTCCTCCTCCGGGGTGGCAGCGGATCCGGAGAGCGAGTCTGGGTCCCGCGGCTCGCCGTCGTCGCCCGCCGGGGCGGCGTCGCGCCGCAGGCGGTACTCCCCGCGCCGGACCTCGTTCAGGCAGTGGTTCGTGGCGATGCGATAGAGGAAGGTGGTGAAACGTGCGCTCGCGCTGTAGCGGTCGGCCGAGCGGTAGAGCTTCAGAAAGACGTCCTGGGCGAGCTCCTCCGCCCGGGCCGGCTCCTTCACGAATCTCTGGCAGAAAGACATCATCGCGCGACCGTGCTTCTCGAAAAGGGCCCGGAACGCCGCCTCGTCGCCGCCCTGGAACGCGAGCATCAGCGCCGCGTCGGGATCCTGGGCCATCCTCCTTTTGTAACACGCGGGGTCTCGGGCAGTTGCGGCGGGCTCGGTTTGGTCGATCTCGTCCGCGCCGCTCCGGAGTGCAAGCGCAAAAGTCAGTAAATCGAAGGTGTTGCACGGGCTCCGCTCCTCCATCCGACCCGAGGACGGGCGAGCGTCCCACGGCAGCGGGAGGTCCCGAGCCCCTCCTAATGGAAGAGGCCCGTCAGGAACCGGGTGGCGCTGTAGACGAAGGCGGCGACGATCGCGGACATGGGGATGGTGAAGATCCAGGCCCAGAGGATGCGGCCGGCGACGCCCCAGCGGACCGCCCGGAACCCCTTCGTCGACCCCACCCCGACGATGGCCCCGGTGATGGTGTGCGTGGTGGAGACCGGGATGCCGGCGTGGGAGAGCGCGAGGATGGTGACGCCACCGCCCGTCTCCGCGCAGAAGCCTCCGATGGGCTGCAGCTTCGTGAGTCCGTAGCCCATGGTTCGCACGATGCGCCACCCGCCGAGGAAGGTGCCGAGGGCGATGGAGGCGTGGGTGAGCATGACCACCCACCAGGGGACGTGGAACTGCCGGTCGGCCCAGACGGTGCCGAAGAGGATCACGGAGATGATTCCCATGACCTTCTGGGCGTCGTTCGAGCCGTGGCTGTAGCTGAAGATGCCCGACGACACGAACTGGAGCTTGCGGAACCAGGAGTCGACCCGCGCCGGGCGCATCCGCCGCACCAGCCAGGCCGTCGCGATCATCGAGCCCGAGCCGAGCACGAATCCGATGAGCGGGGAGAGGACGATGAAGGCGGAGATCTTCAGGATTCCGCTCACCACGAGCGCCTCGGGGCCGAGCGCCGGGAGCGCCGCCCCCACCATGCCCCCGGCCAGTGCGTGCGAGGAGGAGGAGGGCAGCCCCCACCACCAGGTGAGCAGGTTCCAGACGATGGCGCCGACGAGCGCGGCGAAGACGACGGAAAGGACCGTCTCCACGCCCTGCTGCTTCAGGAGTTCGAAGCGGATGATGCCCTTCCCCATGGTGTTCGCGACCGCGAGCTGCCCACCGAAGAACACCGGCGCAGCGGCGACGAAGTTGAAGAAGGCGGCCCAGGCCACCGCGTACACCGGCGCCAGCACCCGGGTGGAGACGATGGTGGCGATGGAGTTCGCGGCGTCGTGGAAGCCGTTCAGGAAGTCGAACAGCAGGGCGACCGCGATGAGACCGACGACGGCGAAAAGCATGCGCGCCGGTCTCTTAGGTGTTCTCGAGGACCACGCCCTCGATGACGTTGGCCACGTCCTCGGCGCGGTCGGTGGCGGTCTCGATGAGGTCGAGGATCTCCTTCCACTTGATGACCGCGAGGGGATCGGCGCCGCTGCGGAACAGATGGGCGAGCGCGCGACGGAGCAGCGTGTCGGCCTGGTTCTCGAGGGCGTTGATCTCCATGCACGCTTCCAGGATCTGCTTCTGCTCCTTGACGTTCCGCAGCCCGTGGACCGCGTCCTGCATCTTGCGCGTCTGCGCGAGGAGCACGTTCGCGATCTCGCGGGCCTCGGGCACCACCGCCCCGACGTCGTAGAGCGCGAGCCGCTCCGCGGCCGCGTCTGCGAGGTCGAGGACGTCGTCGAGGCGGGTGAGGAGCCGGTGGATGTCGGCGCGGTCGAACGGGGTCACGAACTGCGTGTAGAGGAGCGCGAAGGCCCGGTGGGTGACGTCGTCGGCGAGGTGCTCGATGTCCTTGATGTCGCGCACCTTGCGGTCCACGTCCGTGAAGTCCTCGAGGAGCTCCTTCAGGAGGCGGACGCCCTCCACGGTGAGGGCCGTCTGCTTCTCGAAGAAGTCGAAGAACGTGTCCGTCTTCGGCATCATCTTCTGTAGGAAGGACACGCGCGAAACCCCGTCCCGAGAGCTAAAGGCGCGCGGACAATACTCTTTCCTCTGTCCGCTGCCTACGACGCCGAGCGCCGCCACAAAAACGCCATATTCGGCGGGTACTTCGAGTCTAGAGTAGCCGGCGTGGCAGATGAAACCCGGCAGGGTCCCCAATCGAGCGCTCCTTTGGATGGCGAAAGAGCCCGGAGGGAGGATCGGTCCGGCTCCTCCCCCGCCCCCGCGGACGGCCTGACCACGAGCGAACGCCTCGACCTCGGAGACCCGTACCTCGTTCGCTTCGAGGCGCGCGTCCTCGAGGTGCGGGAGCGGGGAGGAAGGGCCGCGGTGGTGCTCGACCGGACGGCCTTCTACCCGGGGGGCGGGGGCCAGCCCGCCGATCGCGGCACCCTGGCGTCCGTCCCGGTCGTCGACGTCGTCGACGAGGGAGGGGTGGTCCTCCACGTCCTCGGCGGGCCCGCCCCGGAGGGGGTCGTCGCGGGGGTCGTGGACTGGGCCCGGCGCTTCGACCACATGCAGCAGCACCACGGCCAGCACCTCCTATCCGCGGCCTTCGAGAAGCTCTTCCAGGCGAAGACGGTCTCCTTCCACCTCGGCGAGGAGACCTGCACCATCGACCTCGACCGGCCCGTCTCCGAGCTCGGGCCGGAGAGGCTCTCGGCCGCGGAGGCAGCCGCGAGCGAGCTCGCCTGGCGGGACCTGGAGGTGACGGCGCGCGACCACTCGGCCGAGGAGATCGCGCGACTGCCGCTCCGGAAGGACGCCGTGAAGGGGTCGCGCCTCGTCGTGGTTCGCGGCGGAGGTCCCGGCGGCGAGCTCGTCGACGTCTCTCCCTGCGGGGGCACGCACCCGCGCCGGACCGGCGAGGTGGGGCCGGTGGCGGTGCTGGGGGCGACGAAGTGGGGCCAGTGGACCCGCGTGGAGTTCGCCTGCGGAGCCCGGGTGCTCCGGCTCCTCGGGGAGAGCCGCCGTTTCGCCGCGGACGCGAGCCGCGTGCTCCGCTGCGCGCCCGCCGAGCTCCCGGCGGCGGTGGAGAGGCTCTCTCTCGAGGCGGCAGCCCGCCGGAAGGAGGTGGAGCGGCTCCTCCTCGCGGTCGCCGGCGCCGAGGCCGACCGTCTGGCCGCGGCCTCGCCGGAGCCGGCTCCGATTTCCGCCCTGCTAGAGGCGCCCCTCGCCTCCCCCGAGGGGCTCCGGGCCGTCGCCCAGGCGCTCGCGGCGCGCGGGCGCACCGCCTTCCTCGGGGCCGCCGGGCCGTCCGGCGCCCACCTGTGCTTCGCCCGGCCGCGCGGGCCGGGACCCCACCTCGGGGAGGCGCTCAAGAGCGCAGCCGCCGCCTCGCAGGGGAAGGGAGGCGGTTCGCCGGAGCTCGCGCAGGGGAGCGTCCCCGATATCGCGGCGCTCCGCCGCGTTCTTTACTCCCTCACCGGGAGCGCGGAGGATGCCGGAACATGAGGACGAAGATCCCGGGACTCCTCCTTCTCTTCTCCCTCGCCTCCCCGGCGAGCGCCTCCTCCTCCGGGGACCTCCTTTTGCCCCTCGCCCCCGGCGCGCCCGTGACCTTCGGCATGAGCCAGCCGAACGGCCCGCGGAGGGCCGAGGCGGGGAAGACGCTCCTCGAGCCCTACCTCACCGAGGTGCTGAAGCGCCCGGTGAAGGTGGTGATCCTGGAGAGCTACGAGGCGCTCTCGCAGGCGCTCGCCTCGGGCAAGGTCGACCTCGCCTGGGTGGAGCCGGTGGCCTTCGTGATGGCCCAGGGGAAGAACCGCGAGGTGCAAGCCATCGCCAAGGCGCTCCGGCGAGGCAAGCTCTACTACCGGGCCGCCTTCATCGTCCGGGCCGACTCCCCGGCCCACTCGCTCGCCGACCTCCGGGGGAAGACGGTGGCCTGGGTATCGAAGAGCTCCGCCTCCGGATACCTCTTCCCCCGGGCGCTCGTCGCCGCGGAGGGGGCCGACCCCGATACCTTCTTCCGCGGCCAGTCGTTCGCCGGGGACCACCCGCGCGTCTGCGAGCTCGTGCGCGAGAGGAAGGCCGACGCCGGAGCCACCTTCACCGACGAGCAGCCGCCGGACGCCGTGTCGATCGCCGACGGCTGCGCCGAGAGCCCGCCCGTCGGGGACTTCCGCGTCGTGGCCGTGTCCGCTCCCATCCCGAACGACGTGGTGGCTTCCCGCCCCGGCTTCGACGAGCGCGTGGCGGAGAGCACCCTCCAGGCCTTTGCCCAGATGTCGCAGTCCGACGCCGGCAGGAAGCTCCTTTCGGAGCTCTTTCACGTCGACGGCTGGGGAGTCGCCGTGGCCGGCGACTTCGCCCCGGTGGCCGAGGCCCTGAAGGCCGCCGGCGCGCGATCGGCGTCGGCGCGCAAGGGCACCTCCAAGAAGGCCGCAAAAACCGGGCAGTAGCCTCCCCCCTCGACGCTCTGCCCAGGGCAGTGTCAAACTACGCCAAAAGAGGGGGAAAAGATGAACGACGGCCCGGCTCCGGGGAGGAGAATCCCGTTCCGCGAGCCCGCAGACCACGAGGTCGCCGCGGGCGCCATCGGCGGCCTCACCGGCTCCATCGCCATGTGGGTGCCGGCGATGATGGCCGCGCCCAGGGACCAGGGGCCGCTGTTCCCGCTCCGGCTCGTGGCGGCGAGCGTGCTCGGACCCGGAGCGCTCGACTCGGGATCGGCCGCGCCCGCGCTCCTCGGCGCGGTGCTCTCGGCCTTCGTGGCCGTCGTCTTCGGGCTCGTCTTCGTGAGCATCCTCCCCCAGTCCGCGGCCCCGCGGTTTGCGCTCCTCGCCGGGGCCGCCTACGGGGCGGCGCTCTTCCCCCCCACCTGGTTCGTACTCGTGCGGGTGGCGGATCCCATCCTCTACTCGGCCGGCTACGGGCTCCCGATGTTCGCCCTCCACGTCACCTACGGCGCCGTCCTGGGAATCCAGGTGCCGCTGCTCCGCAAGGTCCTCCCCTAGGAACCCCCGCCCCCTCGCAGGCGCACCAGCGTGGCGCCCCGCCCGCCTCCGGTCTCGTCGGCGAGGTGGAAGGAGGCGACGAGGGGGTGGCGCCGGAGCACCGCCTCCACGGTGCGCCGCAGGGCGCCGATCCCCTTTCCATGGACCACCCGCACCTCCAGAACTCCGCTCTCGGCACAGGCCTCGAGGTAGGCCTCGACCACCTGGGCCACGTCTCTCGGCTGGAAGGCGTGGAGGTCGAGCGTGCCGTCGATGGGCAACCGGTGCGCCACGGCGCCGAGTGTACGATCGAGCCTTGGCCCTTTTCCTCCGCTTTCGGTCCTCGGGGCGTGGAGAGTCGGCCGTCGGCCACGGAGGGGAAACGGGCGGCCGGCACCGGAGCGGGGTAGATGGAGCCGACCGTGGCAGGAGCGTTCGACATCGAGGAGCACCTCGCGCGCCTCCGAGCGCTCGTCGCCGCGGAGCGCGAGGAGGAGAGGGCGCGGTACGCGGAGGCCTCGAGCCGCCTCACGCTCGCCGAGCGGGAGAGCCGGGGCCTCGCGGCGGCGGACGCCGAGGCCGTGGAGGAGGCGGGTCTCGCCGGGAGGACGCTCGTCTCCTACGCCGGGAGCGGCGGTAGGGCGCTCGGGGCCTCCCGGATCGGCGTGGGGAGCTTGGTGCAGGTGGGTCTCCGCCGGGATCGGCGCGAGGACGCGCCGACGGCGGTCGTGGCGCGCCGGTCCCGCGGCCGGATCTCGCTCGCCTTCGACGAGCCTCCCCCGGACTGGGCCACCTCCGGCCGCGTCACCCTCGAGCTCGTCCCCTCGCCGGTCACCTGGGACCGCCTCGCGGCCGGGGTCGAGCGCATGGAGGGCTCGCGGGAGGGCCGGCGCTGGCGGGGAGTGCTCTCGGGAGCCGCGCCGCGCTTCCGCGACCGCCCGCGCGGTCCGGACCTCGGGGCGCCGCTCAACCCGGAGCAGGGGGAGGCGCTCGCACTCGCCGACAAGGCCGAGGACCTGGCGCTCGTCCACGGGCCGCCCGGAACCGGGAAGACCACCGTCCTCGCCGAGGTGGTGCGCAGGGCGGCGGCCCGCGGAGAGTCGGTGCTCGCCGCTGCGCCCTCGAACCTCGCCGCCGACAACCTCCTGGAGCGGCTCGTGCTCTGCGGGGTGGAGGGCGTGCGCGTCGGGCACCCGGCCCGCGTGCTGCCGACGCTCCTCGACCGCACCCTCGAGGCGCGAGTCGCGGAGCACGAGGCGGCGCGCATCGCCCGGGGGCTCTTCGAGGAAGCGCTCTCTCTCCGGCGCGAGGCGCGCAAGCGCAAGCAGCGGCGCGGCCCGGGGCGCTTCAGCGAGGCCCGCGACCGCGAGCGGAGGGCCCGGGAGCTCTTCGCCGAGGCGCGCGCGCTCGAGGACCGGGCGGAGCTCGAGGTCCTCTCCCGGGCGCCGGTGGTGGTGGCGACCCTCACCGGCCTCGAGGCGCCGGTGCTTGCCGGCCGGCGCTTCGCGCTCGCGGTGGTGGACGAGGCCACGCAGGCGGTGGAGCCGGCCGCGTACCTGGCGCTCCTGCGGGCCGAGCGCGCCGTGCTCGCCGGTGACCCCCTCCAGCTCCCTCCCACCGTCCTCTCGCAGGCGGCGCAGGCCGGCGGCCTCGGGGTGTCTCTCTTCGAGAGGCTCGCCCGGCCGCTGGGCCGTGCGGCCCTCGTGGCGCTCGCCGAGCAGCACCGCATGAACGAGGTCATCATGCGCTACCCGTCCGACTCCCTCTACGGCGGGACGCTTCGCGCGCACCCCTCGGTCGCCTCCCGCTCCCTCGACGGAGAGCCCCTCCTCTTCGTCGACACCGCCGGCCGGGGCTTCGAGGAGGAGACCCCGGAGGGCTCGGACTCCAAGCACAACCCGGGCGAGGCCGAGCTCTCGGCCCGCGAGGTGGAGCGGCTCCTCTCTCTTGGGGCCGCGCCCTCCGAGGTCGCGGTGATCTCCCCCTACGAGGCGCAGGTGCAACGGCTGCGGGAGCTCCTCGCCGCGCGCCTCGAGGAGGGACTCGAGGTTGACACGGTGGACGGGTTCCAGGGCCGCGAGAAGGAGGGCGTGGTGGTCTCGCTCGTCCGCTCCAACGACGCCGGGGAGGTGGGCTTCCTCGCCGACGTCCGGCGGATGAACGTGGCCATCACCCGCGCCCGCCAGAAGCTCGTGGTGGTCGGCGACTCCGCCACCGTGAGTCGACACCCCTTCTACGAGGGCTTCGTGCGCTACGCCGAGAGGGTTGGCGGCTGGGTGAGCGCCTGGGAGCGCGACCCTTGATCCGCTCGACCTTCCAGCTCACCGGCGGGATCGGCCCCTACCGGGAGCGCCAGCTCTGGTCGCAGGGGGTCCTCACCTGGGACGACCTCGTCTCCCGCGGCGGGGGGCTCTCCCCAAGGCTCGACGGCCGCCTCCTCGAGGCGGTGGAGCGCGCCGGGCGCGCCCTCGCCTCGGGGGATGCCGCCGCCCTCTCGGCGATGATGCCGGTCCGGGAGCGTTTCCGGCTCTACCCGACCTTCGCCGAGGAAGCGGGCTTCCTGGACGTGGAGGCCGACGGCGAGATGGTCACCGCCGTGGGCGTGCTCGACCGGCTCGGACCCCGGCTCTTCCTCCGGGGCCGCGACCTCGACGCCTTCCCCGCCGCGACGGCGGGCTGGAAGCTCCTCGTCACCTTCAACGGGGCCTCTTTCGACGTCCCCGTGCTCCGCCGGGCTTTTCCGGGCTGGCGGCCGCCGCCCGTGCACGTGGACCTGCGCCAGGTGTTCGGCCGCGCCGGCCACCGCGGCGGGCTGAAGCTCCTCGAGGAGGAGTTCGGGATGAGTCGGCCCCCGCACCTCGCCGGTCTCAGCGGACGGGACGCGGTGGAACTGTGGAGGCGCCACCTCGCCGGGGACGGCGACGCGCTCCGCCTTTTCGCGGAGTACAACCTCTACGACACGGTGAGCCTCCGGGCCCTCGTGGCTCTCGGGTACAACCGGCTGGTGGAGCGCCTCCGCCTGCCCGCCGAGCCCATCCCGGTCTCGCACCGAGGGGACGTCCTCTACGACGTGACCCGGCTCGTCCTCTCCCTGTGACTCCACGCGTGCGACCGCGCTCTCCGCACTGCCTCTGTGGCAGTCGCGTGGAGAAGAAGCTCGGCGACCGGGTCCGGGATCCCACCGACCTCTCGACGGCTGCGGTGGACTACGCGGCGGCGAGAGCCTCGCTTCGGCACTCGACCACGCGCAGAACCCTCCGTAACGCTGCAAGGGGGTGGCAAGACGCCCCGTCCGAGTCAACCGCACCTGCCGACCTCGACGGCTCGTCCGTCGGGGAAACGAGGCGGACACCATGGCAACCGACGGTGGTGGCTCGGCGAAACGTGGGCACCGCGCTGCCTCCCGCCCCGGATGAGATCGGTCATGCCGACCGGACCGCGCCGGACCGAGCGCAGATGCGAACCGACCTCTCCCCTGGGGGCGGCAAGATCTTGCCGCCATTAAGGGACCGCTCTTAGAATCACGCAGCGAACCCCCTTCGCACCGAGACGCGTTGTCGGGGGAGCTTTCCACCTCCCTCCTCCGACGGAAAGGTGACCTGTTGGCTGAGGGCGTTGCCACGGAACTCGCGGCGGCTTTCGATCGGGCGACCGGGGAGCGACTTCTCGCCGCCGAGCGGCTCACCCTGTGGCTGCCGCAGCTCTTCGGGCCGCGGCTCGTGGAGTGCGACGTCGCCTTCCGCACCGCCTCGCGCTTCTTCGCGGTGGTGGCGCGCCTCGCCTCGTCCACCTCCGAGGACGCTGCCCGCTTCCGCTTCTGGTGCGCGCGCGCCGGCGGCCTCGGGTCGAACCTGTCCGCGATGAAGGACCGGGAGCGGGCCGTCTTCGAGGGGCACCTCGCCCAGTGCGAGCTCCGCACCCGAGGGATCCCGCCCCGCCTCCTCCAGGACGCGGTGGCGCGGATCATCACCTCGGCCGGCGCCCCCCGCGATCGCTTCCCCGGCGCCGGCACCCGCCCGACGCTTTCCATGGACGCCGGCAGCAAGTCCTTCGCCGGCGTATCCTTCGACCCGGCGACGCGGAGGCTCTTCGTCCCGGGGGCCGTGGCTCCGCCCGTCGGCGACGACCTCGACGTCACCCTTCGCGTCCCTCGTGTGGAGAGCGCGCTGCCGGCGAGGGCGAGGGTGGTGGAGGTGCGGCCCCAGGAGGCGGCCCGGCCCGGGGAGCCGGCCGGGTTCACCCTGCTCCTCGACGCGTCCGCCACCGACCTCGCCGAGGAGCTCGGCCGCTGCGCCCCGCGCCCGGTCGATCCGGCCGCGGCCGGCAAGCGGGCCGCGCCTCGCTACGCCGTCATCGCCCCAGTGAAGGTGCAACCCGACGGCCCCACCGCCCGGCTCGAATACTCGAGCGACGACGAGCTCGCGAAGGACTACCTGGAGAACCTCTCGCAGGGCGGGGCCTACGTGAGGACCCAGACCGCGCTCGAATCCGGCGCCCACATCACCCTGGAGATGCGGCTGCCCGGCGGGGTGGAGCTCCGCACGCCGGCGACCGTCATGTTCCGGGACTCGCGGGGCATGGGGGTGCGCTTCGAGCTCGACGCCGAGGGGCAAGAGCGGCTCGCTGGCGTCATCGCCCGCATCTCGGCGAGGCCGCGGCGCGCTCTCCTCGTGGACGACGACGCCCTCATCCTGCAGACGCTCGGCGACGCCTTGAAGTCCCGCGGCTTCGACGTGCTCACCGCGCGCGACGGGGCCTCCGGGCTCCACCTCGTCGCCGAGGAGCTCCTCACCCTCGACCTCCTCGTCACCGACGTCCGCATGCCGGAGATGGACGGCGAGACCTTCGTGCGCACCATCCGCGGGGCCGGCGGGGAGTCGGAGCTCGCCATCGTCGTCATCGCCGGGACGCTCGACTCGGCCCTCGAAAAGCGTCTCGAGGCGAGCGGGGCCGACGCCGTTCTCGACAAGGCGCTCGGCCCGGAGAATCTCGCGGCCGCCGCCGAGGCGACCCTCGAACGACGCCGTTTCGGGCCGGTCGGGTGAAGGCCTCCCTGTCCGGGTCGAGCAAAACGAAAATTCTCATACACCCGAAGTGAGTGCAGAGCCCCGGGCCGGGGCTTTCCTAATCCTCCAGGGTGTGCCCTGGCGCACCCCCCACGAGGTGCCAAGAGCCTCAGGCTATGACCCACCCGGGTCATATGGCACCCGATATCGGGTCTATATAACCTGCGGAAATAACAGTTTTTTCTAGCTACTTCTGGAGACACTGTGGGACTTCGGGCGACCTGTGTGCGAGAGTTCGCACCTCATGCGCCAGCGTTTGTCCATTGTCCTAGGGACAGCGGCACTTTTCGGTCTCGCCGTCTTCGTCCTCCCGCTGGCGGGATGGGTGAGCGCCTTCGCGAGCTGGGCGCGAGGCGCCGGACCCCTAGGGGTCGTCGCCTTCGTCCTCGCCTACCTGGTCTGCGCCCTCCTCCTCGTCCCGGGCTGGCCACTTCGGGTGGGGGCCGGCCTCGTCTACGGCCCGGCTGTCGGCTTTCTCGTGGCTGCGCCCTCCACCTTCCTCGCCGCCACCGTCGCCTTCCTCGTCGGACGCCGCCTCCTGCGGAGACGCATCGCGGCGCGCATCGCGGTGGATCCCAGGCTCGCCGCCGTCGACGACGCGGTGGCCGAGAACGGCCTGTGGATCGTCGTCCTCCTTCGGCTCTCCCCGCTCTTCCCGAACGAGCTTGTGAACTACGGGCTCGGGGCCACCCGGGTGCGCCTGCGGGACTACGCCGTCGCCTCCTTCGTCGGCCTCGTCCCCCTCACGGCGAGCTACACGTGGCTCGGGTCGCTCCTCACCGCGGTGAGCGACCTCGACCACGGGAGGCCCCGTTTCGCAGGGCCGCTCGGGCAGCTCCTCTGGTGGGTGGGGCTCGCCGCCACCGTGGCCACCGCCGTCGGGGTGACGCGCCTCGCCGGGCGCGCGCTCGACCGGAAGCTCCGTCCGAGCCTCGCCGCACGCGGCGCGCTCTCGGCTTCCCCCGAGGCGGGCACGCCCGGCGCCGCCGCGAGCCTGGGGTAGGCGAGGAGCGCGTGCGAACGGGCGAGAGAGCGGCGCCGGGCCACGGGCTCCGCCGCCCGACCGCTCTCGTCTCCTGGGCGGTCGCCTGGGCCGCCCTTCTCGGGCCCGCCGTCGCCAAGTCGGCAAACGGCGACCTCCCCATCGTGAGGGCCTTCCCGTCCTTTGCGCGCGTGCCCCGGGTGGACCTCGTTCCCAAGCCGGCGCCGCTCGTGCCCCTGGCGGAGGTCGAGAGAGAGCTCCGGAGCGAGCTCGGGGTGCCGACCGAGGGCGGCCCCTGGCTCCTCATCAAGCACGACGACGTCTCCCGCGAGCTCGTGGGCGGGAACAAGGGGCGGAAGCTCGAGTACCTCCTCGGCGAGGCGAGAGCGCGCCACGCCCGGGCGGTGGTAACCTCCGGTCGGCTCGGCACGAACCACGGGCTCGCCTCGGTGGCGGCCGCGAGCCGCTTCGGCATCCCGGTCACCCTGGTGCTGGGACCGCAGCCCATCACGGAGGCCATCCGCCGCAAGCTCCTCGCCATGCGCGCGGCCGGCGCGGAGATTCGCTTCCACTCGACCCTCGTCGGCTGGGCGCTCGACGTGGCCCTCTACAAGCTCACCGCGCTCGTGTTCCCCGGCGAGCTCTACTACATCCCCCCGAGCGGGACCTCTGACGTGGGCTCCATTGGGTACGCGAACGCCTTCTTCGAGCTCCTCGAGCAGACCGGCGACGAGGGCCTGCCGGACGAGATCGTGGTGGCCGCCTCCACCGGGGGAACGGCCGCGGGTCTCCTCGCCGGCATCTGCCTCGCCGGGCGCTGGGACCAGGTCCGGGTACGCGCGGTGGGCGTGACCGAGGAGTGGCTCCAGAGCGAGTGGCTGCTCCGCAGCGAGGCGCGGGAGGCCTTCCGCGCCATCCGAGACGCCCTCGGCCCCGAGGACCGCGCCCGCGTGGAGGAGTGCGACTTCATGGGGAGCCGCACCGCCCTCACCTACGAGCACGGCTACCTCGCCCCGGGCTACGGGCATACCGACGCGAGGCTCGACGGGGTGATGCGGCGGCTGCGCGACGCGGAGGGAGTGGAGCTCGACCCGACCTTCACGGCGAAGGCGATGCGCCACTTCCTCGATCGGGCCCGCGAGAGGCTCCTCGCCGGGGACACGCACCGGCGGCTCCTCTTCTGGAACACCTACGCGCCCGTCGACGTCGAGGCCGCCATCCGCGCCCACCGCTGGAAGGATCCGGACGCGCCCTGGCGGGACCTCCCCGCCAACATGCAGGCCCTCTTCGACCGGGGCGGCGAGCGGAGGCCGGCGGACGCCGCCGTTCCGGCGGTCATCGGCCGGTAGCGGCACGGCCTCCGGCGGGCCTCGTCGCTACTCGCAGACCGAGGACACGGCGATGCTCCCCTCGGCGAAGTCGAGGCCGTCGCTCGCCGAGACCGAGAGCGTGCCCCCGGGGACCACCGAGAGGCACTGGGAGGGGAGCGAGCACAGGGAGAGCGAGGCCGCGCAGCCGGACGAGGGGCAGGGCCCCGCGGGGGCCGAGGCGGAGAGGCAGGTCCCGGAGGTGGAGACGGAGAGGGCGAGCGGATCGCCGTCGGGGTCGGTGGCGATCGGCACCGAGCCCTCGGCCGCCCCCCAGGTCACGTCGTAGACGGAGCACTGCCCCGCCTGCACCGCGCAGCAGGCGCTGGTGGCGGTGCAGGACGCCGCGAGCGACACCGGCGAGGAGGCGATCACGGGCGGCCGGTCCAGGATGGAGAGCGCCGTCGACTGGGACGGTCCGGACGCGAACGGGTCGGACATGGTGACGGAGAGGTTGTGAGTCCCGGCGAAGGAGCCCACCGCCGGCACGCCGGAGAAGGGGAGGGAGCAGGTCACCCAGGCCGTGCCCTGGCTCACCATCGCCGTCGGGCAGAGGGGGTCGCCGCTCACCGACGGCAGTAGCGGGTCTCCGTCGTCGTCCACCCAGGTCGAGAGGGGCGCGAGCGCGTAGTAGCTCTGCCCGACCGGGTCGAAAGAGTGGTTCACGCTCGAGGTCGTCACGGCCGAGGTGAGGCGAGGGGCGCGGTTCGTGACCACCACCGCGAAGCCGCCGGTGGCGCTCGCCCCGTTCGCGTCGACCACGGTGAGGTCCGCGCGCCGCACGACCGAAGGGCCGAT
>Ga0335079_10004797_pt1 | contig 15573 bp, 15 predicted proteins | sample Lox_Sample_33_FD_206719 | JGI IMG/M metagenome (GOLD analysis project Ga0335079, IMG submission 206719) | Soil microbial communities from Loxahatchee National Wildlife Refuge, Florida, United States - Lox_Sample_3.3 | ecosystem: Environmental > Terrestrial > Soil > Wetlands | place: USA...
GCTGCCGCGCATCTGCGTCCCAAGTTGTGCCGCAGATGCGGCAATGGGAGGAACTTAGGCCCCGGCCTGCGCCGGGGCGACGCATCCGCGCTGCCGCGCGGATGCGTCGATTGACAGCGTCGAAAGCGCTATGTAAGCATCAACGCACTGGAGGAGGAGATAACAATGAACATGAACAGACTGATGACATGGGCGTCGGCCGGCCTTGCAGCGCTGGTATTCGCGGTCTCAGCCCAGGCGCAGCAACCGCTCAAGATCGGTTTCGGCATGAGCCTGACCGGACCGCTCGCAGGCAATGGCAAGGCGGCGCTGATTGCGATGCAGATCTGGGCCGAGGACGTGAACGCCAAGGGAGGGATTCTTGGCCGCAAGGTGGAGCTGGTCTATTACGACGATCAGACCAATCCGTCCACCGTGCCGAGCATCTACAACAAGCTTCTCGACGTCGACAAGGTCGATCTCGTCGTGTCGGGGTACGGCACGAATGTCATCGCACCGGCGATGCCGATTATGATGCAGCGCAATATGGTGTTCATGTCGCTGTTCGGGCTGAACGTCAACTCGAAATTCAACTACGACCGGTACTTCCAGATCATGCCGGCAGGGCCTGAGCCGGCTGTCGGTTGGTCGCAGGGCTACTTCGATATCGCGATGACGCTCAATCCCAAGCCGCAGACGGTCGCGCTGGTTGGCGCCGATGCGGAGTATCCGGCCCTCGCGCTCGAAGGTGCGCGTGCGCATGTGAAGAAGCTCGGACTGAAGGTCGTGTACGACAAGTCATATCCGCCCAATACGGTCGACTTCTCGCCGATCGTGCGCGCGATCCAAGCGACGAATCCCGACATCGTCTTCCTCGCGTCGTATCCACCCGACTCGGCGGGCATGGTTCGGGCGGTAAACGAGGTCGGGCTCAAAACACGGATGTTCGGCGGCGGTCTGGTCGGTCCGCAGTTCGCGTCGCTCAGAACCCAGCTCGGGCCACTGCTGAACGGCATCGTCAATTACGAGTCCTACACGCCCGAGGTCGCCGCGAAGTATCCGTTCCTGGAGCAATTCCTTGCCAAGTACCAGGGGCGCGCGGTCAAGGAAGGCGTCGACCCGCTCGGGTTCTATCTGCCGCCGTACGCCTACGCGATGATGCAGGTGCTGGAGCAAGCCATCAAGGCGACTGGCAGCCTCGATCAGGCACAGCTTGCCGAATACATGCACAAGTATGAGTTCGACACCTACGTCGGCAAGGTCCGCTTCGCCAAGAACGGCGAGTGGTCCGCGCCGCGCATGCTGACCGTGCAATACCACGGCGTGGTCGGAAACGACCTCGAGCAGTGGATGAAGGCGGGCCACGTCACGGTGCTGGCCCCGGCCGCCTACGCGACCGGCACGGTGCAGACCCCGTACCAGGACAGCAAGAAGTAGCGTGATCCGATAGCCGCCGGGAATTTCAAGGGCGCCACAGATCATGGAATTCCCGACGGCGTTGGTCCTCAACGCCATCGTCGCCGGGTTGCTGCTCGGCGGCTTCTACGCGGCGGTGAGCGTAGGCATCTCGATTTCCTTCGGGATGCTCGACGTCGTCAACATCGCCCACCCCGCGTTCATCATTGTGGGCTCGTACATCGCCTACATCGTGAACGCGCGGCTCGGCGTCGACCCGATCCTGGTTTCCGTGGTTCTCTCGCCACTGTTCTTCGCGCTCGGTATGCTCATCTACCGCGTGTACTACGTCTGCTTCGAGCGGCGCGGGCAGGAAGCGCTGCGCGGGTTAGCCTTCTTTTTCGGCATCCTGTTCATCACCGAAGTGACGCTGGTGCTCATATTCGGCGTCGATTACCGGTTGGTTGAGACTTCATATTCGTCGGTTACGCTCCGGCTCGGCGCAATCGACTTCCCGCTGCGGCTGGTCGTGCCGTTCGCGGTGTCGATCGCCATGGTAGTTGGTATTCAGGTTTTTCTCTCGCGCACGTTCTTTGGCCGCGCGGTGCTTGGCGTATCGCAGGACCAGCTCGCGCTGCGCCTCATGGCGATCAATCCGGTGCGCGTGAAGGAGTTCGCGTTCGCGCTCTCGATCGCGACCGCCGGAGTCGCCGGCGCGTTCCTGATCGTGATCCAACCCGTGCAGCCCTCCGTCGGCCGCGAATACATCGGCCTGGTGTTCGCGGTTTGCGTGCTCGGTGGGCTGGGCTCGATCTGGGGCACGCTGCTCGGCGCGTTTATCCTCGGGCTCGCTGAATCGTTCACCTCGACGTTCTTCGGCCCCTCGTGGGCGCCGGCCGTCTCGTTCGGCATCCTGCTTGCTGCACTCGCCTTCAGACCTTCCGGGCTGTTCGGGCGATGAGAAATCGGACCTTTGCGGTAGTCACGTTCGCGATCGCAATCGTGCTCATCGCTGCAACCCGGCTCATCACCAACGACTACTTCTTTTCCGCGGCGTACACGGTCCTGCAGTTCATCGTCCTGGCCACGGCGTGGAATATCCTCGGCGGCTATACAGGCTATGTGAATTTCGGCTCGGCGGCCTTCTTCGCAGTCGGCGCATACACCACCGTCTTCCTCAACAAATCGCTGCATCTGCCGCTCCCGGCCTTGATCGCAGCAGGAACGATCGTCGCAGGCCTTCTGGGACTCGGGGTCGGGTATCTCACGCTGCGCATGCGGGGCGTGTACTTCGCCATCGCCACGCTCGCGCTTGCCGTGGTGCTCTTTACCTTCGTGGTCAACTGGGACTACGTCGGCGGGGCGCGCGGGGCCTACATCCTGCAGCCGCGCGAAGTACCGTTCGGCTTCCCGCACTACGTGCATCTGCTCTACGCAACGATGGCTCTGATGGCGGCGTTCGCGCTGATCGTGGCGCGGGCCATCGAGCGCTCGTTCATCGGGCGCGGGCTCGCGGCGATACGCGACGACGAGCTGGCGGCCGAATGCTCGGGCGTGCCTACCCTGCGCCTCAAGCTCTTTTCCGCGATGGTCAGCGGTGCCTTGATGGGGATGGCCGGGACGACGCTCCCGCTCTACCTGTCGTATGTCGAGCCGAGTGCAGCGTTCAACCTTTCTTATGCGGTGAACAGCATCGCCATGCCGCTGATCGGGGGGATGATGAGCTGGCTCGGCCCGCTCATCGGCGCAGTGCTGCTCGGGACCGTGCAGCAGGTCGTGCAGGTCTCCGTCTCTTCGGAGTGGAATCTTTTCATCGTCGGCGTGCTGCTGGTTGCGTTCGTGACGCTGGCACCGAACGGCATCATGGGCTGGGTCGAGGGGTGGCGGCGCAGCCGCGTTCATAGGCCATGAGCGAGCCGCTGCTGAAGGTCACGGGCGTAACGAAGCGCTTCGGTGGATTCACGGCGCTGGAGCAGGTCGATCTGAGCGTTGCGCGCGGAGAGCGGCTGGGGTTGATCGGGCCGAACGGCTCGGGCAAGAGCACGCTGGTCAACTGCATTTCGGGCACGCTGCGCAATGAAGAAGGCAGCATTCATTTCGCCGGACACGATCTCGGTGGCGAGCCGCCGCACCGGCGCGTCCGCCTCGGTCTCGCGCGCAGCTTCCAGATCCCCAAACCATTCGCCAGCATGTCGGTGCTCGACAACCTGCGCATACCGCTGCTCTACGCGGCGCGCAAGCACGAGAAGCTCGCGCCCGGCCGGATCGCGGACGAAGCGATGAATGTCTTGCGGCAGGTGGGCCTGCAGGACAAGGCGCATGCTATGTCGGGCGGCCTCACGCAGGTGGACATGCGCAAGCTCGAGCTGGCGCGAGCCGTCGCCGCGAAGCCCGCGCTGCTCATCTCCGACGAGGCGATGGCCGGCCTGTCGACCTCGGAGGTCGACGACATGCTCGCGCTTCTGCTGGCGCTCAAGGAGCGCGGGGTGGCCGTCATCATGATCGAGCACGTCATGCGCGCGGTGATGAAATTCTCCGACCGGATCGCCGTGCTCGTCGCCGGGCGCAAGATCGCGGACGGCGATCCGCGATCGATCGTCAACAACGCAGAAGTCGTGACGGCCTACCTTGGCGAATAGCATCAACGTGCGCGACGTGAGCGCGGGCTACGGCTCGGTCCAGGTGCTCGACCGCATTTCCCTCTCGGTGAACGACGCCGAGACGGTCGCCTTGCTCGGGACCAACGGCAACGGGAAAAGCACGCTGATGAAGTGCATCATGGGGATCGTCGTGCCGAGCGCAGGCCGAATCACCGCGACGATCGACGGCGTCGAGCACGATCTGGTCGGGCGGGCCCCGGAAGAAATCGTCGATCTGGGGATCTCGCTCGTCCCGGAGGGGCGACGCCTGTTCCCGCGGCTGAACGTCGAGGAGAACCTGCTGCTCGGCGCGTACCGGGACGCGGCGCGAAAGGCGCTCGAGCCCAATCTCGCATTCTGCTTCGAGACGTTCCCGGTGCTCGACAAGCGGCGCAGGCAGCTCGCGGGGAGCCTCAGCGGCGGAGAGCAGCAGATGCTCACCCTCGCGCGAGCGCTCATGACTGCGCCCAAGATACTGCTGATCGACGAGCCCTCGGTGGGCCTTTCGCCTCTGCTCGTGATCCACACGATCGACAAGATCCGGGAGCTCAAGGAGCGCCGGCAGCTGACCGTGCTGATGGCGGAGCAGAATTTCCAGCAGGCGATCCGGATCGCCGACCGCGGATACGTCATCGTGCACGGCCGGATGGCTTACGAAGGCGGGTCGCGCGACGAGCTCGCCGACAACGAGCTCGTGCGCAAGCTCTACCTGGGGCTGTAACGCTCGATCAGTCGTCGCCCCGGCGGAGGCCGGGGCCCAAGTTTGGGTCGCTATCGCAGGGGGCAGGAACTTAGATCCCGGCCTTCGCCGGGATGACCGCTTACAGCGTCGGATTGTCCGAGGCCAGGCCCAGCGCGACGCGCCCGAACGTGGTGGCCTGCGGCTCCCAGATCATCGAGATGTGCGCCGTCGCGGCGTGCACGTCGCGAAACGCGCGCTGCAATGGATGATCGTCGAAGAGAGCGCCGCCGCCACCACACTTGAAAAGGACATCGACGGCGCGCTCGCACAGGCCCGCAGTGAACGCACCGTCTCGCCGCCATCTGACCTTGGTTGCGAGGTCGGGAACCTCGTTGCGATCGGCAATGCTCTGAGCCTCCTCGCAGTGCCCGCGCATGATCGTGCGCGCGGTGTCGACGCATGAAGCCGCCTCCGCGATCTTCACCTGGATCGCGGTCATGTCGGCGAGCTGCTTCCCCGAATAGCGCGCCACACGGCTGCGCACCGCGGCGAGGAAGTCGTCGTACGCGCCCTGGGCAATGCCGAGCGCGACGCCGGTGAGCATGTAGGGAAATGTGGCGAAGATCGGTATGCGGAAGATCGGCGCGGTGTTCACCTCTGCGCCGGGATGGCTGGCGCCGCCGCGCGTGGCATCGACCGACAGCGTGCGAGCCTCAGGCACGAATACATCTGCCGCCTCGACGTCGCTGCTGCCGGTGGCGCACAGGCCCATCACGTGCCAGTTGTCGAGGGTACGGTAATCGTCCCTGGGGAGCATGAAGATGCGATATTCGCCGGGACGCTCGCCGTCCTGGACGATGCCGCCCAGCATGTTCCACTGGCTCTGGTCGACGCCGCTCGAGAACGGCCAGCGGCCGGAAACCCGGTAGCCGCCTGGCACGCGCGTCGCCTTGCCCGCCGGAAAAACGACCGACGAAGCGATGAGCACGTCGCGATCCGCCCTCCAGATCTCGTCCTGCGTTGCGGGCGGCCAGAAGGCGAGCATCCAGTGGTGCACCGCGTAGTTCACCCAGTTCCACGCGGTCGAGGCGCATGCCGCCGCGAGACCCGAGCCGATGTCGATCAACGACACCCACGGCAGCTCCGAACCGCCGACTCGGCGCGGCTGCAGCACGCGCATCAAACCCGACGCATGGAGCTCGTGCAGGGTTTCGTCGGGAATCCGTCGCGAGCGCTCGGCGAGCGCGGCGCGCTCCCTGAGCTTCGGCGCAAGCTCGCGGACGCTCGCGAGAGCCTGCTCGTAGGTGATCATCCGCGAGGTAGCGGCGGCCTTCGGCAGCGCAGCCAAAGCGCCCTCAGCGAAACGCTTCGGTCGTTGCCGCGTCCCGTTCCTTCGGCGCCTCCGAGGCCGGGAAGTTGAGCTCGATCATGACGCCGTTGGGATCCTTGAGGAACATCTGATGCAAACCGAGCGTGGGCACCGTGCGCTCGAAATACTTCAGGTCCGCCTTCTTGCAGCGCGCGACCATGCTCTCGCGTCCCGTGACCGAGAGCGCGATGTGATCGAGCGAGCCAGTGCTCGCGTTCAGCGTCTCCGGAGCGACGTAGCCCACCGTGTCGATGAGCCCCTGCGGATCCTTCGGATCCACGCCCATGACGTGCACGATGCCGTAGTTCCCGCCGGAGTGCTCGAGGTCGGCCGGCGGGCTGCCGTTGTAGAGCCAGAGCCCGGGAAACGGGAAGGCCGGACGCGGGCCGACGGTCAGCCCGATCACTTCGGTGTAGAACCTCCGCGAGGCCTCGACGTCGAGGGTGCGAATTGAATAGTGATCGATGCGTTTGATCTCCATCGCGTCCTCCGGTTGCGTCTCCTCGACCTTCGGCGGCGAACGAAGCGCCGCCTCCCCTGCCAAGCTATCGGCGCGTCCTCGTCGTGTCAAATGCCCCAGCGTCTCGAGACACGCGGCAGCCGCGGCGCTCGCTTTTCGTCAATCGATCTTGACCTGATGCACGCGGACGACTTCCGCCCATGACGCCGTCTCGGCGCGCACCTCTTCGGTGAAAGCCTGCGGCGAGGACGAAACCGCCACCGTCATCAGTTGCTTCGCGAGCTGTTCCCTCATCTCGGGTCGAGACAGGATAGTGACCACGGCAGCGTAGATCTTGTCGACGATCGGTTTGGGCGTCGCCGCAGGAGCGAACAGCCCCTGCCAGGCATTGGTGCCGATGCCGGGGAATCCCTGCTCGGCCAGCGTCGGCACCGACGGCAGCTCTGGCAGCCGCGTGGGCATCGTCGTGGCCAGCGCCTTGAGCTTGCCCGCTTTGATCTGCTCGATCGTCGAGGAGAGATTGATGAACGCGAGCTGGACCTCGCCGGAGAGCAGCGCCGGCAGCATCTGCGCCGCGCCGCCCTTGTAGGGGATGTGCGTGAGATCGATGCCGGCGGCTTTCTCGAAGCGCAGCATGTCGAGGTGCGGATAGGTGCCGATTCCCGCCGAAGCGTAGTTGAGCTTGCCCGGGTTGCGTTTCGCCCACTCGATCGCCTCCGCCACCGTATTGGGCGGAAAGGAGGTCGGCGCCAGGAGCACGTGCGGGATCTCGACCAGCTTGGTGATCCCGATCAGGTCGCGCGACGGCCGGGTCTGCATCACGCCGGCAAACGTGCTTTCGTTGATCGCGTTCGTCGACACGTTGCCGACGAGCAGCGTGTAACCGTCCGGTAGCGCCTTGGCCGCCGCCTCCAGCGCGATGTTGCCCGACGCGCCGGCCCGGTTGTCGACGACGAACGGCTGGCCCAGCAGTTCCTGCAGCTTGGGCGAGAGGTGGCGGGCGATGATGTCCGTGGCGCCGCCCGGCGCATACGGCACCAGGAGCTTCACCGGGCGGCTCGGGTAAGGCTCGCTCGACTGGGCCGCGGCGTGCAGCGGCAGCGCGGCGAGGCCGACGAGAACCGCGAGGCGGACCGCCAGCGGCCATCCCGCCCACAGCCGATATCGCCGAGCGGCTACGTGCGCATTCACGCTCTCCTCCTTCGGAAACCCGCGCAGCCTATGATACCCTGCGCCTCGCGCCCGACACCAATGCCGGTGCGCCATCCGAGGCATACGGAGCCGGCATCGATAATGCGGTCGCCCGGTTCCCGGAAGATTCGACCATGACCGACGTTCCCGCCGCGGGGCACTTGCACGATTCTCGCGCCACATCGTCGCGACGCGTCGTCGACATCCACGCGCACTGGTATCCGTCGGAATGGCTGCGCCTGTTCGAACGCGACGGATCGAAAGAGGGCGCGAAGCTCGAGCGCAGCGCCAAGGGCTACACCATCCGCACCGAGCGCATCGTCAACGCCTTCGATGACGAGTTCGTCCATCTCGATCTGCGCCTCGCTGGTATGGACCGGCAGCGGGTTGACGTGCACGCACTGTCGCTCACCGCGCCCATGGTCTACTGGGCCTCGCCCGGATTCGGTCTCGCACTGGCACAGGCGTACAACGATGCCGTCAGCGCGGCGCATCGGGACCATCCCCTGCGTTTCGTCGGCCTCGCGATGCTGCCGATGCAGGATCCCGAGCTGGCGCTCAAGGAACTTGAGCGCGCGGCCGCATTGCCGGGGATGCGCGGGCTGTACCTCGCCACGCACGTCAACGGAACCAACCTGGACGATCGGCGGTTCTGGAGCATCTACGCCAAGGCGGAGGAGATCGGATGGCCGATCTTCCTGCACCCGATCGACACCATCGGTGCCGATCGAACGTCGCAATACTACCTGCGGAACCTCCTCGGAAATCCCTACGACACGGGTGTCGCCGCCGCGTCGCTCGTCTTCGGAGGCGTGCTCGATGCGTTTCCGAAGCTCGAGGTCAACCTGCCTCACGCAGGCGGCACGTTTCCCTGGCTCATCGGTCGCCTGGATCACGGCACGCGGGTCCGTCCCGAGCTGCGCCACATGAAGGCTCCGCCGAGCAGCTATCTCAAGCGCTTTACCTACGACACGATCGGGCACAACGCCGAAGTCAATGCGCAGCTGATCCGCATGGTCGGTGCGGACCGCGTGCTCCTCGGCAGCGATTATTGCTTCGACATGGGGCTTTGTGATCCGCTCGGTGACATCGAACGCCTGGACGCTCTCACCGCGGCCGAGCGCGAGCTCATCGTCGGGCAGACTGCCACGAGGTTGCTGCGCCTCGTCTAGGCGTCGGCACCCGAGCGCGATCGTCTTCTACGCACGCAAACCCGCGGCCGCGATTCCGGCGAGCGCGCATTCCTCATCGCGGTCCGACGTGTCGCCGCTGATGCCGATGGCGCCGATGACGTTTCGCTCGTCGTCGCGCAGCAAAACCCCGCCAGCCACGGGAGCGAGCCGCCCCTGGCTCACTGCGGTCAATGCGCCGAAGAAGGCGGGAGCCTTCTGCGCGCGCTCGCCGATCTCGCGACTCGAATATCCCATGCCCAGGGCTCCCCACGCCTTGGCCCGCGCGATGTCCGCGCGCAGGATTCCCGAGCGATCCTGACGCTGCACGGTGACGTCGTGACCTCCGGCGTCGAGAACGACCACCGTGAGCGGCTCGCACTTGAGCTCGGCGGCCTTTGCGAGAGCAGCTTCGACGATGCGAAGTGCCAGGTCCAGCGTAAGTCGGTTCATGGGCACGATGCCAGAGAGTGAGGGCGGCGCCGGGCCGCGGTTTCGAGGTGCTGGCAAGCAACGGCACCCAGCCTGCGGACGGCGCGGCTATTCTAGTGCTTTGTCCGTAGCTTCGCAGAACCGGGCTCCGCAGCATCCTGTCCGCGCGCGTTCGGTATACTCCTCGTCCGGATCTGCGTGACGCTGTTCCCGGTTTTTCCAAGAATTGCGACACGGCGGGACGGCGTCCTCCAAGCCCAAAGTGCTCCGATGACCTCGCTCGCGAATATCGTACCCCACGCTGCCGTAGCCTCGAACACCCTCTGCGGCGTTGGCGCGGTCGAAGCGGCAGCAGCGATCGCCGAGGGACGAGTCACGTCCGAAGAACTCGTCGAAGCCTGCCTGGCTCGGATCGACGCGGTGGAGAGAGTTGTTCAGGCCTGGACATTCCTCGATCCGGAACTCGCGCGGGCGCAGGCACGTGCCGCGGACGCGGCTCGCCGCAGCGGGCAGCCGCTTGGCGCGCTCCACGGTGTTCCGGTCGCGATCAAGGACGTGATCGATACGGCGGACATGCCCACCGAGAATGGCACGCCGCTGCACGCAGGGCGGCAGCCGCGCCGGGACGCCACGGTGGTGTCGCTGCTGCGCGCGGCAGGCGCCGTAATCATGGGCAAGACGGTGACCACCGAGCTTGCCGTCTACTCCCCGGGCAAGACACGCAATCCGCACGACCCCGAACGCACGCCCGGAGGCTCATCGAGCGGATCCGCAGCCGCGGTCGCCGCCGAGATGGTCCCGCTCGCGCTGGGCACCCAAACGAATGGATCGGTGATACGGCCCGCTTCCTATTGCGGCGTGGTCGGTTACAAGCCGACGCACGGCCTGATCTCGCGCGCGGGAATCCTGCGTCTGTCGCGACTGCTCGATCACGTCGGCGTGTTCGCACGCTCGCTGCCGGACGCAGCGATGCTGGCGCAGGAGCTGATGGTCTTCGACGGTTTGGATCCTGATCTAAGACCGCGCGCCCGGCCGACGCTCGTCGATTTCGTGGCTCGCGCTCCACTGTCGCTGCCGCGGTTCGGCTTCGTCAAGACACCGATGTGGGACCAGGCGTCGGCAGGCACCCAGCGCGCATTCGTAGAGTTCGTCGCGTCGCTGGGCGATCGGGCGACCGAGATCGCCTTGCCCGGCCCGTTCGCGGACGGGGTGGGACTACTGCAACTGATCATGGAGGCCGATCTGGCGCTGAACCTCGTTTCCGAATACGAGCGCGGCAAGGAGCAGCTCAGTCGCACGCTGCGGGAGATGATCGAGCGCGGGCAGCGGCATCCTGCGGCGGATTACAACCGGGCGGTCGGCCGGGTCGAGCAATACCGCGCTGCGCTCGACGACGTGTTCCGCGAGGTGCACGCGATCTTGACGCCGGCGACGACCGGCGAAGCACCGCACGGACTGGAGTCGACCGGCAGCCCTGTCTTCTGCAGCCTGTGGTCGCTGTGCGGGCTGCCTGCGGTCACCCTGCCCATCATGAAAGGCGGCGCAGGCATGCCGCTGGGCGTGCAGCTCGTAGGCCAATACGGCGAAGATGCGCGCCTGCTGCAGTGCGCGCGCTGGCTGATGGAGCGAATGAAGGCGCCCGCGCCTGGAGCGTGAGCAGCTCGTCGGCCGGTTCGCTCGCGGCTACTTCTTTGCGGCGGGCGCTGGCTTGGCGGCTGGGCTCGGCGCAGCGGACGCGACCGAGGTCGGGCCCATCTGCGGCTTGATCGAGACACCCTTCGCCTTCTCCTCCGCGATGTAGCGCGCGGCGACGCGATCTTCGGCGCGCGCCTGCTGCTGCTTGGCGAGCTCGGCCGCGGCCGCGTCCTTGGCCTTCTTTTCCTCGGCAGCGGCCTTGGCCTTCTCGTCCATGGGCGGCGGAGGCGGCAGCTTGGCCATCGCCCAGCCGAACATGCCCAGGACCAAGCCCGCGGCGATCAGTGCGCGCAATGTCGTCATGCCTCTCCTCCTATGCCTGCCGGGCCGATGCCGGTCGCCCGCCCGGCTGCGACGCCCCGGGCCGAGCAGCCTTCGGGTCAGCGAATTTCTGTCGCGACCGTCCCGCGACCACGTCTTCGTACCAGCGCAGGTGATGATGCTTCGCCCAACTCTCGTCGACGTAGCCGTAGCGCATCGCCTTGTACGCGTCCACCATGCCTATCGTGCCGAGATATACGTGCACGAGCGCCAGTGCGATGGCGAGATACGCCGCCACCATGTGCACGATGTTCGCCGTCTGCATGGTCGAGCGCGTCTGATCGAAGTTCGGGAAAACGAGCCAGAGGCCGCTTACGACGAGCACGGTCGAGAACAGGACCAATACCAGCCAGAACACCAGCTTCTCACCCGCGTTGAAGCGGCCAGACGGGTATTCGTGGCCCTTGAAATAGCCGACGATGTTCACGGCCCACTTCATGTCCTCGACGCCGATGCCGTTGTCACGGACGAAGCGGATGAACAGGAGTGGCACGGCCACGATCAGGATTGGGCCGATGAAGTTGTGCAGGCCCTTGGCGAGCGTGGCGAGCCAGGAGAAGAGCGTGTAGCCGATCAGCGGCAGCAGCACGGCCTTGCCGAGCGAGAGGATGAGCCCGGTGATGGCGAGCGTGACCCAGACGATCGCCAGCAGCCAGTGCGCGTAGCGGTCCATCGGCGCGAAGCGCTCGATCGTCCGCCCGCCGCGCTTCTCGCCCTCGCCCACGTCGAGCGGCCCGCGCGCGAGATAGAAGATCGCGAGCCCGAGGATCGCGACTGCGAGGAGCATCCCGCCCCAGAACAGCAGCGGCGCGCGCAGTGCGCGCCAGGTTTCGCCGCGCGCCTGAATCAGCACGTTGGTCTCGCGCCCGACAACCGTCGTCGTCTGCGGGGCGCCGGTGCGCACCTCGCGCCATACGGGCGCGTTGTTGAGCGGCTGGTCGACCTGCCGCTGCGCCGCGGCTGCGGGCGACGCGTTTTCCGGGGTCGGCGCGGGGGTGGGAATCTGCGTCTGCGCGTAGGCCACGCCGCCCGCGGCCAGCAGCAGCGCAGCGAGCGCAGCCGTGGCCGCCCGCACGATCGGTGAGTCAGCCATGGCCGCTCCTAGTTGGTGCGCTTGTACTCGTTCTGGGACTGTGCGCGGGTGGCAAGCTGCCGCTCCCACGCGCCCTTGTCGCCATTGAAGGGTGCGCTCTGATACGGCGGCGTGTCCGGCTTGCCCTGGTAGGTCCCCTGCTTGAACCGCGTGACCTCTTCCCGCTGCCCGCAAGCGGAGACGAAGAGCACCAGCGGCAGGGCGAGCACGATGGCGGCGAGATACTTCATGACTTGCCTCCCGGCGCGGGCTGGCCGCCGCCGTAGGCCGAATCCCAGCCCCACGGGGGACCGCTGCGCGTGCCGCGCGCCGCGCGTACCGTGGAGCGGTTGCGGTAGATCTCGGCGATCACGTCGCCGTCGCCGGCGAGCAGCGCCTTCGTCGAGCACATTTCGGCGCAGGCCGGCAGCTTGCCTTCGGAGAGGCGATTGCGACCGTACTTGGCGAACTCCGCTGGCGATCCGTCGGGCTCGGGGCCGCCCGCGCAGAACGTGCACTTGTCCATCTTGCCCCGCACGCCGAAGGCGCCCTGCTGCGGGAACTGCGGCGCGCCGAAGGGACAGGCGTAGAAGCAGTAGCCGCAGCCGATGCACAGATCCTTGTCGTGCAGCACCACGCCGACCTCGTCGCGGTAGAAGCAGTCCACCGGACAGACCGCCATGCACGGCGCATCCGAGCAGTGCATGCAGGCGACCGAGATCGAGCGCTCGCCGGGAACGCCGTCGTTGATGGTGACCACCCGGCGGCGGTTCACGCCCCAGGGAATGTCGTGCTCCTGCTTACAGGCGGTGACACAACCGTTGCACTCGATGCAGCGCTCGGCGTCACACAGGAATTTCATTCGGGCCATGGTCTCGCCTCCTCCTCGTCACGCCGTGAACTTCTCGACCTGGCACAGCGTTGTCTTGGTCTCTTGCATCATTGTGACCGAGTCGTAGCCGTAGGTCGTCGCCGTATTCACCGCCTCGCCCCGGATGATCGGATGTGCGCCCTCGGGGTAATACTCGAGCATGTCCTTGCCCATCCACCAGCCGGAGAAGTGGAACGGCACGAAGGTCGTTCCCGGGCCGACGCGCTCGGTGACCTGCGCCCGTACCTTGATCTGGGCGCCGGTCGGCGTCTTCACCCACACGAACTCGCCGTCCTTCACGCCGCGGTTGTTGGCGTCCTTCGGGTTGATCTCGACGAAGTTCTCCTGCTGCAGCTCCGCGAGCCAGGGATTGCTGCGGGTCTCCTCCCCGCCGCCCTCGTACTCGACGAGCCGGCCGCTGGTGAGGATCAGCGGGAATTTCTCGGCCACCTTGTCCTCGATGTTCTTCTGCTGCACCGACTTGTAGAGCGTCGGCAGCCGCCAGAACGCTTTCTTGTCGTCGTGCGTCGGGTACTTGGCCACCATATCCGGCCGCGGCGAGTAAAGCGGCTCGCGATGCTGCGGGATGCCGTCGGGGAAATTCCACACGATCGCCCGCGCCTTGGCATTCCCGAACGGATGTGCCCCGTGCTTCATCGCCACGCGCTGGATGCCGCCCGAGAGGTCGGTCTTCCAGTTCTTGCCCTCGGCGGCCTTCTTCTCCGCTTCCGTGAGATCGTCCCACCAGCCGAGCTTCTTCAGCAGCACGTGGTCGAACTCGGGGTAGCCCGTGGTGAGCTCGCAGTCCTTCGGGTAGGAGCCGTCTTCGGCCAGGAGGTTCACGCCGTCGCGCTCCACGCCGAAGTTGGCGCGGAAGCAGCCGCCGCCGTTCATCAAGCTCCTCGACTCGTCGTAGAGGTTCGGCGAGCCGGGGTGCTTCAGCTCCGGCGTTCCATAGCACGGCCATGGCAGCCCGTAGTAGTCGCCGTCGCAGGGGCCGCCCTTCGCGCGCAGCGTCCTCACGTCGAAGGTCGCCTGGTTCTTCATGTGCAGCTTGAGGCGCTCCGGCGACTGCCCTGTGTAGCCGATCGTCCAGGTGGCGCGGTTGATCTCCTTCAGGATCGACTCCGGCGTGGGCTCGTCGAACTTGGCGTCGCCGTCCGGCTTCCAGATCTGGTAGTTCTTGACGAACTCCTTGTCGAAGCCGAACTTCTTCGCGAACTGGTACATGATCGCGTGGTCGGTCTGCGACTCGAACAGCGGCGTGATGACGCGCTCGCGCCATTGCAGCGAACGGTTCGATGCGGTCACCGAGCCCGAGGTCTCGAACTGCGTGCACGCAGGCAGCAGGTACACCCCGTCCTTGCGCACCATCGCCGCCATGGAGGCGGTCGCCGAAGGGTACGGGTCGATGACGACGATCATGTCGAGCTTCTTCATCGCCTCGACCATTTCCTTGCCGCGCGACTGGCTGTTGGGCGCGTGACCCCAGTAGACCACCGCGCGCAGGTTGTTGTCCTGGTCGATCAGATCGTTCTTCTCGAGCACGCCGTCGATCCAGCGCGAGACGGTCATGCCTGGCTTCTCCATCATCGCCTGTGAGGCGTAGCGCCCCTTGATCCACTCGTAGTCCACGCCCCAGACCGCGGCATAGTGCTTCCAGGCCCCGGTAATGACGCCGTAGTAGCCTGGCAGCGAGTCGGGGTTTGGACCGACGTCGGTCGCGCCCTGCACGTTGTCGTGGCCGCGGAAGATGTTGGCGCCGCCGCCGGAGACGCCGATGTTGCCCAGCGCGAGCTGGACGATGCACGAGGCCCGCACGATAGCGTTGCCGATGGTGTGCTGCGTCTGCCCCATGCACCAGACGAGAGTCGAGGGCCGGTTCTTCGCCATCATCTCGGCGACCTGGTAGACCTGCGCCTCGGGGACGCCGGTCACCTCGGTCACCTTGTCCGGCGTCCACTTGGTCATCACCTCTTCCTTGACCTTGTCCATGCCGTAGACGCGGTCGTGGATGTACTGCTTGTCCTCCCAGCCGTTCTTGAAGACGTGATAGAGCATGCCGAAGAGGAACGGAATGTCCGTTCCCGAGCGAATACGCACGTAGTAGTCGGCCTTGGCGGCCGTGCGCGTGAAGCGCGGATCCACGACGATCATGCGTGCGCCCGTCTCCTTCGCGTGCAGCATGTGCAGCATCGACACCGGGTGCGCCTCGGCCGCGTTCGAGCCGATGTACAGTGCACACTTGCTGTTCTGCATGTCGTTGTAGGAATTGGTCATCGCACCGTAGCCCCAGGT
>Ga0335079_10004798_pt1 | contig 15573 bp, 10 predicted proteins | sample Lox_Sample_33_FD_206719 | JGI IMG/M metagenome (GOLD analysis project Ga0335079, IMG submission 206719) | Soil microbial communities from Loxahatchee National Wildlife Refuge, Florida, United States - Lox_Sample_3.3 | ecosystem: Environmental > Terrestrial > Soil > Wetlands | place: USA...
CGATCGCCGCGCCACTCCCCCAGCCGAGTGAGCCGCCGCCGCTCGTGTGCATCGTGCCCGGACGCACGCGGCCGGCGTGACGCGAGATGGTGTCGAAATTGGTGACGCCTTCGCTCACGATGATCGCGTCCTCGCCGATCGCCTCGCGCACACAGGCCGTCAGGTACTCCGCCGTGATCACCTCACCCGCGGGCTTCTCACGCGCTTTGAGCTCGGCCGCGATCTGCGCATGGCGCGCGCCGAAGTGCGCCGCCCGCTCGCGCACCGCGGCGGCATCGGCCGGCTTCGCCTCGAGCGCCTCGTTCACCTGCCGCAAGGCCACCGCCGCATCGGCGCGGAAGATATGGCGCGCGTGGATGTACCACAGCGGCATCTGATGCTTTAGGGGATCGGTGTCGATGTGCAGGATCTGCGCATCCTCGCGCGGGCGATTGAGCTGCGGGATCCAGGGCACGTCGCTGTCGACGACCAGGATGGTGTCGGCCTCGGCGAGCGCGGGATTCTGGCGCTTCTCGTTCCAGTGACTGCCCTGGTAGGCGGGGTTGTTCTGCGGGAAGTTGACGTACGCCGGCACCGACTCGAGCAGGCCAGCGCCCGTCAGACGGCACAGGCGCACGAGCTCATCGACCGCGGCCGGATTGCGGCCCGCGTAGGTCGTGACGATAAGCGGACGCTTGGCGGCCGCGAGCTTCGCCGCGATCAGCGCGGCATCCTCGCGCGTGAGCGCGGTGGCCGAGACTCGCGGCCACTCCTCAGGATCGAGCTTGATGCGCGGCACTTCCTGCTCGAGGATCTCGCGCGCGGCGACTAAGTACACCGGACCCCTGGGCTCGCTGTAGGCGAACTGCAGCGCGCGGAACACGATCTGCTTCGCGTTCGCACCCAGGCGGATCTCGTTGTCGTAGCGCATGTAGCCGCGCACGATGCCGCGCTGGTCGAACACGTCCTGGATCCAGTGGATGAACTCGTTGCGGCTGCCGCGGGCCTCGCCCTCGAGCGTGGCGGGCGACATGCCGGCGAGGATCAGCACCGGCGCGCGACCCTTGGCCGCGTTATGGATCGCCCCGCCCAACGCCTGCGTGCCGCACTCGACGTGTACCAGCACCGCCTGCGCGCGTCCGCTCAGCTGCGCATAGCCGTGCGCGGCGGCGAGCGCCACCATCTCATTGGGTGAGGTGATGAGCTTCGGTAACTCGTCGGCACGGCCGGCCGCGCGCGCCTCCGCGAGGCTTTCGATGAATCCGCTGTGATCGCTGCCGAGATTGGCGAAGATGTAGTCCATCCCCGCCTCGCGCAGCGCCTCGAGGATCGCCGTGCTGGTCGTGTACATCGTCAGGCGTTCGCCGCAACCCAGTTGCCGTGCACCCCGACGCGCAGCCGCAGCGGGATCTTGACCTGCGCGATCGGCCCGCGCTCGATATGCGCGGCATCCAGGATGAAGAACTCGCTCTGATTCTCATCGTGACGGTCGACGATGAAGCCGAGATAGCCCTCGTGTCCGGGCTGATGCGAGGCGATGTGAACATGCTCCTGCACGGTCGAGCGCTGATCCATCGGCAGACGCGTGAGCTTGCCGCTCTTCACTTCCATCCGCAGGATGGTGTTGAAGCCTGCCCCCACGGGCCCCGCGATCAGCGGTGGCGCGATGGTCGGATCGAAGGCCTGGTAGTAGCCGATGTCGTAGTCGACCGTCATGTCCTTGTCGGCCACCCGCGGCATATCGCCGGAGGGCCCGAGCACATACTGTTCCCAGCGATCGCCGGGCCGGGCGAGATTGAAGCTCCAGCGCACGTACTCCCCGCCCATCTCCTCGGGCTTCACGTTGAAGCCCTGACGCATGAACGCGAACGGCGCAATCTTGCCGTAGCCGAAATCCAGGTGGACCTGCGAGCCCTCGGTGTAGGCATTCATGTAGTGGAACGCCGAGATCGGCGGACCCTTGAACCAGCGCAGATCCTTGACGGTGCCGGAGCGCGGCATGATGCCGACGTACGTCTCTTTCGTCGGATCCCAGCGCCAGTGCGTGCCGCCGGCCTTGATGCGCTCGAGCTCGGCGACGATCGGGATCACGGGGAAGATTACGTGTTCCTGCGTGATCGCAAAGTCATGCATGAGCGAGCAATAGGGAACCTGGAACCACTCCTCGCGCACGAGCTCGCCATTGCGGTTGGCCACGCAGAAGGCGACATCGCGCGAGCACAGACCGCTCGCCTCGTAGCCGAAGAACAACAGCTCACCGGTGCGCGGGTCGAGCCGCGTGTGCGCCGTCATGGTCTGGCTGCGAAGCTTGCCGCCGTAATCCCACTCGCCGCGCGTGGCGAGCGTGACCGGATCGAGCTCCATCGCGCGGCTGTCTTCTTTCAGGGCGAGGAGCTTGCCGCCGTGGAAGATCGGCGTGGTGTTGTATACCGCACGCGACTTGCCGCGCACGCTCGGATCGTCGGTGTAGACATTGCGGTAGCGGCCATAGAGCGCCCGGCGCGCGCGGCGCTCATTCTGCAGCCGCTCGGAGAGAATGTAGCGCTGCGCAAAATCGGCGTGGCCATTCTCGAAGCGCAGCATGCGGATCATGCCATCGCCCGACAGATAGGTGTCGTCGGCAAAGAGGGGCGCGAACTGCGCATCCGGCACCGTCTGATACCAGGCGCCGCGGATCTCCCTGGGAAGCTCGCCCTCGATCACGAGGTCGTAGAGCTCGCACTCCACGCGCGAAGGGGCGTTGTAACCCGTGAAATCCATCGTCTGCGGAAATGCGTTACTCATGGGGTCTCCCGGTCACCGGGTGCGAGAAATGAAACGGCACGATGCCGGTGCGCGGCCAGAAGGGCGGCACCTCTTTGCTCACCTCATCCGGACCCACGGGATCCTCGGGATAGGTGCGTGTGAAGAACGGTCCGTCGTAGGGCTTGCTGTGAGCCCAGCCGGTCTCGAAGTCCGCCTGCCAGGTGAGCCGATAGTCGAGGATCTTGATCTTCCACACGCCGCCGACGCGCACGTAGGTGTTCTCGTAGACCCCGGCCTCCCACCACTGCTGCGGCAGGCTTGCGACGATGTCGGCCTTGCTGGTGTGACTGCCGCCTTGCAAGAGGGCGCGGAAGCGCCCGTGCGCGAGCGAGCGGTCGGGGGCGACATCGATGATGTCCTGCAGCTGCAGATGCTCGAGCAGCAAACCGTACACCGGGCCATTGTGGCCGTGAGTGAAGGTCGTCCGGAAGCGTCCGATGTAGAGACGTTTCACCCCGCGGTCGCGGCCGCGGAACGTGCCGCCCATGAAGCGCACTTCCCCGTCCTCATCGAACAGGTCGACGACTTCCTGATACAGCCCCTTGTCCATGTAGTAGCCATAGGCGAACTGCACGCGACGGATCGCCTGCGCGTCCTCGAGCAGCGCGACTTGATTCGACAACCGCTCGACCTCGCGTTTCAGCGCGGCGAGCTCGTCACTGCCAGCCATCGGATTTCCCCTTAGTCATGCCACTTTACCAGATCGCGTCCACCTGCCTTTCCGGCTTAGACTGCGCGTGGAATCACCAGGGGAAACAGCATGCAGAAGCCGACAGGCCGGATCGATGCCGACGGCAATGTCCACCGCGATGCGCATGTCGTGCCGCTGCCGCAATCCGTGAGTCCCGAGGCGCGCCGCTACCTCGCCACACCCTTTCCGATCGGCGAGGATTGGCCGGCCACCGCGGATGCCGCTGCCTGGAAGCGTCAGATCGCGCTCGTGGATGCCGGGCTGCGCCAGTCCCTGGAGGCGATGCTGCCGACGCTGCCGGTGCGAACCGAGAAACGCACGCTGGGCGGCGTCGATGTCTACGTGGCAACGCCACACACCCTGACACCCGAGCAGCGCGGACGTGCCGTGCTGTACCTGCATGGCGGGGGCATGATCGTCTTCGGCGGCGATCTGGTGCGCGGCCAGGCGGCGCTGAGTGCGCTGCAGTTTGGCTGCACGAGCTACGCGATCGATTACCGCATGCCGCCGGATCATCCCTACCCAGCCGCCGTCGACGATTGCGTCGCGGCCTATCGGGCGCTGATTCAGGAGCTGCGCCCGGCGCAGCTCGTCGTCGGCGGAAGCTCGGCGGGAGGCAATCTGGCGGCGGCGCTGGCGCTGCGGGCACGCGATGAGGGGCTGCCATCCCCGGCGGGCGTCGTGCTCCTGACACCGGAAGTCGACATGACGGAAAGCGGGGACACCTTCGTGACGATCGGCCCCGTCGACATGGTGCTGAAGGGCGGCCTCATGAGCGTCAACCTGCTGTACGCCGGCGGTCATGACCTCAAGGAGCCCTATCTCTCGCCCCTCTTCGCGGACTTCACGCGCGGCTTTCCGCCCGCCTTCATCCAGGCCGGAACGCGCGATGTGTTTCTCTCCAACGCCGTGCGCCTGCATCGCGCCTTGCGCCGCACCGGGATCGAAGCGGAGCTGCACGTCTGGGAAGGCATGCCGCACGGCGGCTTCGGCGGCACCGCGCCGGAGGATCAGGAGCTGCGCGAGGAGATTCAGCGCTTCCTCGCGCGTCACTGCCGCGCGCGGCGCACATGACGAAGATCCTCGACGGACAGGTCGCGATCGTGACGGGTGCGGGCCGCGGCTTTGGCCGCGCGATCGCGCTGCGCTTTGCCGCCGAGGGCGCCGCGGTTGCCGTAACCGCCCGCACCCAGAAGGAAATCGAGGCCGTGGCCGCCGAGATACGAGCGGCGGGGGGCCGTTCGCTCGCCGTGGCGGGGGATGTCACCAAGCCCGAGGATGTGGAGCAGGCGGTATCCCGCACCGAGCGCGAGCTCGGACCCGTCAGTCTCCTGGTGAGCAACGCCGGGGTGCCGGGACCCTTCGGACCGATGTGGAGCGTGGATGCGCAAGTGTGGTGGAAGTCCCAGCAGGTGCACATCCTCGCGCCCTTCCTGTATCTGCATCGCGTGCTGCCAGGCATGATCGAGCGGCGACGGGGCCGCGCAATCATCGTCTCCGCAATCGCAAGCCGCATCGTCGCACCGCACCTTTCGGCGTACTGCGTCGGCAAGATCGCGCAGACACGCCTGACGGCCGAGGCGGCGGCGGAGGCGAAAGAGCACGGCGTCAGCGTATTTGCGATCGATCCTGGCTTCGTCTTCACCGGCATCGCCGAGGAGACGATGAACTCGCCGGATGCGCAGCGCTGGCTGCCGGGCATGGTGGAGCGGCTGCGCGCGCAGAAGAACTCCCCGCAGCGCGATGCCGATCTGCCGCGCTGTGCGCAGCGCTGTCTCGATCTCGCCTCGGGCCGCTACGACCGGCTCTCGGGTGAGTACATGGAATTGAGCCACGATCTGGATGCGATGCTCGCGGAGCGCAAGTCATGAGCCTTGAAAGCGAAGTTGCGGAGCTGCGTGCGCAGCTCGCGGCCCTCACGCGTGAAGTGGGCGCGCATGCCGATGTGCTTGCCGTGCGGGCGCTGCAGTTCAAATACGGCTACTACATGGACAAGTGCCTGTTCCCCGCCATCGTCGATCTGTTCGCGGACAACGCCACGCTCTACTTTCTCAACGGCGTGTTTCGCGGCAAGCGCGGCGCGCAGCGTCTGTACGGCGGCGCCTCCGGCCTCAATGGTCCCGTGAACGGCCTGTTGTTCGAGCACATCATTGCGCAGGACATCGTCGATGTGGCGGCCGACGGCCGCACGGCCCTTGGGCGCTTCCGCTGCTTCATGCAAGGCGGCGTGCACCAGAGCAAGCGCGACGCCAATCCCCGCCTGCCCGCCCAGTTCCTCGAGGCCGGCATCTATGAGAATGAGTACGTGAAGGACAACGGGGTGTGGAAGATCCTGGTCTTCAACTACCGCATCGTCTATCAGGCGCGCTTCGAGGAGGGCTGGGCGAAGAGCCCCATCGAGCCGCTGATGGTGGCCGACTATCAGAAGACTTATCCCGAGGATCCGCGCGGACCGGATGAGCTTCGTGCCTCACCGCCGCGCTGGCCGCAGGCCGTCGTGCAGCCGTTCCACTATCCGCACCCCGTGACCGGCTCCGTGGTCAAGCTCGAAGTCAGCTAGGCAGCCGCGCCGGCGGCAGCGGCGGCCGGCCGAGAATCAGGTCGGAGGCCTTCTCGGCGATCATGATCACCGGCGCATTGGTGTTGCCGCCGACGATGGTCGGCATCACCGACGCATCGATCACGCGCAGGCGCTCGAGGCCGCGCACGCGCAACTCGGCGTCCACGACCGCATCGGCATCGACTCCCATGGCACAGGTGCTGGTGGGATGCATGGCGGTGCCGACCGAGCGGCGCAGCGCTGCATCGAGCTCCGCATCCGTTTGCAGTGCTGGCCCGGGCAGCAGCTCGTTCTTGACCAGCTGCGCGGCCGGGGCGGTGGCGAAGAAGCGGCGCGTGAAGCGCACCAGCTCGCGCAGCAGCGCGAGATCCTCCGGGGCTTTCAGGAGATTGAACAGAATGCGCGGCGGCTCTGCGGGTTGGGCGGAGCGCAGCGTCACTTCCCCGCGCGTGCGCGGATGCAGCACGACGTTCGCCACCGAGAACACGTGTCCGGCGCCGCGGCGCCAGCCCGGAAACCACGCCCGCGCCGCCATCGATACCGGGCTCACGAGAAACTGCGCATCCGCGGCATCCGGACCGGGACGCAGCTTGAGAAAGCCCTGCGCTCCGACCGGCAGCTCCGCGACCGGGCCGGTGCCGAAGAGCTGCCAGCGCAGCACGGAGAGCATGAGGCGATCCAGGCGCAGCTCGGACTCGAAGGTGATCGGACCCGCGGCCGCGAACATCACGCCCGCCGACTGGTGATCCTGCAAGTTCTTGCCGACGCCAGGCAGATCGTGCCGCAAGGGGATGCCCAGAGGCCCGAGCTCACGCGCCGGACCGACGCCGGAAAGCAGCAGGAGCTGCGGTGAATTGAAGGCCCCGGCAGCGAGCAGCACCTCGCGCTCCGCGCGCGCCCGCAGGAGCTGGCCATCGAGCGCGTATTCGACGCCGATGGCGCGATCGCCCTCCAGCAGCACGCGGTGACTCAGCGCCCGGGCAATCACCGTGAGATTGGGCCGCTGCAGGATCGGACGCAGATAGCGCGCCGCCGTGCTCGCGCGCCGTCCGCGATGCACGTTGAATTCCGGAGCGCTGAAGCCCTCGACATCGGCGCCGTGGAAGTCCTCCAGATGCCGGTAGCCGAGCTTGCGGGCCGTGGCGATCAGCCGCGGATAGAGATCCTGATCCGTGATGTGTGGCGCCACGGTGAGCGGACCTGTGGTGCCGTGGTAGATCGACTCGCCGCGCCAGTTGGCCTCCGCACGCCGGAAATACGGCAGCACATCCGCATATCCCCAGCCCGGGAGTCCCAGAGCGCGCCACTCGTCGTAGTCGGCCGCGTGACCGCGCGAGTACATCATGCCGTTGACGGATGAGGAGCCGCCCAGCACCTTGCCGCGCGGCACGGGGATGCGCCGCCCCTCGGCTGCAGGCTCAGGCTCACTGAGATAGCCCCAGCTCACAGAAGGGTCCTGGAAGGTATCGCGCCAGGCGAGCGGCATCTTCATGCGCCAGTGGCGCACTTCGGGGCCGCCGGCCTCGAGCAGCAGCACGCGCAATGCAGGCTCGGCGGACAGACGATTCGCGAGCACGCAGCCCGCGGATCCCGCCCCGACGATGATGTAGTCGAATTGATCCAAGAGATAAAAAAGTAAGGCGGCGGCGCTGCCGTGAGCGCCGCCGCCTTGAGCTTATCACCCGCTCACAGCGGGCCCGGCGTGTTACTTGCCGGCGAAGTTACGCGTGACGGTAAAGAACCAGGTGCGCGGCGGAGCCACCTGCGCCTCGACCGTCGGCTCGCCAAAGGGCGTCAGATCGAAGATGTTGTAGTAGTACACCTTGTTCGTGACGTTGGCGGCACCCGCTGCGATCGTCCAGTCGTGATTCGCGTTCGAGTACGACAGGCGCACGTTGCTCAGCGTGTAGCCACCCGTGCACGAGGTCACGTTCTGACCGGAGCAGATCTCCGCCTGCAGGTACGAGTCCCAGCGCGGCGTGAGCTCACCGCCGTTTGCGAACCTGAACGTGTACTCGATGGCCGCAGACACGTTGTACTTCGGCACGTACGCCGCCTCGCCGTTCGGGGTCACGCCACTGAAGGGCGCGCCCTGAAAGATCGTGGTGCCCGCGTTGAAGTGCGTGTAGCCGCCCGAGGCCGTGATATGCAGCGCATCGACCGGCCGCACTTCGAACTCGAGCTCGGCGCCCGAGATCTTGGCCGGCGCATTCACGTACGCAGTGAGCGGAACGACGACCGGGCCGATGCACGCGCCGGTGTTGTCCTTCACGCACTCGACACCCGCCGCCGGGATGATGCGCTGCGTGAAGTCGGTGTAGAAGCCGGCGATGTTGAGCCGCATCCTGCGGTCGAACCAGTCGCTCTTCATACCGAGCTCGTAGGCCGTGGCCTCGTCACCCTTCACGGCGACGAACTGCGTCGGCTGGAACGGCCGCGGATTGAAGGCCGGCGGCCGATAGCCCGTCGAGGCCGTCGTGTAGAGCATCACATCGTGCGTGACCTGCCAGTCGAGGCCGGCACGCCAGTCGAAGTGGGTCTGATCGCTCTCGACTCCCTGCACCACGATCGTGTTGTCGTTGAAATCGTGCTTCTTGTCCGAGGAGTAGCGGGCACCGAGCTCGAGCGACCACGCATCGGTGAACGCATAGGTGCCGTGGGCGAAGCCCGACGTGTTCTCGAAGTGGCCGGCATCCTTGCCGTTCACGAGCAGCGCGTTCGGCAGATTGCCCGTGAAGCCCGTCGGATCGGAGTAGTACGCCGGTCCGCCGAATGCCGGCAGCGGCACCTGCTGCGCGCTGTTGCTGTTGCCATCGTAGTAGAAGCCGCCGACCGTCCAGTCGAGCTTCTTGTCGAAGGCCTGGCCGTTGAAGCGCAGCTCGGCCGTGCGGTAGGTGAAGTGCTGGATACCATCGGCGCCGGCGAAGCCGAGCGGCGAGCCGTCCTGGTCAGTGCCGAAGGCGCTGTTCCAGTTGCGCCAGGCGAGGATCAGCTTCGTCGCCACGGCATCGTTGATCTTCCAGTCCATCGTGCCGGAGACGCCCTTCTGATCGAGGTTCTCCTTGTTCGGCAGCTGCAGCCCGGTGTACGGATCCTGGAACGACTCGTAGGAGACGTACGGATCCTTCGGGATGAAGCGGCTGTCGTAGGGGACGCCAAAGCCGCCGAAGTTCGGGTTCGGCCGATCGGCCGGCAGGCCGGTGCCCGTCAGCGTGCCATTCACCTGGAAATTGTTCCACGCCGCCACCGGCGGAATGAACGGACCGATCGCCGTGATCGAGTCGGCACGCGACTCAGAGTTGTCGCGCTGGTAATCGGCGGTCACGCCGAACTCCAGCACATCGTTCGTCACCCAGCGCAGTTGCGCGCGGGCGCCCTGCACGTCGGTGCCGCCCAGCGTACCGGTCTGACAGCCGCTGTTGCGGTTGTGCGTCTGCGCCGGCAGCGTGCCGGACTCTGCGGGGAAGGCGCACACGAAGTCGATCAGCTTCTGATAGCCCGTCGCCTTCTGCGACATGCCCGTGACGCGCACGAACACCGAGTCCGGTACCAGCGCGAAATCGTAGCCCGCACGCACATCGACGCGGTTGAACGAGCCGACGTTCACGGTGGCGAAGCCCGAGTCATCGCCCTTCGGAGCCTTCGACACGAAGCGCACGGCACCGCCGATGGCGCCGCGGCCGAACAACGTACCCTGCGGCCCGCGCAGGAACTCAACGCGCTCGAGATCCATGAGGTCGAACTGCGAGGACATCGTCGTCGGGTAGTAGACGTCATCGACGTAGATCGCGACGCCGGGCTCGAACGCGAAATTGAAATCGTTCTGGCCGACACCGCGGATATAGGCCGTCAGCGTGTTACCGAATGCCGCCTGCGCCTGCCGGAAGCTCGCATTGGGAACCGTGAGAGCGACATCGGACGAGGTGTCGAAGCCGCGCTGCTGGATATCCTCAGCGGTGATGGCCGTGATCGCGAGCGGTGTCTGCTGCAGATTCTCCTGGCGGTAGCGCGCGGTGACGACGACCTCTTCCAGAGCACCGGTGGTCGTGGTTTGCGTCGTGTTCTGCGCGGTACTCTGGCCCCCGGTTTGCGCGTTCTGTGCGAATGCGCTCGAGGCGGCCAGGGCCAGCGCGACACCCAGCGCGACCTGACTGCGAGCCGAAGTCATCTTCATAGATCCCCCTCCAGAGAAGTTGGTAACACAGCCGGGCCTTGTGCCCCGTGTAGCGGGAAAGGTACAGCGTGATTCCCGCCGAAGGTCAGTTAGTCACGCGCGGAAACTAGCATCAGAGTGAAATGAATCGCAAGCGAATGTTGCTTTTCTACATCAGAAGGCATTGCACTCTGGGTCGATTCGGCTGCGGCGGCCGAAGCGCGGACACGCGCTCACATCCCCGCCGCGCGCGCGGGTAATTCGTGCGCCTCCGGGACGGTCTTAGCGGGTCTGCCTGGCTTTGGCCGCCGCGGTCATCTCACGGCGCAGGGCCTCGAACCTGAGACGGCCCGGATCCTCGGTGCCTTCGGCGGGGAAGGCGGCCAGGATCTCCTCGAAGAGCTCGCGGACTTCCTCTTTGAATTCCCCGTGCGTGAGGATGTAGGCGTCATTGCGCCGAATCCCATTGAGCACACGCTCCCCGAGCTCCACCGGATCCATGCCGGCGTTCAGGGTGGACACACCGTTGGGATCACCCGATTCGAGAATCCGCGCGGTCGGGCGTGCGGTCTTGGGCTGGAAGTTTGCGGGACGGGTTTTCTCCGACTGCATGATGCGGCTGCGCGTCAGTCCCGGGCACAGCGACGACACACCGATGTTGTACTGGCCGAGATTCAGGCGCAGCGAATCCGACAGGCCCCGCACGGCGAACTTCGAGGTCGAATAGATGCCGCCCGCGCCGGGCAGCGGGATCAGCCCCGCCATCGAGGACGTGTTGACGATGTGGCCGCCCTCCCCGTGGGCGCGCAGCTTCGGCAGAAAGCTCACCACGCCGTTCACGACTCCGCCGAGGTTCACGCCGAGTGTCCAGTCCCAGTCTTCGTAGGTCGCGTCCTCGGTGAGGGCGCTCTGCCCCACACCGGCGTTGTTGCACAGCACGTGCACCTTGCCGAACACGCGCACCGTCTCATCGGCCGCCTGAGCGAAGGCACTGCGGTCCATCACATCCAGCCGCAGGAAATGTACTTTGCTGCCCGCGCCCTTGAGCACTGTGGCCGCCTCCTCGAGGTGCTCGCGCTGGATGTCCGCCACGACGACCTTCATGCCGGCGCGCACGAACGCCTGTGCCATGCCGAGCCCGAGTCCGCTTGCGCCTCCGGTGATGAAGGCGACTTTGCCGTCGATGTCTTTCATTGATAGATCCTAGCGCAGGCCGATGGCGATTGCCGCGAGCGGCTGCGATACTTTCGCGCCCACCGTGTTCGGATACCGCTCACCCGCGAGGACGCTCCATGCGCATCAAGAAGCTTGGCAATACCGGACTGCTGGTCTCCGAGATCTGCCTGGGAGCGATGACGTTCTCCAACGGCGAGGGCATGTGGGCCAACATCGGCCGCCTCGAGCAGCCGGCGGCGGATGCGCTGGTGAAGGATGCGATCGAGCGCGGCGTGAATTTCTTTGACACCGCGAACGTTTACTCCGCCGGGCGCTCCGAGGTGATGCTGGGCCACGCGCTGCGCAACTCGGGGCTCGCGCGCGATCAATTCGTGCTCGCGACCAAAGTGTTGGGACGCATGGGTACGGGGCCGAATCAGCTCGGACTGTCGCGCTATCACATCATGCAGGCGCTCGATGCGAGCCTGCGGCGGCTGCAGCTCGATCACATCGATCTGTATCAGATCCACGGCGCCGATCCGTTGACGCCCATCGAGGAGACGCTCGAGGCGCTGAACGACTGCGTGCGCGCCGGCAAGGTGCGCTACATCGGAGTGAGCAATCTCGCCGCCTGGCAGATCGCCAAGGCACTCGGGATCAGCGAGCGTCGCGGCTTTGCGCGCTTCGAGAGCGTGCAGGCGTATTACTCGCTCGCCGGCCGTGAGCTGGAGCGCGAGATCGTGCCGCTCGCGAACGATCAGCGCTTAGGCGTCCTGCCCTGGAGTCCGCTCGCCGGCGGCCTCTTGTCGGGCAAGTTCTCGCGCGACGGCAAGGGACCGGATGGCGCGCGGCGCACGACCTTCGATTTTCCGCCGGTGGACCGGCAGCGCACGTTCGCCGTCGTAGACGCAATGCGCCCGATCGCGCAGGCGCACGGCGCAAGCGTCGCGCGCGTGGCCCTCGCCTGGCTGCTGCATCAGCCGGCGGTCACCTCGGTGATCATCGGCGCCAAGACGCGCGAGCAGCTCGCCGACAATCTCGCCGCCACGGAACTGAAACTCTCGGCATCCGACCTCGAGACGCTGAATGCCGTCTCCGCGCTGCCGGGCGAGTATCCGGGGTGGATGTTCGAGCGCATGTGGCCCGACCGCCTCGCGCTTCTCAAATAAGCGAGCGCTACTTCTTCGCCTCGGCCACGCTCTCATTGATGCGGTGAACCACGTAGGCGCGCACCGCATCGATCTGCGCCGGTTCGAGCTCGGCACCGAAGGCGATCATGCCGCGTGTCTGCAGCACGCCATCGTGCACGATGCTCTGCCAGAGCTTGCCGTCGCTCGCGGCGGCTGAGTAGCGCAGATCCGGCAGCACCCCGCCACTGACGGCGGTATCGCCGTGACAGGTGCCGCAGTACTGGTGGTAGATCGCCTTGCCGTCACTCACGACTTTTGCGCTGCCGAGCTCGGGATGGGTTTCGAGCGCGGCCCGATGCAATACCGGCGGGGCCGGCAGAGCGTCATGGCCGTCCAGCGCAAATGCCAGCAACCGCGGCACGTTGCCTTTGTTGACCTGATGGGCCAGAGCGAGCTCGCCGGCGGCGAGGCCAAATGCGCCGCCCCAGCCCACCTCGACCGCAATGTATTGCTGCCCGCCCGCCTCGTAGCTCATGGGCGGTGCGACGATGCCGGTGTCGGTCGAGGTCGACCACAACGCTTTGCCATCGGCGGCGCCGAAGGCCTTGAGCTCGCCCATGGCGTTGCCTTCGAACACGACGTTGCCTGCGGTCGCAAGCACACCGCCGTTCCACGGATGTCCGGCCTCGGCGCGCCAGACTTCCTTCTGCGCCACCGGATCCCAGGCCGAGAGGCGCCCCTTCAATCCCGCCTTGGCCGCCGCCTTGATCACCGGATCCTGCGGCAGGCTGCCCGCGTTGAAGTCGACGCCCGTATTCCAGGCGAGATGCTTCTCGCTGAACTTCTTCACGCCGACGTACGGAAATGACGTTTCGATCACCGGCAGATACACCAGTCCCGTGGCCGGGTTGAAGGCCATCGGCTGCCAGTTGTGGCCCCCGGACGGTCCGGGCGCTGCGATGAACAGGGAGTGGCGGTTGGAGTAGTCGGCCTGCGGGTTGTCGATCGGCCGGCCGCTCCTGGGATCGATGCCCTTCGACCAGTTCAGTGTGTCGACGTACTGGTGCGCGGAGATGAGCGCGCCGGTGGCGCGATCGAGCACGTAGAAGTAGCCGTTCTTCGGCGCCTGCATGATGACCTGGCGCACGGTGCCGCCGATCGAAAGATCCGCGAGCATGAGGTGCTGGGTTGCGCTGTAGTCCCAGCTCTCGCCGGGCGTCGTCTGAAAGTGCCAGACGTACTCGCCGGTATCCGGACGCAGCGCGAGAATCGAGGCGGTGAAGAGATTATCGCCGCTCGCTGAGCGCACGGCGCGGTTCCACGGCCCGGCGTTGTCGGTGCCGACATAGAGCAGGTCGAGCTTGGGATCGTAGGCGATGGCATCCCAGGTCGTGCCGCCGCCGCCCAGCTTCCAGAAATCACCCTTCCAGCTCGCTCGCGCTTTGGACTCGAGCACCTGATCCGATGCCGCACCGTCCGCCTTACCCGGCTCGCCCGGCACGGTATAGAAGCGCCAGATGAGCTTGCCGGTGTCGGCGTCGTACGCGGACACGTAGCCGCGCACCACCATCTCACCGCCCGCATTGCCGATGATGACCTTGCCCTTCACGACGCGCGGTGCGCCGGTGATGGTGTAGCGCGAGCCCTCGGGCGTGGTGCGCACGTCCCACACCGGCTTGCCTGTCGCGGCATCGAGTGCCACCAGGCGCCCGTCGAGCGTACCGACGAAGAGCTTGCCGCCCCAGGCCGCCACGCCGCGATTGACGGCATCACAGCAGGCGTTGATGTCCGTGGGTCCCGGGACCTGCGGATCGTAGGACCACAGGAGCGCACCGGTCGCGGGATTGAGCGCGAACACTTTGCTCCAGGAGCCGGTGACGTACATGACGCCATCGATCACGAGCGGCGTGGATTCCTGTGCGCGGGCATCCACCGGCAGGTCATAGTGCCAGGCGAGCTTCAATTGCCCGACGTTGCTCGCGTCGATCTTCTTCAGCGGGCTGAAGCGCTGCTCATCGTAGGTGCGGCCATAGCTCAGCCAATTCGCGCCATCACTCGCGGCGGCGGTGAGGCGCGCCGCATCCACTGCAGCCGGCGGCGGCGCGGGCGGTGCGCTCGGTGCCGCGGGCTCGCGGCCGCAGGCGGCGAGACTCGCAAGCACGACCAATGACAGGAGTGCTGGACGCATGATCTAAGGACCCCCGGTTCTTTGAGGTTCTAATTCGACACGAATGCGCCGCGCGGCAGCGGCCGGCGAGCCGTCAGATTGCGATGCAAACCGACTTGAGCTCGGTGTACTGCTCGAACACGGCGCGGCCGTGCTCGCGTCCGAAGCCGGACTGCTTGAACCCGCCGAACGGCATCGCCGGATCGACGAAGTTGTGGCAGTTGACCCAGACCGTACCGGCGCGCAGCTTCGGCACCAGCCGATGCACGGCGCTGATATCCCTCGACCACACGCTCGCCGCGAGCCCATAGGGCGTATCGTTCGCGAGCGCGGCGATCTCATCGAGATCATCGAAGCGCTGCGCCACGAGCACGGGCCCGAAGATCTCCTCGCGCACGATCTTCATGTCGGGTTTGACGTTCGCGAGAATCGTGGGCTTGACGAAGAATCCCGGGCTCGAAGGCGCATCCCCGCCGGTGACGATCTTGGCGCCATCCTTGCGTCCGGAATCGATGTAGCCGAGTACCCGGTCCTGCTGTTCCTTGGAGACCAGCGGGCCCATCTGTGTCGACGGGTCAAGGCCCGGGCCCAGCTTGATCGTCTGTGCCGCAGCGCTCACGCCCTCCACCACCTGGTCGAACACTTTGCGGTGCGCGAACAGGCGCGAGCCGGCGGTGCACACCTGGCCGGAGTTGAAGAAGATCGCATTGGCGGCGCCGCCAATGACGGCATTGAGATCGGCATCCGGCAGCACCACCACCGGTGACTTGCCGCCGAGCTCCAGCGACACGCGCTTCAGGGTGTCGGTGGCCGAGCGATTGATGATCTTGCCGACCTCGGTCGAGCCGGTGAAGGCCACCTTGTCGATGCCCCGATGCGCCACCAGCGCAGCGCCGGTGGTCTCGCCGTAACCGGTGAGGATGTTGACCACAC
>Ga0335079_10004801_pt1 | contig 15557 bp, 6 predicted proteins | sample Lox_Sample_33_FD_206719 | JGI IMG/M metagenome (GOLD analysis project Ga0335079, IMG submission 206719) | Soil microbial communities from Loxahatchee National Wildlife Refuge, Florida, United States - Lox_Sample_3.3 | ecosystem: Environmental > Terrestrial > Soil > Wetlands | place: USA: Florida...
CCTCCTGGTCAGGCTGCTACACCAGCGGCTCGGCCATCACGAGTGCGAACAGCCGCTGGATCCAGTACCAGTTGGGGCTTGCCACCACGAATCCCGCAGCCACACCGACATTCAACGAGATCCGGATAACCAGCCTGACCAGCACATCCGGGGCGCCCGTACCGGCGATCACGAGTCTCAGCCCCTCATCCGGCACGGCCGGAGGAACGGCCTTCACGCTCACCGTCAACGGCAGCAACTTCGCATCCAACTCCACGGTCCAGTGGAACGGAACGAGCCGAACGACGACGTACGTATCAGCCACCCAGCTGACCGCCCAAATCACGGCAGCTGACATCGCAACGGCAGGGACCTCGTCAGTAACCGTGTTCACCCCCGCACCCGGAGGCGGCACCTCAAACGCCCTGGCCTTCGCGATCAATAATCCCGTGCCGACAACCACGAGCCTGAGCCCCGCAACAGCAAATGCCGGTGGTACGGCGTTCACGTTGACCGTGAACGGAAACAATTTTGTGAACACTTCAGCAGTGCGCTGGAACGGATCGGGCCGAACGACGACGTATGTATCAGCCACCCAGCTGACCGCGGTGATCACGGCAGCGGATATCGCAACAGCCGGGACAGCCACGGTGACCGTGTTCACCCCCGCCCCGGGAGGCGGCACGTCCAATGGCCTGACCTTTACGATCACGACCAATACTAATCCTGTACCGACAATCACGGGCCTGAGCCCGACATCCCGGACAGCCGGAGGGACTGCATTTACACTGACCGTGAACGGCACCGGCTTCGTCAATGGTTCCCTGGTCCAGTGGAACGGATCGGGCCGAACGACGACGTACGTATCCTCGGCGCGCCTGACGGCGGCGATCACGGCAGCTGACATCGCAACTGCAGGGACCGCCACGGTGACGGTATTCACGCCGGCACCGGGAGGAGGCACGTCCAACGCCCGGACCCTCGCGATCAACAATCCCGTGCCGACGAACTCGAGCCTGAGCCCGTCATCGGCAACTGCGGGAGGAACAGACTTCGTGCTGACCGTCAATGGGGCCAATTTCGTGGCCGGATCGATCGTGCGCTGGAAGGGTGCGAACCGGACGACGACATTCGTATCCTCCGCCCAGTTGAGGGCAACGATCACGGCAGCGGACATTGCATCGCCAGGGACCGCCTCTGTGACCGTGTTCAATCCCGCACCCGGCGGAGGCACGTCCGGCGGCCGGACCTTCACGATCAATAATCCCGTGCCGACCACGACGAGCCTGAGCCCGGCTTCCGCCACTGCCGGAGGACCGGCCTTCACACTCACGGTCAACGGCACCGGCTTCGTAGCCGGCTCACGGGTACGCTGGAATGGATCGAACCGTACGACGACGTATGTTTCTTCTACCCAGTTGACCGCGGCCGTAAGAAATACGGACATTTCATCAGCGGGTACGGACCTGGTGACGGTGTTCAATCCTACGCCGGGCGGGGGAACCTCCAACGCCCAGACCTTTACCACGAACTGATCCGGCCCTGGCGGGCATTGAGAGAAATGAAAAGCAATATCGCCGCCGGATCGATGCGATTGCCGTATTGAATGGGGAGCATCAGCATGGCCTTCTTACTCCATAACCTGTTGTCGGAAAGCGCTGCGAAATATCCTGACAAAGAGGCCCTGGTCTATCAGAACGACTCCGTGACCTATGCCGGGTTGGACCGGGAAAGCAGCAGGCTGGCTTCCCATCTGTCGGGGATCGGAATAGAAAGAGGGGCGCGGGTAGGAATTTATCTGAATCGCAGCATAGCTTCCATTACCGGGGCTTTCGCGATCCTGAAGGCCGGCGCGACGTACGTTCCCGTGGACCCGCTCTGTCCGCCGGGCCGCCTCAGCTATATCATTGACAAGTGCGGGATAAAGTACATGCTTGCCTCGCGGGACAAGCTGGCAGCGATAGGGCAGGTCTTCCCCGCAGACTCTCCCCTGGAAAGCATTGTGGTGATGAACGGCCTGGATCCAGGCGCACGGTTGCCCGGATCGACGAAACTGATCGACTGGCAGGAAGTCCGGGGATCCGCGGAAGCAGCCGCTCCCCGCGTGAATACGATCGATACGGATCTGGCCTACATCCTGTTTACGTCCGGCTCGACGGGCAATCCCAAGGGTGTCATGCTTTCGCACCTGAACTCTCTGACCTTCGTGAACTCGGCGCATGACTTTTTCCAGATCAAGGCGAGCGACCGGTTCTCCAACATCTGCCCCCTGCACTTCGACATGTCCGTCGTCGACCTCTTCGTTGCATTCAGGGCGGGTGCGACGGTGGTCATCATCCCCGAGAGCACGACCGTCTTTCCGGTAAAGCTGGCCGAGGTCATTGCCAAGAACAGAATATCGGTATGGAATTCCGTGCCGTCGGCCCTTTCCCTCCTGGCATCCTATCAGAACCTGGACAGGCACGATCTGACGAGCCTGCGATTGATCCTTTTTGCGGGGGAGCAGTTTCCCCTGAAATATCTGCGGCGGCTCCAGGAAGCCGTCCCCGGAGCGCGATTCTGCAACATGTACGGCCAGACGGAAGCGAATTCTTCAACCTATTACTGGGTCGACCGTCTCGCCGCCGACGCCAAGGCATCGCTTCCCATCGGCAGACCGCTGCCGAATTTCGAGGTGTTCGCCCTGGATGAAGAGGGCAGGCCGGTGACCGGGCCGGGGCAGGAGGGTGAGCTCTACGTGAGGGCATCCACGGTCGCTGCGGGCTATTGGGGAGAAACTGAGAAAACGGAAAAGGCCTTTGTGAAGAACCCGCTCAGGCCCGACCTGAACGAGCGCGTGTACCGGACCGGCGATCTGGTCCATCTCGATGCTGACGGCAACTATGTGTTCCTGGGCCGGAAGGACCACATGATCAAGAGCCGGGGATACCGGATCGAGATCGGGGAAATAGAAACCGTTCTGTGCAACCATCCGGAGATCAAGAACGCCGTGGTCATCCCGATACCCGACGAGCTCATCGGGAACAGGCTCGCGGTGATCGTTGTTCCCATGACGCCGGGCGCGATCACCCGGGAAGTCCTCCTGCAGTATTGCGCTCACCAGCTGCCGAAATACATGATACCGGAGATCGTTGAGTTCCGCGACTCTCTGCCCTCGACGTCATCGGGAAAAGTCGACCGGAAAAAGCTGGGCGACCTCGATATCAAGAGCTTCTCGCTCCAGCAGCAGAACCACTGAGGGATCCATCTTTTTTAAAGACGGCATCCACATGCCGAGGAGGAGACCATGCAAAAGCTTATCAGGAACACCTGGAGCCGCAGACCCGGAGAGCCTTTCGACAGAGCTGTGATCCTGAATCACGAAGTCCACCCCGAGGGACTTGACGTGGAGCGGATCCGGTTTGTCGATGCCGGGAGCTTTGCCCCGAAATCCAGCGTCGGTCACCTCATCAGCATTCATCAGGGAAGCGGCAGCCTTCGTGTGGCCGGCGACGTCAGACAGACCTTTCATCTGGAATCAGGCGTGCACGTCTATCTTCCGCCGGCCCTGGAGAGCGTGCTGGAAGCGGAGCCGGGGACCGAGCTCCTGCACGTGTCCAGCGTCTCGGCCTCCCAGGCGCGGGGCAGGCGCCTGTTGCTTCGTGATGAGACGTATATTGCCGCCTGTGCTTCAGGACCCCAGTCGCTCCGGTGGGCCTTTACGCCCCAGTACCTGAGCCGCCGGATCTTCCTGCACCATGACCCGATCCTTCTGTCGAAAGCGGGCAATCCTGTTTCCTGGTTCCGGACGACCATGTTCGACGTGGCCGGACTTCCGAAGAATGAGGACGGGGAGCCGGTATTTAAGATGTCCTACAACTCGAGAACGGAGTTCAACGTCTGTTATGACGTGAAGGGGACCGCGCGCGTGAGGATGGCGCAGCACCCGTATAAAAAGACGCAGCAGCACTGGGGCCCGTGGCATACGCTCGACAACGACTCGACCTATCACCTGAACGAGGCAGCGGGGGGGCCTGATGAGGAATGCCGCATTGACGAGGCGACGGGGACCCCGCAATACTTCCGCAACAAGCATGAGGTCTATATCATCGACGGGCACGTAACGCTCTTCTGCATGTTCGACCCGGCGCCCACGGGTGTCGAGAACCACCGTCCCGGTGAGTACAGCGACTACCAGCCCCTTGCGCAGGTGCTTGGAACCGCGGCGTATGAGACCCACAAACGGGAGATCGCAAAATTCGACGAAATGGTGGACCGGCTCTCCATGGCCAAGGCGATGGGCTCGCTGAATACGCTCCAGGGGACTCCGATCTGGGACCTGTACCAGCGCGGCCGGGAAGCGCAGGCCGAGATCGAGTCCAGGATCGCGAAGACCCTTGCTGCCGACGGCACGGGGCGCGACCGGGTCCTCTCGCGCTGGATGCAGACGGTGGCTGCTTAACGCGACGAAATGAGGCCCGCGAGAAGCGTCAAAGGATCGGATATTCACAGATATCCACGTCGGGAAAATATTTTTTCCTATCTTGATATCGTTAAAACAGAAGCACTGATTTTCAATGACTTGCCGCAGATGAATGGCTGCGTCAGCGAATCAGTGGTTCCCGCGGACACACTCGTCCATAATGCGGGGTGCCCCAAGGGGTACAGTTTGCAAAATCAACATACATTCATAGAGTTGAAAACTCATGGTGTTTCCGCCGGATACAGGTCTGTGGTCGGAAAATGCTGTATATATAAGCACTCCGCGTGAAGGACCCATGATCATTACGTCGGCATCATGAAAAAAACCTGGGCATTGCCCGGTTTATAAGCATAAGTATTTGATTAACAGAGCTTTAATTACTTCCGTCCGAATTTATATACCTCAAGCCTGAGCAGACGTTCTCTTTCCTGTTTTTACAACGTTATTCCTATTAAGTAAGGAACGGTACTTGCACGACTTTAATATCAGGATATAGGTCTTTTATTACAGTATCTTATTTTTTATCAGCAGTTTATTGCCGCAGTGATTGGAGACGTGAGATGAAAAAGACTATGGACGATCTGGCCATCTTCGGCGGAGCGCCTGCTTTTCACGAAAAGCTCCATGTCGGACGCCCCAATCTCGGGGACCGGGAGCGTTTGCTGGGCCGCATCAATGACATGCTGGACAGAAGGTGGCTGAGCAACAACGGGCCTTACGTGCAGGAGTTAGAGCAGCGCATTTCCGGCATGATCGGGGCCAAGCACTGCATTGCCATGTGCAACGGTACTATTGCCCTGGAGATCGCCATCCGCGCCCTCGAACTGAAGGGGGAGGTCATTGTTCCTTCGTTCACCTTCGTTGCCACCGCTCACGCGCTGCAGTGGCAGGAGATCACGCCGGTCTTCTGTGATATCGATCCCGCAACGCATACGATCGACCCCTCCAGCGTTGAAAAGATGATAACGCCCCGGACGACCGGGATCATCGGCGTCCATCTGTGGGGCCGGCCGTGCGACATCGGCGCCTTGGAGGAGATCGCGGCCGCTCATCGCCTGAAGCTGATGTTCGATGCGGCCCACGCCTTCGGCTGCTCGTACAAGGGCAGGATGATCGGCAGTTTCGGAAGCGCGGAGGTCTTCAGCTTCCACGCGACAAAATTCTTCAACTCCGGCGAAGGCGGCGCGATCGTCACCGATGACGATGCCCTGGCCCACAAGATCCGCCTGATGAAGAATTTCGGGTTCTCGGGGTATGACAACGTCATCTACATCGGAACGAACGGGAAGATGAACGAGCTCTCGGCGCTGATGGGATTGACGAACCTCGAAAGCCTGGATGATTTCATCGCCGTGAACCGTGAGAATTATAAAGCCTATGAACAAGAGCTGAGCGGCCTGCCGGGTGTGAGCCTCATCAAGTATGACCAAAGGGAGAAGTGCAACTATCAATATGTCATCCTCGAGATCGATGAAGCCGTCACCGGCGTGACCCGGGACCAGCTCGTGGACATTCTGCAGGCCGAGAACGTTCTGGCGCGGCGCTACTTTTACCCGGGCTGCCACCGGATGGAGCCGTATCGTTCCTATTTCCCCCATGCCGGGCTTGTGCTGCCCGTAACCGAGAGGCTGGTGAAGCGCGTGCTGTCCCTGCCCACCGGCACGGCTGTCGGCCCGGCTGAGATCGGAAAGATCTGCCAGATCCTGAGGCTGGCAGTCGCGAACGGCCCCGGGGCCAGGGAAAGGCTGAAGGGGCATGCTGTTGATACAGCCCCCAAGGGCGCAGCGTTCGAAGGAGTGTATGACCCGATACGGGCCGGCGGAATCCAGTAGACAACGTTTCTCGACAAAATGCGGACTCGCATATGAGAAAAATATCACCTCACCCGTTGAAGGCTGTTCATCAAACCGCCCTGGCAGCGCTGTGCCTTCTCATTCTCGGCGCTTCAGTTATCCCGGGCCGGGCGATGGCGCAGCAGGTTTCAACGCCTCCCCAGCCCGTGGTTGCCATACACGTCTCGGAGCTTACCCAGGCGCTCGAAACAATGCCTGCCGTGCCGCCGACACCCACGGGGACCGGAACGAGCGGAAACCAGTGGTGGTATACGTCATGGCACTATTTCGTGGCCTATGAAACCCTGATGGAGGCGCTTCGGGCGGATGGCACTCCCTTTGTGACTGTCACAGACGCAGACATCGCGTCCGGCTCTTTGTTGAATGCCGACGGTTCGCCCCGCTATCCGATCCTGTTCAGCCTGGACTCCGAAGCGATCGATGACAACGAGGTCGACCCGCTGCTCGCCTATGTCAACGCGGGCGGATTCCTGTTCGTTGGCGCGACGTCGTTTACGCGGAACACGGACGGCACGACGCGCGGCGATTTCGCGCTTGCAAATGAGATGGGATTGCATATGACAAGTGCCAGCCTCGTGAACTCCTACGGCAATCTTCATTTCACGAAGACCTCCGTCGTCCATCGGCTGACCGATACCCCTATCCCGTCTGGCACGCTCACCTGGCGCATGCCGGTAACGGCGGACGAGATATCGGAGGGAATCTCGCCTTCCCACATGATTCAGGGAAGTCACTATGCATGGAAGGTCTATGCCAGCAGCGCCACCGTGCTCGCGAATGGAAGAGACGAAATTAGTGGTGTTACATACCCGTATTTATCGGTTAACAACTACGGACAGGGACAGATCATCTACCACGGCGCATTCCAGCCGATACTCGGCCACGGGGGCTACGACCCGGGCATGTACGCCTATCTCATCGTTCGCAGAGCGATCGAGTGGGCCTTTGCAACCGACCTGATTCCGATCGCGAAGGTGAGCCCGTGGCCCTATGCCTATGATGCGGCATTGATCGTTCGCCACGATTTCGAGAACGATCAGACGGCCATCGATGCCATCCAGGCTTCGGCTCAGTACGAATCTACGAAAGGGGTCAAGGGGGATTATTTCTTCTGCACGGGCACGGTGCGCGAAGACATGGTGAGCAGTCCGACGCCAACAGCGATCGACGGCATCCGGACGGCTGTTCGTAGCTATGGAGCCACGATCGGGTCACACAACGGCGGGTACAAGAATCCCCAGAACTCTTCTCTTACGAAAGCGGACTTCGATTACTGGCACTGGGGGCCTGATGAGGCTCTCGACGTGACGTCCCCTGGCTTGGGTTATACGAGTGGAAAAACGTATGCCACCGATTCCATCGAGCGCTCCTATCTTGATATCGAAGGATGGCTGACAGGTTATGACAACGGCCGTGCGGGATGCGGTGCTGCCGGAAACTGTCCCCGTCTCTGGGCAGCCCCTTACTTCAACTCAACGCGCGATGATTCCTATGATATTCTGGACCAACTTGGCGCGGTTGTCATGGGGGAGCAAAAGACCGGCCCGTTCCCGCACAAGACCCTTTCCTATAAAACGCTCGGCAAGTACTATTCTCCTATCGCTCTGCCGGTGAGCGAGTGGTACTCAGGCAGCACCGGCACCATCCCCACGAGCCTGGATGATATGACCGTGGCGTCGATGAAGAGCGCAGTCGATTTTTATTACAGCATCGGTGCGCTCGTCAACCTCTACGGACATGTACCGTCGTCGAAGAGCGGGTCCGTTGAGCAGCAGTATGTGTCCTATGCGGCGGCCAAGACGAACATATGGAAGTCGAACAGCATCGGGATCGCTGACTGGTCAATTGCGCGGTCGAATATTTCCGCTGCTCCCGTCTTTACCATGACGGGGAATGTCTCCTCTATCAAGACCACGGTTACCGTGACCGGGACCCGCGATGCAAACAGCGCGATCGAGGTCGTCCTGCCGAATTGGAATAGCAACGCTCCGTACGACGTCGAGGTGCTGCGTGACGATGTGCCGGCAGTCCTCAATACTGATTACCGGGTGACCACCTATGGAGTGAAAGTCAATATCGGGTCCTCGGTATCAATCGTGGAAGTGCGCTATGTCCCGGCGCCCCTGAGCTCAATTGCAGTAAGCCCGGCCAGCGTTCTTGGCGGTTTGTCCTCACAGGGCACGGTTACGCTGGGCGCAGCCGCTCCGAGCGGAGGTATTACAATATCCCTGAGCAGCGACAACGCGACGGCAGCCAGCGTCCCGTCCACGGTCCAGGTACCGGCCGGCAGTACCAGCGTCTCGTTCTCAATAACCACCTACCCGGTGGCCTCTTCCACAACCGCTACCATTACCGCAGATGACGGCGAAAACCAGAAGACCGCTACGCTCACGGTCACGCCACCTGTCCTGAGTTCGTTTTCCATTGCTCCCACTACGGTGCTGGGCGGGATCGTTTCCCAGGGCACGGTGACGCTGACAGGCGCGGCGCCGAGCGGCGGTCTGGCCGTAACTCTGAACAGCAACCATTCGTCAACAGCAAGCGTTCCGACATCGGTTCTGATCCCGGCAGGCAGCACCAGCGCATCCTTTACGATAAACACGTACCCGGTGGCAAGCTCGACCCTCGTAACGATTTCCGCCGGCGGCGGTGCAGCTACCGCGATGCTCACCGTAACGCCGCCGGTCCTGAATTCGCTATCCATCAGCCCGAACAGCGAGTACGGCGGGATCGTTTCCCGTGGCACGGTAACACTGACCGGCGCGGCGCCGAGCGGCGGGTTATCGGTGTCGCTGAGCAGTGACACGCCAACGGCAGCCAGTGTCCCGGCCTCGGTCCTGGTGCCGGCCGGCAGCACGAGCGCCTCGTTCACGATAACAACCCATGCAGTATTGACCTCGACTTCGGTGATCATTTCTGCCATGTCCGGAAGCACCTCGACAGCCCAGTTGACGGTCTTGCCGCCCGTATTGAACTCCTTTGCGGTGAGTCCTACCAACGTTTTGGGCGGTGTTGTTTCCCAGGGTACGGTGACCTTGAGCGGTCCTGCACCGGCCGGCGGGGTATCAGTGTCCCTGAGCAGCGACACTCCGTCAGTAGCCAGTGTCCCGGGATCGGTCCTGGTGCCGGCAGGCAGCGCAAGCGCCGCGTTCACGATCACGACCTATCCGGTCTCCGGATCAACGCCCGTGATTATTACCGCTGTTTACGGCGATGCGACACTGACCGCGACACTGACAATCGGTCCAACCGCCTTGAACTCGATCGCGGTTAGCCCGGCCAGCGTACTGGGCGGGATCGTTTCTCAGGGTACGGTGACATTGACCGGAGCTGCTCCTCTTGGAGGGGCGTCAATATCACTGAGCAGCGACAACCTGTCAGTTGCCGCCGTACCGACGACGATCTTAGTCCCCGGCGGCAGCACGAGCGCCTCGTTCACGATAACCACCTATCCTGTCGCCGGATCAACACCGGTGACCATTACCGCTGTTTATAGCGGAGTGACCAGGACCGCTCCTCTCACAGTCGGCCCGCCGGCGGTCACTTCGGTTGCCGTCAATCCGGCAAGCGTTCTTGGCGGGTTGATCTCCCAGGGCACTCTGACATTGAACGGCCCGGCGCCTGAAAGCGGCCTGACCGTCTCTCTGAGCAGCAACACGCCCGCAGCAGCCATCGTCCAGGCGACAATTATGGTCCCGGCAGGAAGCACGAGCACAATGTTCTCGATCGTCACCAATCCGGTGTCGACCTCGACGCCGGTAACTATTTCCGCCAGCCTGGGTGGCACAGCTGCCACGATTCTCACGGTAACTCCGCCGGCTGTGAATGCGGTGTCAGTAAGCCCTTCCAGCGTACTGGGCGGGATCGTCTCCCAGGGTACGGTGACGCTGACTGGCGCGGCGCCGACGGGCGGATTGTCTGTGTCATTGAACAGCAACGCACCCTCAGCAGCCAGCGTTCCGGCATCGGTCTTGGTCCCGGCGGGCAGCACGAGCGCCTCGTTCTCGATCATGACTTATCCGGTGGCTACCTCGACTCAGGTGACCATCTCCGCCATCTTTGGCGGAACGGCGACAACGACGCTCACGGTCACGCCGCCTGCCGTGAATGCATTGTCAGTGAGCCCGACGAGCGTATTTGGCGGGGTCGTCTCTCGTGGCACGGTGACTCTGACCGGCGCGGCTCCGACAGGCGGGCTGTCAATATCTCTGAGCAGCGACACGCCAACAACAGCCGGCGTCCCGGCGACAGTCACGGTCCCGGCGGGCAGCACCAGCGCATCGTTCTTGATAACCACCTATCCGGTGGCAGGCTCTACCCAGGTCACTATTTCCGCCAACTTCGGCGGTACAATGACCGCGCTGCTCACGGTCGCGCCGCCAGCCCTGAATTCATTTTCCATCGGCCCGTCCAACGTAGCGGGCGGCGTAGTTTCCCATGGAACGGTGACGCTGACCGGCGCAGCTCCGACTGGCGGTATGTCCGTATCGCTGAGCAGCGACACGCCAACAGCAGCCAGCGTTCCGTCAGCGATCGTCGTGCCGGCCGGCAGTACCAGCGCCGCGTTCTTGATAACCACCTATCCGGTCGCTGGATCGACGCCGGTAACCATTACCGCATCCCAGGGCGGCGCGGTAAAGACGGCTTCGCTCACAGTCGCTCCCCTGGCCCTGAGCTCGCTTACGACGAACCCGGTAAGCGTTCTGGGCGGCAACACGTCCCAGGGCACCGTGACATTAAATGGTCCTGCACCGAACGGCGGTATGTCGATATCATTGAGCAGCGACACGCCAACAGCGGCCAGCGTCCCTGCTGCAGTCCTGGTATCGGCGGGCAGTACCAGCGCCACATTCACGATAACAACCTCTCCGGTCGCCGGAGCGACGTTTGTGACAATTACCGCAAGCGACGGGACGAACCAGAAGACCGCTTGGATCACGGTCACCTCATTCGCAGTCAGTTTGCTGCCCGTGAACCCGGCAAGTGTTGTGGGCGGTATCGTTTCTCAGGGCACGGTGACTCTGAGCAGCGCGGCGCCAACGGGCGGAATAACAGTGTCACTGAGCAGCGGCGTTCCGTCGGCAGCCAGTGTCCCGGACTCGGTCCTGGTCCCAGCGGGCAGCACGAGTACGACCTTCACCATTACGACTTATCCCGTGGCCAGCTCAACCGCCGTAACTATTACGGCCAGCTATGGAGCAGCCATGGCAACCGCCCAACTCACGGTGACGCCGCCCGTGGCGAATGCATTATCAGTAAACCCCTCGACTGTCCTGGGCGGGATCGTTTCTCATGGCACGGTGACGCTGACCGGTGCGGCGCCGAGCGGCGGCGTGTCCGTCTCGCTGAGCAGCGACCATCCGTCTGCAGCCAGCGTACTGGCCTCGGTCCTAGTCCCGGGGGGCAGCACCAGCGCCTCCTTCCCGATAACCACCTATCCGGTAGCAAGCTCGACGCCGGTCACTATTTCCGCCAACTTTGGCGGCACAGCGACCGCACCATTCACGGTAACGCCACCCTACGTGAGTTCATTGTCAATAAACCCGACCAGCGTGTTGGGCGGGCTCGTTTCCCAGGGTACGGTGACGCTGACCGGCGCGGCGCCGACGGGTGGATTGACGGTGATGCTGAGCAGCGACACGGTGTCGGCAGCCAGTGTTCCGGCCTCGGTCATGGTTCCGGCCGGCGGCACCAGCGTTTCGTTCACGATAACCACCGCTCCCGTGTCAGGTTCCACGCAGGTCGCCATTTCTTCGCTCTGCAGCGGGAGCACAAGGACGTCCCTGCTCATGGTCAGTCCGCCGGATGGCTACCTCGTTGGGACAGACATGCTGGCCGGCGCTCTCAAGGCTCTCCGCATCGCGGCAGGCCTCGACACGGCAACGCAGTCCGATCTCGTCCATGGCGATGTGGCGCCCCTGGTAAACGGCCATCCGGATCCCGACGGGAAGATAGATCTCGCGGATGTCGTGGCAATCCTGAGAAAGGCAGCCGGTCTGCCGAGTTGGTAAGACTGCGGCGAAAAATGAAGGATCATAGGCTAAAGACAGGTCCTTCCGAGGAAGTTCAAGATGCTTTTCTTTTTTCTGCACCCCGGTTCACAGGTCCGCGCAGGCATGCTTTTGTTGTCACCTTTCTTGCGTGCCCAAGCAAGGTGACCCAAAGAATGGCACCCGGCGACCATTCTTGTCCATCATGCTCGGTCTTCCTCGGTACATTTCGGAAACTCGCCCTACGGGCTCAGACAGTCCGAAATGCTTCACCCTCGGATTCGGTCGCATGACGGGAATGGTCGCATGGGAATTCTGCAGGACGCAGGGTAGGGAGAAGCCCCGCAAGAGCAGATCGAAGCAGGGCAGTATCGGAGGATATAAAATGAGGGTAAGGAAGCTCATAGGACCGGGTCTCTTTGTCGCAGCTCTGGCGATCCTCGCGTTGTGCAGGCCGGCGCCGGCCTTCGCCGTTTCCACGATCACGATCTCGCCGGGAGGGGCCGGTGTCTTCCTGCTCCAGGGATCGACGATCGATGGCGCCTCCGCTTTCGATATTTCCGTAGCGTACGATACGGCGACCCTCGCAAATCCGCGGGTGACCGAGGGGCCGCTCATCTCCGGGGCCATGAGCGCGATCAACCCGAACGTGCCCGGGATCGTGCGCATCGTCCTCGTCCGGGTCGCACCGGTCAAGGGCAGCGGCGTGATCGCCACAGTGACCTTTGACCGCGTTGGCGCATCGGCCGGCCGGATCAGCTCGATGAGTGTGAAGCTGGCAAATGCTGCCGGAGCGCCGCTCCCGTCGCAGGTCCTGATCACCAACCCGGCGGACGCTTCCGTGAATGCCGAGACCGCCTCGCAGGATCATGGCACGCCTTCGGTAGCCGCGGCAGCGGCGCCGTCCACGGCAGCGGGTACACCCGCTGCGCCATCAACATCAACAGCACCACCTGCAACGACACCGGCAACAACGTTAGCGACAACGCCGGCGCTTATCATCGCCGTTCCGGCAACCGGAACCGGGGTGAACACAGGAGTCAAAGTTCAGGAGGGTCAGGCTCCCTTGCCGGCACCGGTGAACGAGCCAATGAAAGAACCCGTCATTGCGTCGCGAGAGCCGGACAGGAGCCAGGGCGAGGCAGGGGAGGCTTCCGCAGCCGCGGCAACAGGCTCGCTGAAGATCTACACGCAGAAAAGCATCCTTGAGCGGTTCAAGGAATATCGCGGCCAGCGTACGCCCGAGGCCTTCGTCGCTCTCTTCAACCAGGACAGCCTGATCGGATGCCGCCAGGAACCACCCATTGTACTCTCCGATGGAAAATCCACGGTGAGCGTCTCGTTCATATCGACGCCGGGAAACATGGCCGCGTCCGATGTGGCCGTCCTGGGTGCGCGGCTGCTGTCCCTGAAGAGAGACCCGGACAATACCAACACGTGGGTCGCCGAGCTGCTGCCGGAAAAGGGCACGGTCGAGGCGAGCATCACGGTGTCGCTCGGAGAGATGAAGATGATCTATCCCTTGACCGTAGCGCCGAGGATCAACGCTGCTGCCTCGCAGGGGACGGGCGCTAAAGGAAAAGATCTCTCCGGGAAGGCAACTGTTGGTCAGAACCGCGAAGGCGAGTGGGACTACCGCAAGGATTACATCCTGACCGCCAACTATCTCGCCGGTCTTACACAGGAGCAAAGTCCGCAGTAGATAAGGCATATACCCCGGGCTTGTGTTCATCAGCCTGTTGACCATATATCACACCTCAGAATTAAAAGGTTTCAAAAGGAGGTTTCACATGGAGAAGGGCATTAATAGGAAAACTGATGTGCGCGGTTTCGGATCGATCGTGAAAAGGCTGGCAGTCCTGTCCGGCCTGCTGTTCGCGATGGTCCTCACGCTCCTCCCCGCGCAGGCGCAGGGGGCATGGTATAACCCGGCCTGGAGCGGCCGGACCGCTGTTACCGTCAACAATTCGGGCGTCACACCTCTGACCAACTTCCAGGTGAAAATCTCGCTGGACAGTACCTTCGATTATACGAAGGCAAAGAGCGACGGCAGCGACGTTCTTGTCACGAACAGTACCGGCACGAGCCTTCTCCCATTTTGGATTGAGACATGGAATTCCTCAGGCAATAGTTTCATCTGGGTGAAAGTTGATTCACTTCCCGTTGGCTCGACGACCTTGTACCTTTACTACGGCAACGCGGCGGCAACGAGCGCCTCGAACGGCAATAACACCTTCGATTTCTTCGACGATTTTGACTCGGGGCCCGCGGGAACCACGCTGACAGGCTATTACAACCTTGTCTCCGCACCAACCCTGACGATTCTACCGAAGAACCAGGGGTGGGAGACTACTCCGCCGCATACGTTGAGTGTAGTGCAGCCGGACCCCAGCGTAAACAACGGTCATACGTACTGGGGCTACTATGGGCTTCAGGACTGCGGAGGCGTGGGATTAGCATACAGCAGTGACTTGAACACCTGGACCAAGGAGTCGAGCAACCCCATACTGCTTGACGGGAGCCCGTTCACGCCCGCGAGATGGCCCTCAGTCCTGTGGGTTCAAAGTACCATGACCTTTTATATGCTCTATGAAAAGAATTCAGATGTCTGCGCAACAGGCGACAGCTCCATAGAACTTGCCACCAGCACGGACGGCATCAATTTCGCATCCATAAAAACCATTGTGTTGGCACAATCGGGATTTTCGAACCAGAACCCGAATCTTTTTTACAATCCGAATGACTTAAAATATTATATCTATTGGTTCCAATCAGATAACGGAACGCCAAAGAGCTATACTATCCGCGCAAGAAACTCGGATATCATCGGAACGCTAGATAATACGAGTTCGGAAGTCCAAGTATTGCAATCTTACAGTACCCTGGCTGCTCCCAACATGCTCTTAAACAGCAGTACATATTTTTTAAGCACCGAGGTCCTGGACGGTTCCGAACTCTGGAATGTACAGGTCTATTCCAGCTCTACTGCGACAGCCGGTTTCACTCTTCTGCCCGGCAACCCGGTCCTCGATAAAGGCTCTTCCTGCATGTTCCAGTATGTTTTTGGGAGTAACCTTCACGAGTACAACTGCAAGCTGACGGGGAGCACCTGGACGTTGGAACACCGGACAGCCAGTCTGGCCGGCGGAAGACTGACAATCCCTGAAAAAGCCTTCGACGCGGGTAAATGGAGCGCGACGGGCGGCGCTTGGGGAATCATCAACGATACCCAGCAGGACAACATTGTGGGTGGCGTGATGCAGGGCTTCATCG
>Ga0335079_10004802_pt1 | contig 15557 bp, 11 predicted proteins | sample Lox_Sample_33_FD_206719 | JGI IMG/M metagenome (GOLD analysis project Ga0335079, IMG submission 206719) | Soil microbial communities from Loxahatchee National Wildlife Refuge, Florida, United States - Lox_Sample_3.3 | ecosystem: Environmental > Terrestrial > Soil > Wetlands | place: USA...
GTGGGAAGAAGTCGCCGAAACCATCGAGGCCAACAAGTGAGCATGCTCTACCTGACTGAATCCGACGTGCGCGATCTGCTGCCCATGCCGGACTGCATCGGCCTGATGCAGTCGGCCTTTGCGCGGATGGCCGCCGGCAAGGCCGCCAATCAACCGCGCCGGCGCTTGATCCTGCCCACGGGATCGGTGCTGCACTACATGGCCGCCAGCGACGGCGAATACTACGGCGCCAAGATCTATGCGACGAATCCCCGGCACGGCGCGCATTTCCTGTTCCTGCTCTACCGCGCCGCGGATGCCGAGCCGCTGGCGCTGCTCGAAGCCAACCATCTGGGACAGATTCGCACCGGCGCCGCCAGCGGACTCGCCACCAGGTTCCTGGCGCGCGAAGATGCCTCGATTCTCGCCGTCATCGGCAGCGGATTTCAGGCGCGCACGCAGCTCGAAGCCATGCTGGCCGTGCGCAAGATCGCCGAGGTGCGCGTCTGGAGCCGCGATCCCGCCAAACGCGCCGCCTTCGCCGCCGGTTCCACGGAGCGCTTTGGGACGCCGGTGCGCGCCGTCGAGACCGCTGAAGAGGCCGTGCGCGGCGCCGATATCGTGGTGACCGCCACTTTCGCCAAGGAGCCCGTGCTGGCGGCGGAGTGGGTCGCCGCCGGAGCCCACATCAATGCCATGGGATCCAATCAGGCCGGCCGCCGCGAGATTCCCGCCGAGATGGTGCGGCGGGCCGATTCGATCGTAGTGGATTCCATCGAACAGGCGCGTATGGAATCGGGCGATCTCCTGATGGCTTTCGATGACCACGACTGGACCAGCCCGCGCCTGGTCGAGTTGCAGGACGTGGTGTCCGGCCGCAGCCCGGCGCGCACCCGGCCGGAGCAAGTCACCTTATTTAAATCGGTTGGATTGGCGGTGGAAGATGTAATCGCCGCCGGCTTCGTCTACCAGCGGGCGCTGGCGTCCGGCCGCGGAAGCCCGGTCGCCGCGGATCACTCCTGAGCGGGTATCTGTTGTTCGATATCGCGCCAGGCGCTGATTTTCAGCCGCCGGCACACCCAGCACAAGGGTTCGCCCGGCCCGCCGGAGGTCTCCGCGCCGCAAACCGAGCACTTCCCCGGCTTCTTGAACTGATCGGCCATCAGCGACCGTCTGGCCTGTTCCAGGATTTCGGGGTCGATCACCTGCTCGGATTTGAGTGGCAGCTTCCGTTTCATTTCGGTTACCCAGTCTGAATACACACTATACCGCGCCCCATGCCCCCGCGCCAATGTGAAAAAGTACTGCGAGGTTTATCAGGCCGCTTCTGGTATCTGCATAACTACGGCAACATCCAAAGACGCCCGGCAGCGCGGGCATTTTTGCCCGGGCAAGACCCTCGCCCGTTTGCCGATGATCGAAACCAACGCCGGCACCGTGTGGGTGCAGATGGGGCAATGTACCTGGCCATTGGGGCCGCTCTCATCCAGTGCTTTCATCGCCGTGCCCTCTCAACACATCGGACGCGGAGATTTCATCCCGGTTGCGGCAATTTACAAAGAATTTGCAAAAAGCCCCAGCCGATGCGGGCGCGGAGTCGGAAGGCCGCCAGTTATGTCACCATGGCTCTATGAGCCAGCAGCCGCAACCGCCCAAGATCCAGATGAGCAACACCACTGAATACCGGGAGAACTACGCCAACAGCGTGCAGATCCGGGTCAACCTGTGGGATTTCCTCCTGTTGTTCGGGCTGGTCAACCAGACCGCGCCGGATGCCGTCAGCATCCAGAATTTCCAGGGGATCTTCCTCAGCCCGCAGCAGGCTAAGGCGCTGCTGAACGTGCTCCAGCAGAACGTGACGCAGTACGAAACGGCTTTCGGCGAGATCAAGCTGGAGCCGCACCAGGTGGGCGGGACCGTCCAGTGAGCGATCCGGAGCCCGCGCGGCGCCGGCACATCCGTCCCGAGATCTATCTATCCTTCCTGGTCCTGTTCGCTTTCATCGTTTTTCTGACGCACGCGCCGCTGCTGCGCTTACCCTACTATTGGGACGAACTGGGCCAGTTCATCCCCGCCGCGCTGGACCTGTTTCAGGGCGCCGCCTGGATCCCCCACTCGACGGTTCCGAATGTGCATCCACCGGGCGTGATGGCTTATCTCGCCGCGTTCTGGAGCGTGGCAGGCTGCTCGCCGGCCGCCACCCGCATCGCCATGCTGTTGATCGCCTCCGTGGCGATTCTGGTGGCCTTCCTGCTGGCGATCGAGCTTTGCCGCAACGTGTCCGGCGCGCCTGCCTTCCTGGCCGTAATCCTGCTTGGCGTTTCGCCGCTGTTCTTCGCGCAGGCCATGCTCGCGCAGCTCGACATGCCGGCCATGCTGTTCACGAGCCTGGCGCTGCTCCTGTTCGTGCAGGATAAGACCCGCTTGGCCGCCCTGGCTTGCGTGGCGCTTGTGCTGGTGAAGGAGACCGGCCTGATCGTACCGCTGCTGTCAGGCGCCTGGCTGCTATACGAGAAGCGCCGGCGGCAGGCCGCCTGGTTCCTTTTGCCCGCACTGGCCTTGGGCGTCTGGCTGGCGGTGCTGGCGCATGGCACGGGACACCTGTTCGGCAACAGCGAATTCACCCGGTACAACCTGTATTACCCGTTCCACCCCGTACGATTCGCCTTTGCCCTGGGCCGGCGCCTGTACTACCTGTTCTTCCAGGACTTCCACTGGATCGGAAGCATTGCGATTCTGCTGGCCCTTCGCCGCGGATCCCACCGCGAACCGTTGGCAGGCGGAAGTGTCCCTCGGCGTGGGACCGGCGTTCTCGTCCCGCAACCAACCGGAGCGGTCTTCTCCACGCGCGCCTGGCGGATCGCCTGGCTGCTGACCGGCCTGCACGTGCTGTTTCTCAGCGCCGTTGGCGGCGCGATGTTGGAGCGCTACCTGCTCCCGGTGCTGCCCATCCTGTACGCGGCGATGGCCGCCGCCATGTCGCGCTACCGGCCCGCGCTCAAGGTTGCCTGCCAGCTTGCCCTGCTCGCCGGATTGATCGCGGGCAACTTCTGGAACCCGCCTTATCCCTTTCCTTTCGAAAACAACCTGGCCTTCACGGATTTCGTCAAGCTGCAACAGACTGCGGCGGAGTTCGTCGAGAGGAACTATGCCGGCGCGCGCATCGCCACCGTCTGGCCGTTGACTTCCGCGCTCAGCCGCCCCGAATTCGGCTACGTCGGACGGGCCCTGCCCGTCCACAGCCTGCCCGATTTCACCGCCTACAGCGTGGATCACCTGGACTGGCGCGACGCCGGCGTCTTCGTGCTCTTCTCGCGCATGTGGGAGCCGGAGTGGAGCTGGACGCACATCGAGCTGGTGCGAAAGGTCTGGCGCCGGTTTTATGGCTACGAGCCGGAGCTTTCGATCCCGGAGATGCGCCGCAGGCCGGTCACGCCGGTGGCTCACTGGACGCGCCGCGGCCTGTGGATCGAGGTGTACGAAGTCAGCACGGGTACGGCTGCCGGGGCGCCTTAGGATCGAACAGCGGAATGTAGCGGCCGTCGATGTCGGTGAAGCCGTACTCCTTGGCCAGCTCCGCCGCCCACAGCAACTGTCCGGTCTTGCGCAACGCTTTGGGATCCGCCGCCAGCGCCGCGGCCGCGCGCCCGATGTACTCCGGGGATTCGCTGAGATCGAAGCGGAACTGCCTTTTGAGCGCTTCGGTGCGCAGATGCATCATCACGCGCTCGGTGCGCATGAAGCCTGGATTGAGTCCCACTACCGTCACCTTCGCTTTCTTCAATTCGCGGCTGGCGCCCGCCACCAGGCGATTTAGGAACTCGTGCCCGAGATCCCAGAGAATCTGGCCGCGATACGCGGAAGGATCGGGATGCAGATTGTCGGTGACGTGAATGATGAGGCCGCGCTGCTGCTTCGCCATGATCCGTGCGGCATGCGCGCCGGCCAGCCAGGCGGCGGCGATCGTCGCGGCGGTATCGCGCCAGATGCCGGGGCTGAGCTCCCAAAACCGGCTGGAACCGATTGCCAGGAAGTTCAGGCCCCAGGCGGAGTTGACGAGGATATCGAGGCGGCCCTGCTCCCGCTCGACGCGCTGGAACAAGGCGGACGCCTGCTCTTCGTCGCCGAGGTCGGCGCGCACCGGGATGCCTAGGCCGCCGCGCGCGGTGACCTCACCGGCGGTATCCTCCACGGCGCCGGGAGCGTTATCGGCGGGCTTGGGCCCCGAGCGCGACGTGCGCGCCGCAACGTAGACGGTGGCGCCGGCGTCCCCCAACGCGAGCGAGATCCCCCGCCCGGCGCCGCGGCTGGACCCGGTGACAATAGCGATCTTTCCATGCAGTGGCTTCATAATGGCAGCGTAAGCCGCCATTCCTGACACCTGCTGTCATGTTTCGTAAACTGTTATCCTGCGGGTAGGATTTTTTTTGGATGACCGTCGAAGAACGGCTGGTGGCCGTTGCCCGGAACGGCCCGACGCGGCGCGAGGGCCGTCTCGGCGAGCCGCAGGGCTGAGTCCGCCGCCTTAAATTCGCCATGCGCGCCGACCGGCTGCTTTCGATTCTCCTGCTGCTGCAGGTGCACCGCCGGGTGACCGCCCGCGACCTCGCCAGACGCCTGGAAGTTTCCGAGCGGACCATTCTACGGGACATGGAAGCGTTGAGCGGCTCCGGCGTACCGGTAGTGGCCGAGCGCGGCGCGGGCGGCGGATGGAGCCTCCTGGACGGTTATCAGACGAAGCTCACCGGGCTTACCGCGGCGGAGATCCAGTCGCTGTTTCTCGCGCGGCCGCCTCGGGTGATGGCGGATCTCGGGTTAAGGCAGGAGTCGGAGGCGGCCCTGATCAAACTGCAGGCCTCCCTGCCGGCAGCCTCGCGCCACCAGGCGGATTTCGCGCGCGAGCGGATTCTGGTGGATACGCGCGGTTGGCGCGATCCGTCGGAATCCGTCGCCTGGCTGCCGGTGCTGCTGGATGCGCTTTGGCGGGAGCGGCAGGTACGCTTCCAATATGCGCGGGTGCTCGGCGAGTGCGGCGCGCGGACCGCCGATCCGCTAGGGCTGGTCGCCAAGGGAAGCGCCTGGTATCTGGTGGCCGGCGTGGCGGGCGAGCCGCGGACGTACCGCGTGTCGCGCATGCGGGAGGCGGAGATCCTGGACGAACCCGCCCACCGTCCCGCCGGGTTCGACCTGGCGGCTTACTGGGAGTCCTCGGCGGCGGAGTTCCGCGAGAAGCTGCCGCGCTATTACGCGACCTTCCTGGCAAGCCCGGCGGTTATGCGATGGGTGCGGTATCGCGGCTGGCGGCTCGAGGAGGAAGCCGCGGAAGGAGATGCGGTGCGCGTGCGGCTGCGTTTCGATGTCGAAGAAGAAGCGCTGCAGTTTGCCCTCAGCTTCGGCGACGAGATCGCGGTGCTCGAGCCGGGTGAGTTGCGCCGGAAGGTGCTCGACGCCGCGTTGGCGATCGTGCGGCGGTGTGAGGCATGACCGTCTAATGGTGAGACATCGCGTACGGCGAACTGAAGTTCGCCGCAACTGTGGGCTGAAGCCCACAGCGGGGAGCGGAAGGTTGCGCCACGGGCCGTCGGATCGGCGGGCCGCGAAATGTCCACACTCCAGACGGCGACCTGAAGTTCGCCGCAGCACGCTCAAGCGTGCGCCACGGGCGGCGCCCTAGTGCGACATCGCGTAGACGAGATAGTTCACGCCGATGCGGATCCCCAGCGCCGAGTACTTCTCCGGGTAGTGCGGATCGTCGGCCCACTCCCATGAGTCCCCGATATCGGAATTGAACGAGATGGCCACCATGACGCGCCCGCGGTCGTCGTAGATGGCGCGCCAATGGGGCACCTCTCCGTCGTTGCGATACATGGCGCCGCGCGCCAGCGCCCACTCGCCCGGAATCTGATAGCGGTCGTCCAGATCGTAAATGGTGTGGAAGATGGCGTCGCCGCTATCGACCTCCACGATGGGACGGTCCGGAAAAACGCGCTGCATGCTTTCCTCGAAGCGGTCCCATTCCTCGGTCCCCCAGAAGTCGTCGAGCATCAGGAATCCGCCGCGCAGAAGATACTCGCGTAGCGCTTTGGCCTGGGGACCGGTCAATTTCCAATCGCCCATCTCGCCGGCGCAGAGCCAGGGATAGTTGTCGACGTCGTCACCGTCGTCCAGATTGACGGGCTGTTCCACCGAGCGCGCCTGGATGCGCGTGAGGCGGCGGACGGCCTGCGCAAAGTGGCGGTCCGCCCGCGGATAGTCCTGGGTCCAGCTTGTGTGCCCTTCCCGCCAGTCGCCCGTCCCGCCATAAAAGCGCGCGTAGCGCCCAAAGCGGGCGTTGGGGTGGTTCGGATACATCAGGCGGCCGAAGACGAACTCCGCCTTTTCCCGCCAGTCGGACGGCAGCGCGACATCGTCGTATGGCTCCAGGCTGGGATAGACGCGGAAGGGCTGTTGGAAGGCGCACAACGCGGTGAGTGCGGTAATACCGGCCCACCACGATTTCGGGAGCGTCATGCGACAGTGCCTTGCTTTGAGGATATCACCGAACTTGCATGTCGCTGGCGGCGGCCGGCGAGTCGCTTCAGTGTGCCGTTCGTGGCGCTGGTAACAGCCGGGCTGATGGCCGCGGCGGCAGCGGGAGCGTGTGCTCCGGCGCGGCGCGCGTCACGGCTCGATCCGAAGGGCGTGTCGCTTCAGTGTGCCGTTCGTAGCGCTGGTAACAGCCGGGCTGGCGGCGGCGGCAGCGGGAGCGTTTGCTCCGGCGCGGCGCGCGTCACGGCTCGATCCGAATGCGGTGCTGCGGCAGGGGTAGGATGTTACCCGGTAATCGCGCGAGCCGCGCCAGCCCGTCACGCGCTGTCGGCGAGCAGCTTCTCGCAGCGGCGGAAGTACGCCGGATCTTCGCGGCGGACGCGCTCTTCCAGCCGCCGGCAAACTTCGGGATGGGATTTCATGTCGCCCAACAGGTGCGTGAAGCCGGCGCGCGCCGCATGGCTGATCTCGAAGGCGCGATCCCAGGAAGGGAATACATGATCGATCCACACGCCGCGGTAGAGCGACGCCGGATGGCAACGGTGATACTCCACGCAGGCCGAAAGGAAGAACTGTTCGACGATCATGTTATAGCAGCGCTTGTCGGGAAGCCGGGACCAGGCCGCGGCATGCTCCGGCCGCAGCACCAGGCCGGCGGCGGTTCGCGCGTAATGGCGAAGGAAGTCCACCTGCGAGCCGCCCAGGATTCCGCAGTTTTCTTCGCGGAAGAACGTTCGTTCCCTGGAGCGCGCCCATTGCCACTCGACCGGGAGACCGGCGCCCTCCTGTGCGAAGGCATACTCGACATCGGCCGGCGAAGCATAGCCGCCATTCTGGTGAAACTCCGGACACTGGGCAAATACCGGGCTTTCGGCGAGTTTTCGGGGCAGCGGCTTCCAAAGAAAAACGTCGGTATCGATGTGGACGAAGGGCCGGTCCTGCAGCCCGTAGGCGACCAGTTTCCCCAAAGCCCACCAGCCCGGATCGGCGTCGGCCAACTGCTCCAGTTCCGTGGACACGTGCACAAAGGGAAGGCCGAGGCGATCGGCAAGCAGCTTCTTGCCCTGCCGGTCGGTGATCAGAACCGTTTCGGGATAATGCCGGCGCGCCGCTTCGACCGACATTCCCCAAGCGAGCAGATGATGGAGCGGCTTGCCCCAGATCGCATGCTTGTGGGCCAGAAACGGCCGGCTCCAGAAAGACCAGACAGCGCGCATGGGTTGGTTACCGGGTTCGATCCATTCTCGCTGGAAGGGGCGGCGCAGCCGGCCGGGCGGCTGTCTTCCCCGCCCCGCGGTCAATTCCTTTCTGTCTTTACCAGCGCCAGGAGCGCCGCATCGCCGGCCGCTTCCATCTACGACTTCTGAGGTTTGGATGGTTTCGAGGGAGGTGTCTTTGGTTGCGTCCGCGCCTCCTGGCGGGGGAGAGCCACCTCTCGAATGGCCTGCGGCGGGTCGCCGATCGGCTGCCCTCCCGCCGGGAGAACGACGTTTTGAAACGTCGCGCTGCCAAACACGGGCTCAAAGGCGGTGCCGCTCAGGTAGACGGGGTTTGCGTCCGTATTCGCCACTTCGAGAAAAAGCTGCGTGGGAGCCCATTCCTGCGCGCCGGCTTCCTCGGTCTCTCCCGCGTATTGCAGCAAAAAGTATCCGGTGTCGTCGGTATAAGTAAAACCGTACCGCCGGAGGAAGGCGCGATTGGGGTCCACCAGGAAGACCGTAAACTTCGCCGCGGGCTGCAATTGAGAATCGAGCACCCGGCCCTGGAGCGCCCAGCCCGTGGCGGGTACCTGGACCGCCGGCACCGCGAGCTGCTGGCTTACCATCGAGACTCTGGCGATCGTGGTGTTCGTAGCGGCGACCGATGCTTCAGCGGTTTTGACGCGGGGATCGCCGGCGCCATACTGCGCCTTGAGCGCCGCCACGGTGCGCGAGGCTTGGGACAATCGCGCCTGGTGCACGCGCGCCAGATTCTGGATCCCCTCACTCACATTGCTGTCGGCCGAGCTGAGCGCCGATTTGAGTTGTTCGGCCGCCTGCGCGGCGGCGGCTGTGTTGGTTGTGTTGGTGGCATTGCCGCCAGGTTTCGTGTCCATAATCGTCTCTCCCTTCGAACGCCTTCCCGCCTCTATTGGCCCATCTGACTCGCCACATCGCCCCAGGATTCCTGGCAGCTCTTTGAGTCCGGCAGCGCCTCCACCAAAGCGAGATTGTTGCTATGCAGACACAGGGGACCTAGAGCGATCAGGCAGTATGTGGAGATATTCTGCTCGGTGATGTTGACGACCCCGACCGTCAAACCGGACAGAGCTACGGAATTGGGCGCTTCCTGGAAGCGATTGCCGACCACGTTGAGCGATTCGGCGAGGAGCAGCGCATCCGCTAGCGAGCTCAGCCGCGGGGAATCGAGCCAGCAGTGGTTATTGCTGAAAATGAGGTGATCGGGCGTGAAGATAAAAACCGAAGAGAATTCACGCTGCCGGCTGGCGGTCGCCTCGAGCTGGCAGAGATTGTTGCTGAAGAGCACGGCGCCGGACGAGGCATTTCGAAAGCCGGCCGGAGCGGGGCCGTTATACGCGGCCTGCGCATTGTCATACACGCCGCTGACCTTGCTGGAGGCGGTGGCGTTTTCGATCGCCGTTCCCATATTGAGGATGAGAACCGTCTGCGCCAGCGCGATCTTGGTCGAGCGAACCAACCCGCCGCAACCCAGATGGTTGTTGACGATGCTGAACGGACCCAAGCCGAAGATCAGCAGCGCATAGTCCAACGGCACGCGCACGACATTGTGTTCCACGCGCACGGCGGGGAGTCCAGGCTCATAGATGGGAGTCGAGAGCGGATCGTGAGCGACCACCGCAGTTTGGGTCTCGTAGGCCCACAAGGCGTTGTCGAGGGGCTGTCGAAAGGTCGGGGGCGTAGCCAGGAGAACGACGATGCCGCCGCGCGCGCCGTACGCGGAAGCGCGCGGCTCGGTGACGGCCTTGGTCCAGTCTCGCGTTTCGATCACGTGGTTGCGGCTGATTTCGAGCATTTCGCCATGCAGAATGAAAATGCCGCAGACCTCGGCTCCGGGCTGGGGCCCAAAATCCGTGATCGTGTTGTCGCGGACCACGAGGTCCTCGACATCGGGAATGCAGATGGCGCCGTAGCCGAGCGAGGTGCTTTGCCGCTCGTTGACGCCGGTGAGATCGCGAAGCAGCGTGCGGGTAATGGCATTCCCGGAAATGTTCAGGCCTACGGTGGTGATCACCTCCAGCGTCTCGCGTAGATCGAAGAATCCGGCCGGCCCGATGCCGCACAGGCCCATGTTCCGGATGCGATTGCGGTGGATCTGGATGTTGGTGAGCATGCCGCCGGCGACCACCGTCGTGCCACTTTTTTCCGTGCCGGTGTTGGAGGTCAGCAGCGTTCCCGTGCAGCAGCCGCCGCCTTCGGCGGTAACGGAGACGCCGACCCAAATGCCGGTAGTATCTCCCTTGGCGTCGAGCAGATCGAAGCTGCCGAGGGTGATGCCGTTACGGCTGCCGCCTTCGATCTGGTTCTCGTCTATATAGACGTCGGTCGAGGGGCCCCCGATTTGAATCCCGCCCGGGTGTGTGGCAATCGTGACCGAAGTCAGGCCGAGGCCGGAAGCGTCGACGAACTCGCGGTTGACCGCCGCTTTTTCCTCAACAGAAACGGAGACCACCGGCGTGGCGCCGGCAGGAGTGTCGCCGCTCGTGACGCCGCGGAGATCGCCCGCGACCGTCGACGGAAGCCACTCACGGATGTCGGCCGCCGATTGAACGCCGATCCAATTCCGGCCGATGTGAATTTCGGTCCCACTCGCATAAATCGTGGACCACCGGCTTTGGACATTTTTCGAGGCGACCCGGTTTCGATCGATCCGCAGGAGCTGGACGCGCTCGGCCAGCACCGCGGGCAAGGTGGCCGCGGTGATCACCAGGTCCTCGATCGCGATGTCGGTGGCGCCGCGCAGCCGGATCACAACGTGCTCCAGTTCGGCCGCCTGGCGGGAGGACAGAGACGTGCCGGCGCCGTCGATGAGAATCCCGGCTTCATCGGCGGCCGCTTCGACCGCAAACGATCGCAGCCTGATGTGCTCCGAGTCGACGATGGTGAAGACCGCGGCGATCGGATTGATGGCGTCCGAGGTGTCCGCGGCGGCTTGCGGAGCAGGGGACGGCTTCAGCGAGGGAGACGCCACGCGCGTCTGCCAACCGCACCCGTGAATGACGATATCGCGGCGATTGACGATCCGCACGTGCTCATAATAGCGTCCGGGAAGAATGCAAATCTCACCGCCCGCGTCCGGCAGGGATTTGATGGCGGCCTGTATGGAGGTGAAGTCTCCGAAGGAGGTCTTACCGTCGCCCACCCGGCGCGTGCAGCAGCCGCCCAGGGGCGGCAGCGGCGCCAATTCGGTAAGCGGATAGAACTTTTCCCGGCAGTCGTGCACCTTGAAGCCGTGCTCGGTGTCCCAACGGATGCACGCCAGCGGAGCGCGAAAAATCTCGTTGCGGTAGGGCGGCTGAAAGATACAGCCGTCGCTGTCGCAGGGCGGCCACTCGACCTGGCCGGTGGCGGTCCGCGCCGGCAGGAGCCAATAATCGCCCGGCACGTATTGACCCGCCGAGAACTCCACCTGGATTCCACTTTCCAAATCGACCGGCTGCGCGGAGAGACTGACGCCATTCGAGGTGGCGGACGATCCAAACTGGTCCCACCGGCGCATGCGCGGATTCTGGACCGGGTCCAGCAGGACCACCGGTTCGGTCATGGTCACCATCAACGATTCCGGGGTTATGGACTGGATTTGATAGAGCGTCCCCGGCTGGTTCGGAACGGGTCCGAATTCGTCGGCGTCGTCCGAGATCTCGACCCATTGGTTGGCGCTGAAACCGAGGTTCGCGTCGAAGCCGAGGCAATCGACGTAGACGTTGCAACCGCTAACGTTGGTGACCGCTACGACTACGGAGCCATTGTCGCGCGACCATTTGAAGGTGGCGGCGGTCTCGTCGCCCCCTTGGTGGATTTCGACCCGATAGAGCTGGTTTTCCAAGCCCCGGTAGCCGGCAGCCGGCGTGGGCTGGCAGGAGCAGTCTCCGGACGCGCCGTTGGGCGGCACGCTCATTTTGCCGCGGGGACCAATTTCCCGCGGTCCCATGCCTTTGCAGCAGTCTTCCGGCTGGTTGTCACCGGGCGTTACACCTTCGGCCACCACGCGCCAAACGGTTTGCAGGCGCGCGGTGGTGTCCGCCTGGCCTAACGCCGGCTCCCGCAAGCAGGGATCGTCCAAGGCCGTGACCAGCCGGCGCCACACTTCCAGATAGACTTGAACGACATCGACCGATCCCTGGGTGAGGCTGTTGATCAGGCCCGCATCCGTCGGGCTGGGATCGATCAGATAAGGCTGACACGAGTACGCCAGGGGCTCCGGATTCTCACACAGAATCCCGTCGACATAATAGCGGCCGCGGCCGATGTGAATGGCGCCGGCGCCGACGCTGATTTTAAAGCCCTCGTCGTGCACCGGCCCACCCCGGCGTCCGACGACATCAACCGTTTCGGTGTCGCGCAGATAGTCGTTTATGGCGCACTGCTCGTTGGCATCGGCATCCAGGGCCACGCGGCCCTGCTGCTGCAGAACGGCTGTGTAATTCTTGCGGGGACTGAACCGCAGTCGACTGAAGTCACCCTTCATAGCAAGCCTCTCTCTTAGATCAGGGCGGCGCCGATCCCGACGTACCGGAGATCGCCGCCGTCCTCGTCATAACAATTCCCAACGTGCCGCACGTGTCCGTAGCCGTAAGCCGGCGCCGGCCGCCGGATACACGCGGTGCGCGACGGTTCCAGAAACACGCCGGCTTCCAGCCCAAAGGGCAGGTATTCGGGCGCGCGCAACTGCACGTTGCGCACGGCCTCGGTCTGCTGCACGAAGTGGTACACGCCGATCTGAGAACCGTTGTCGGCGCCGGTCCAGATGGCCATCGGGGTATCGCCGCTGAGCAATCCGTAAGAAGGATGGCCATATCTCAGAATCACGAACTGCGGCTGGAACGCGCCTTCCTGCGAGGGATCGGCGGGCAGGCAACGGAACTGCCGCGGCACAATGGCGCGGGCCGGCAGAAAGCAAAAGCGCATGCACCCGGCTTGGCGGCGGCTACACCACAACGCGGCGATCCAGGTATCGTGCCGCGCCAGGCGCGCCAGAAAGATGGTGTTGGACGCCAACTCCATCGTGCGGACCCGGACCTTGCCGACGACCGTGCTGTCTTCGATGTGCAGATCCGCGCCTTCCGCCGCGAGGTCGTCAGCGGCATAAGCCACGCCGCGGGGCGATCCGCTATCGACGATGCTCGAGCAAATTCTTGTGGCGCCTCCCACCGATGCGCCGATCGGGCCGGTGATGCAACGGATCAGGCTCAGGTTGACTTCCGTAGCCGAGGCCACGATGCTCGGCGCGCCCGGCATGGCGGGCATGCCGCCGCGGGTGAGCGCGATTCCGGGGACCAGCGTGCAGTCCATCAACTGCACGTTGGCCAATTGGACATTGGCCGCCGCACCGGGTATGCGGAGGGATCCGGAAATCCAGACGCCGCTGATGTTGAGTTGTCCGGCTGGCGGGAAGGCGCCGTCGGGCTGGGCGGCCACCGGTTGTGCCTGGACTTCAATGTTGCCCCGCAGGGTTACGCAGGCGTCTTCATAGACGAAGTTGTCACCCCCCAGAGCCGGCGCCTGCGCGGAGACGATCCATAGCTGGCTCGCCGGAGGCAGAGCGATGGCGGCCGCGCCGGTCAGGTCCACTTCGAGCGAGTCGAAATCCTGCAGGACAATCAGTCCCTGAGAGCCGGCTGGTAGAGAGTTCCAGTTGGCCACGGCCGACTCCAACGTAGGCGTGGCGCTCGAGCCGACGATGGCGGTAAAGTTCAGCAGGCTGGGATCGAGAGCGGCCAGGCTGGCGGTGCGATCGTACGGACCTCCGCCGATTTCCGCCGGGAATCCGTAGCAGTAACTCACTTGTAGCTCCCGCGGGACCGGAAGATCCGCCGCGAGCTGAATTCTTCCGAGTATGGGGTCGATGGCAATCATCCCCGAAGGAGTGCAGCCCCACGATCCATCCGGGCCGTCGGAGAGATTGCGGCAGCAGATCTGTTGGGCATTCACGGCAGCGTCATCGAGCCGGATGTCGATGCTGTTGTCCGGCCCATAAAACTGCGCTAGATTCTTGTAGAACTCGCGGCGCAATATGGGTTGGGGAACGTCCAGGCGGGTGGTCAGACGGCTGAACGAATCGCGCGGCGGCAGCGCATTGAACAACGGCATATCTTGTCCCAGGGGGCTGAACATGTATCTGCGGCCGTCGACGGGAAACGCGGGGGCGTTGGTTACTTGAAACGGCTTCCAGCGCCAGAGGAAGACGCCCACGCTGGGGATGTCGAACCTTCCGCCGCCGTGCAGATCGATCTCGAGCGGAGTGGGATCCGGATCCGCCACGGCGCGCACGCGCGGCGCGATTCGCCGGACATCCACGGTGCGGTTCAGAGTGTCGAACGCGGAACCCATGCGCTCGAGCTGGAGCCCGCGGCGCAAATCGGCCCACGCCTCATGGTGCGGGCGAACGTGGTGCATGCTTTCCGTCGCGATGAGCCGTTTGAAGAACTCGACGGCGGCCGCGGGCAACCCCGAAACATCCAGGGCCACTTGTTCGAGGGCCAACAGCGTGCCCTTCCGGCGGCGGTAGCCGATGGTGTTGGCGACTTCGGCGCGCCGGCCGCTGAGGGCTCCATCGATTTCATAGATCGTGTTGGAGCCGGCCAGGTCCCCGATATACGGAATGACCCACGGTGCGCAGGTTTCAATGAACTGGTCGTCGTAAAGCTGCTTGAGGTTCTCTTCGAGAATCGCGGCCTGCGCGGCGAGCACGCAGAACAACGCCTGGAGCGGTTGGCCGTTTTCCGCGTCCCGGGTGCGGTAGATCGCGGGCAGCAGGGCGTAAAGTTGGGCGGCGTCCAGACTCATGACCACACCTCGAGATTGCCTTGTGACGCTGGATCCAATAACAACATCTCCGCTCCTTGCGGCGTGCCCTCCTGGCCGGGAGTGGGCGAGGCCGCGCGTAGAACCGCTTTGAGATGCGCGGGTGGCGGCTGGCCTTGCCGGTTGAATGCGCTAAGCTCGGCGGCGATCACTCCGGGCGTTGTCTGAATCAGAGTGACGACTTCACTTTGCGCCACACCCTGGCCCATCTGGCGTTGCGCGAAAGTCAAGTTTGTCGACAGCGATTGCCAGACCTGGCCCAGCACTTGAGTAGGATCGTAATTGTCTGTGTCGATGCGGACGTTCGCGCCGACTTCAAAGAAAACGGGCTGATACGAAGCGATGGTGACCGGCACATGCGGGTTGCCCAAGTCGTGCAAGGCCTTCTTGAGATTCAGCAGCGTGAGATCGTCCGATTGGAAGACGCCGCCATTGGCGCCGGCCACCGTAAGGAATACGCAGCGCGCGCGGCCGTTCCAGGTCCAGGTGGCCAGCGCCTTGGCGATGCCGGCGAAAGCGAGGGCATAATTTTGATAGTCTTCGAGCGACACCACGCGCCCCAGCGTCAGCACGTGCAACGGGGCGCTGGCGCGGGCATCGTCAGCCGTGTCCGGGTCCGCGCCGCCCGCGCCCGGGTCGGGGTTGGTCACGCCCTTGAGACCTTGCGGGCGGTCGAGCGCCTGGGATAACTGGCCGCTCTGAACATTGCCGCCCGAGCCGATGCCCTTGCGGTAGACGGCCCGGATGTTCATTTGTCCGGTCGGGGTTCGCGCGCCCTGTTGACCGTCGCCGAACTGCACCGTAACACTCTGGGTTGCATCCGCCCGGGTAATGAACACGCGATCGCTCGGGCCGGAGTCCAGGAAGTTGTCCACTTCGTGCCATTGGAGATTGTTCACCCAAACTTGAAGCGTGGAGCTCGCTCCCAAGCCGGCCGGCGAACTGACATAAGTCAAGGGAGACTGTTTCAAGGTAAACTGGAGAGCCGGGTTCGTAGCATCTCCGTTG
>Ga0335079_10004804_pt1 | contig 15556 bp, 9 predicted proteins | sample Lox_Sample_33_FD_206719 | JGI IMG/M metagenome (GOLD analysis project Ga0335079, IMG submission 206719) | Soil microbial communities from Loxahatchee National Wildlife Refuge, Florida, United States - Lox_Sample_3.3 | ecosystem: Environmental > Terrestrial > Soil > Wetlands | place: USA: Florida...
CCGGCTGGGCCGCCGGAGCGCCCAGCGTGGTGCACGCTCCGCTCCCGCAATTCGAGTACACGTAGTTATCGCCGCCCGCGTACAGCGACTGGAAGTTCACCCCGTACTTCGTGTCCATATCGAAACCGCCGTACCGCTTGAACAGCGGCTCGAGATACGGATTCGGCGAGGCATTGTCGTACGCCGTTCCCGGAGAGTAGATACTGGCCTGGCTGTACACATACTCCCAGGCGTGCCCCAGGCTGTGCAGCACGCAGCCCACTCCCTGGCCCGCATTCAGGAAGTAGATCCGCATGCTGCGGCCCGTCCACGGCATCGAGTTGTCGTCCGCGCTGGTCGCCTGCGACATGTCCGCCTTCTGCCGCGCGTGCGCCACGCCGTTCTTGACGTACTCCCCCGGGATCGCCACCAGATTCGAGTCGTACGCCTGCGCCGTCAATGCCACCTCCAGGATGTTGTTGGTCACCTGCGCCGCAGGGTTCTTCCCGTTCCCGTCCACCTGGTTGGCGATCAGAAGGATGTCGTGGAAGTACCCCAGGTTCGCGGCCTCCCCAAGCGTCAGGTAGCGGCCCGCCACGGGATCGAGGAATCCCCAATACGGCGCGTACGCCTGGCTGAACAACTGGTAGTAGCCCACCTCCGGATACCCCTGCGCGTTTGCCGGCCCGCGCGGGAACAGACTGCTGTTGGCGTGCCCGTTCCCATCGCTCAGGTTCACCACCCGCGCGATCGCCGGATCCAGAAACGCGGCGGCCGATGGGTGCCCCCGCACGCGGTACTGGCTCGCATACTTCAGCGCCGCTAGAAAGCCCTGCGCTTTGGCCGTTATCTGGCTCACCGGGAACGCTCCGCCCGAGGTGTTGTCGCCGCCTCCCACCCCGATCCCGTTCGCGAAGTTGATCACCAGGAACCGCGGCTGCATCTTCACGAGCTGGCTGTGATTCTGCCCGATCCAGGGATCCGAGTTGGCGCGGCTCACCGAGTTCGGCCATACCGTCATATCCGTGCCGCCCGGCCCCACCGTCAGCGTCGCCGTCCGGCTCGCGAGCGACCCGAGAGGATTCGACACCGTCACCACGTACGTTCCCGCGTCCCCCGCCGCCGCATACGCAATGTAATAGCTGCTTTGGTTGGCGCCCGAAATCGCCGTCTGCCCTTTGAACCATTGATACGACAATGGACCCACCGTCGCGCTCGCCGCCACCGCGAACGTCACCTGGTCCCCCGCCGAGACGCTCTGGTCCGCCGGCTGCCCCGTAATCGAGAGATCCTGCACCACCACCCCGAGCCGCGCCGTGCCGCTGGTCGCAGTCAGCAACGTGTTGCTCACCACCACCCAGTACAGCGTCCCGTTGTTCTGCAGCGTCGTCGCCGGCGTCGTGTAACTCGCCGCCGTCGCCCCCCGTACGGCCGTGCCCGGTGGCGAACTGTACCACTGGTAGGTGAGGTTCGAAGGATTCGCGTCCACGCCCACCCAGAACGCCGGCCGGCTGCCCACCGCAACCAGTTGCGACGCCGGCTGCGCCGTGATGTGCAGATACTGCACCGTCAGCAAGACGATCGAGCTGTACGTCGACCCCGTGGCATTCGTCACCAGCGCCCGAAAGAACGAGCCGTTGTCGGACGACCACGCGGTAAAGGTGTAGATCGAGGAGGTCGCGCCAACCACGCTCGTCCAAATCGTGCCGTTCCACCTCTGCCACTGATAGGCCGGCGGCGGCGCCGCGGTCGCCGTCACCGTGAAGGTCACCCGGGTCCCTTCCATCGTCGTCATGTTCTTGGGCTGATACGTGATCGTAGGCGCCTGCGAAACCACCGTCAGCACCGCCGGGTTCGTCTGTACCGTCAGCGGTCCGTTGCATAGCGTGACCCAATACGCCGTCTGATCGTTCTGCGCGCCCGTCACCGGTGTCGTGTACAGCGCGCTCCTGGCGCCAGGAATCGCCGCCGCCACTTGACCCGGCGCTTGCGCGTACCACTGGTAGGCGATCGGAACCGGGTTCGCCCGCGCCGTCACCGTGAAGGTCGCCGCCGTGCCCGCCCACACCTTCTGCGCCGCCGGCTGGATCAGAATGTCCAGAAAGTTCACGGTCAGCGTCGCCACCGCGCTCGCCACCGACCCCGCGCTGTTGGAAGCCATCACGCGGAATTGCGCCCCGTTGTCGCTCGAAGCCGCGGTGAACGTGCACAGGGCCGCCTTGCAGCCCGCCAGGTTGCCCCACGTCGCGCTCGACAGCCGCTGCCACTGGTAGGTCGGCGCCGGGTTGCCCGTCGCGGTCACGCTGAAACTCACCGTCCCGCCCTCGAACACCGTCGCGCTTCCCGGCTGCGCCAGAATCACCGGCTTCGTCGCGGCCGCCCAACATCCACACGCCGCGACCAAGAAACACAGAAGACGCTTCAACATATTTTGCATATCGGCCGAAAGGGTTCGGTCTGCGGCGGCATATCCCTGGCGAAGGCCCAGCCGTGTACCTCACAGCCAGGCCCCAATTTCGAGATAAACAGGCTATATTTGCTGAAAGAGAGGCGTCGCACGGTGAACAAGGCTCTTTTGTCAGGCGTGATGCTTCTGCTGGCCGCCGTCCAGGCCGGAGCACAGCAGTACCTCATCACGACGGCCGCCGGAGGCGGTTTGCCCCCCACGCCCGCCCAGGCCGTCAATGCGTCGTTTTCCAATCCCTACGGGCTCGCCGTGGCTTTCGGCAACGTGTATTTCACCGCCGGCAACTGCGTGTTCAAGGTCGACGCCGCCGGCGTCCTTTCGCGCGTGGCGGGCAGCTCGTCCGTTCCGGGCTATTCAGGCGACGGAGGTCCGGCCATCGGCGCCCTGCTCAACCAGCCCCAGGCTCTGGCCGTGGACGCCGCTGGTAATCTCTACATCGCGGAGATGTCGAACCACGTGGTCCGCAGAGTGACCACCGATGGCCTCATCACCACAGTGGCCGGCAACGGCAGCGCGGGCTATTCGGGCGACGGCGGCCCAGCCGCGAGCGCCAGTCTCTACTGGCCTCAGGGTTTGGCAGTGGACCGCGCCGGAAACCTCTACATCGCGGATGGCGGCGACAATGTGATCCGCAAAGTGGCGCCCAGCGGCATCATCGTCACCTTCGCCGGCAACGGCGTCGCCGGCTACTCGGGCGATGGCGGCCCCGCCGCGGCCGCCGAACTCAGGTGGCCCCAGGGCGTGGCCGTCGATACCACCGGCAACCTCTACATCGCCGACACGATGAACAACGTGGTTCGCAAAGTGTCGGCCGGCGGCATCATCACGACACTGGCGGGCAACGGAACCGCGGCCTACTCGGGCGACGGCGGTCCGGCCACCGCTGCCAGCCTCAATTACCCTTTGGCCTTGGCTGTCGACGCTGCCGGCGACGTCTTCATCTCCGATCGAAACAACTTCGCGATCCGCAGGATCGCCGGCGGCGCCATCACCACCGTGGCCGGCAACGGAAAGCCGGGGTATTCGGGCGACGGTGGCCCGGCCACGAGCGCCACGCTCTACTACGCTTCCTCCATCGCGACAGACTCCGCCGGCAACCTCTTTATCGCGGACAGCGCCAACCTGCGGATTCGCCGCGTCGCTCCCGACGGCACCATCACCACCGTGGCCGGCAATGGCCTCTCCGGCCGGCCCGGCGATGGCGGCCCTGCAACCAACGCCGTCCTCGGTGTGCCGGACGGAGTGGCCGTGGATTCAGCCGGGAACTTCTACATCGCCGAGGAGGATCACATGCGGATTCGCAAGGTGACTCCCGACGGGACCATCATCACTGTGGCAGGCAACGGAACCGTGGGCTACTCCGGCGACGGCGGACCAGCCACCCAGGCCCAGCTCGGCGATCCAGCGGCAGTCGCCGTGGACGCAGCCGGCAACCTGTACATCGCCGACACCGACAACAGCGTCATCCGCAAAGTGACCCCGGGCGGCACGATCACCACCATCGCCGGGCGGGGCGGCTCTGGCTACTCGGGCGATGAAGGTCCAGCCACCAGCGCTCTCCTGAACAACCCGTGGGGTGTCGCGGCCGACCCTGCCGGCAACCTGTACATCGCCGATACCGGCAACAATCGGATCCGCAAGGTGGCCCTCGACGGCACCATCACCACCCTCGCCGGCAACGGCTGGCTGGGTTATTCGGGCGACGGAGGTCCTGCCGTCAACGCTGCGTTCCATTACCCCTACGGCGTGGCCGTGGACACCGCCGGCAACGTCTATGTCGCCGACTCGGGCAACAGCGCGATCCGCAAGATCGCACCCAGCGGCATCATCACCACCGTCGCGGGCACTGGCGCCTATGGCTATTCCGGCGATGGAGGCCCCGCTTCGAGCGCCCGGCTTGCCCAGCCCAACGGCGTGGCCGTGGACGGCGCCGGCAATCTCTACATCGCGGATACCGGGAACGCGGTGATCCGCAAGATCGCCGCCGCCGATGGCACCATTGCGACCGTGGCGGGCACCGCCGTCGGCCAGGGCTATTCGGGCGATGGAGGTCCTGCTTTGAGCGCCGGCCTTTCGCTGCCCTGGGGCATCGCGGTGGACACCGCCGGCAACGTCTATGTCGCCGACGTGGGTAACAACGTGATCCGGCTCCTCGTCCCGCAAGGGACCCGCGCGCTGCTGAAGGCCGTTTTCGCCCTGCCCGGCAATTTCTCGCCGCCACAGACGGGTGCAAACTATACAGTGTTGGTCAGCAACGCCGCCGCGGGCGGGCCCACCAGCGGCGCCGTTACCGTAACCGAGATCGTCCCCGCCGGCCTGACGCTCGTCTCCATGTCCGGCGCCGGCTGGAACTGCTCGAGCAACACCTGCACCCGCAGCGACGCGCTCAATCCGGGCTCGAGCTACCCTCCCATCGCGATCACCGGCAACATCGCCGCCGATCCGCCTTCTCAACTCGTGAACGAGGTGGCCGTTTCCGGCGGGGGTTCCGTGCCCTCCACCGCCTCCACCACCGTGAACCTCCTGTTTCCGCCCGAGCCGCCTGTCTTAGTTGCTCCGCCCAACGGCGCCGCCGGCTTCTTCTCGGCGCCGGTTCTGCTCTGGAACGCCTCGGACGGGGCCGTGTCGTACGACGTCTACTTTGGCCCATCACCCGCGCCGCCCCTGGCGGGGAGCACCACGTCCACCAGTTTCGTCACCGGCACGCTGACCCCGGGCGCAACCTATTACTGGCAAATCGTCGCCTGGAGCGCGGGCGGGGCGGCCGGCTCCACGACCTGGTTGTTTACCACGGCGAGCGGACCCACGTCCGGCCTGCGCTTCGTCCCGGTGAATCCCTGCCGTGTCGTGGATACGCGCAGCGGCGGCGGCGAGTTCGGCGCACCATCCATGACCGCCGGCTCCACGCGCTCCTTCGAGATTCCCCACAGCGCCTGCAACATCTCCCTCAGCGCGCAGGCGTACTCGTTGAACGTGACGGCCGTGCCGGAAGGCCCGCTATCCTACCTGACGCTGTGGCCTTCCGGGCAGGCTCGGCCGCTGGTCTCCACATTGAACTCCTGGGAAGGTACAGTCGTTGCCAACGCCGCCATCGTGCCGGCCGGCCCCTTCGGCGCGATAAACGTATACGTCACCGATCTGACCGATCTCATCGTGGACATCAACGGCTACTTCGAGTCCTCCCCCAGTCTGGTGGCGCAAGCGTTCTATCCCGTCGCGCCCTGCCGCGTGGCCGACACTCGCGGCCCCGCCGGCTTGTTCGGTGCGCCCTCGCTGCTCGCCGGCCTGAGCCGCGATTTCCCCATTCCCCTGAGCCCCTGCGGCATCCCGGCCTCCGCGGGCGCATATTCCCTGAACTTCACCGCAGTCCCCCCGGGGCCGCTTGCGTATCTGACCGCGTGGCCGTCCGGCCAAGCTCAGCCGCTGGTCTCCACCCTGAACTCCTGGAACGGCAGAGTGGTGGCCGATGCCGCTATCGTTCCTGTGGGGACCAACGAGTCGATCTCCGTCTTCGTTCCAGACCCAACCGACCTGGCCCTCGATGTCAACGGCTACTTCAGCCGCTCCGGCGAACCCGGCGGGCTCTCGTTCTATCCCGTCACGCCTTGCCGAGTTGCCGATACGCGCAACCCCGTAGGCCCCTTCGGCGGCCCGCGGATGGAGGCCGACGCCACGCGCTCCTTTCTCGTCCCCGCCGGCACCTGCGGCGTTCCCTCGAACGCCGCCGCCTATTCTCTCAACGTCACCGTGGTGCCGGACGGCCCGCTGTCGTATCTGACCCTGTGGCCTGCCGGCTCCCCGCAGCCGGGCGTTTCCACCCTGAATTCGTTCGGAGGCACGGTCGTGGCGAACGCGGCCATCGTCCCAGCCGGCTCGAACGAAGCGATTAGCGTATTCGTCACCAACTCGACCCAACTAATTCTCGATATCGACGGCTATTTCGCGCCGTAGAGTGCGGTGACGCGCGCGGTTCGGTGCTCTCTCGGGTATACTGCCTAGGTGACGCCACAGAGCGAGCGCCTGCGCGACATCATCGAGCAATTCTCCCGCCTCCGCGTCCTGGTCATCGGCGATGTCATGCTCGACGAGTTCGTCTGGGGGAAGGTATCGCGCGTCTCCCCCGAAGCCCCCGTGCCCGTCGTCGAGGTCACCCGCGAGGGCTGGTATCCCGGCGGCGCGGCCAACGTCGCGCGCAACCTCAAAGACTTCGCGGGCTCCGTCCATCTCATGGGCCTCACCGGTGCCGATCCCGAAGCCGGCCGCCTCCGCCAGTTGCTCACCGAAGAGGGAATCGGGATCGACTGCCTCGCCCAGGACCCCGGCCGCCGCACCACCGTCAAGACCCGCATCATCGCCCGCCAGCAGCAGGTGGTGCGGGTCGACCGCGAACAGAAGGCGCCTCCTTCTCCGGCCCAAACCGAAGCCGCCCTCGCCTGCTTCGAGCGCCTCCTGCCTAACCTCGATGCGGTGATCGTCGCCGACTACGCCAAGGGATTCCTCGAGCAGGATTTTGCCGATCGGCTTTCGCTGGCCGTCGCGCGCGCCGGAAAGATCCTCACCATCGATCCCGCCCCCCGAAATCCCCTGCACTGGAGCGCCGCCACCGCGATCAAGCCCAATCGCCACGAGGCCTTCGATTTCGCTGGGATGCCTTACGCCGACGCTGGCAGCGACCCGTCCCAGGACCAGGCGCTCCTCAATGCCGCCGCCACTCTGCTGGCGAAGTGGGCGCCCGCCACCGTCCTGATCACCCTCGGCGAGCAAGGCATGCTGGTGCTGGAGCAGAACCGCCCGCCCCTCCACACGCCCACGCGGGCCAAAGAGATTTACGACGTCTCCGGCGCCGGCGACACGGCCATAGCGATGTTCACGCTGGCTCTGGCCGCCGGAGCCGACGCCGCCGATGCCGCCGAGATCGCCAACCACGCCAGCGGCATCGCCGTCGGGAAACTGGGCACCGCTCCCGTCACCCGCCGCGAACTTCTGGACAGCGTCTGACGCCAACCGCCAACATCATCGGCTCCGGCCCCAACGGCCTCGCGGCCGCCATCACGCTGGCCCGCTCCGGCTGGCGCGTCACGGTCTTCGAAGCCGAGCCGGTTCCCGGCGGCGGACTGCGCTCCGCTGAATTGACTCTCCCCGGCTTCCTCCACGACATCTGCGCTTCCGTATTCCCGCTCGCCGCCGCCTCGCCCTTCTTGCGCACCCTCCCGCTCGCCCGCTACGGACTCGAATGGATCGTGCCCCCCGTCGCCCTGGCCCATCCCTTCGACGACGGCACCGCCGAAACCCTCGTCCGCGATTCCGGCGGGCCGCTTGCCCTCGCCTGGCCACGCATCGAGCATGCGGTCCTTGGACCGCCCCGCACCTGGCCGCGCCATCCGTTCGCCCTCGCGCGCTTTGCCGCGACCGCCCTCCGCTCCGCGCGTTCTCGTGACCCACGCGCCCGCGCCCTCTTCGCCGGCCTGGCCGCCCACAGCGCCGCGCCGCTTGAGGCGCCGTTGACCGCCGGAGTCGGCCTCGTCCTCGAAACCCTGGCCTACACCACCGGTTGGCCAATCGCCCGCGGCGGAGCGCAAAGGCTGGCGAACGCCCTGGCCTCCCACCTTCGCGCGCTTGGCGGCGAGATCGTCACCGCAACGCGAGTCCGCTCCCTCGATGAGCTTCCCCCCGCCCAAGCCACCCTCTGCGACCTCTCGCCCAAGCCTCTGCTCGAAATTGCCGGCTCCCGGCTGCCGCCGCCCTACCGCCGCAAACTCGAACGCTACCGTTACGGCCTCGGCGTCTTCAAAGTGGATTGGGCCCTCGACGCACCCATCCCCTGGACCGCCCCCGCCTGCGCAAGCGCCGCCACCGTCCACCTCGGCGGCTCCGAACGCCCCTTCGTGATCCTCGTCCAGCCGAGCCTCTTCGATCCCACCCGAGCCCCCGCCGGCAAGCACACCGCCTGGGCCTATTGCCACGTCCCCAACGGCTCGACCCGCGACATGATCGAGCCGATCGAAAACCAGGTCGAGCGCTTCGCCCCCGGTTTCCGAGCGCGTATCCTCGCGCGCCACATCATGAACCCCGCCGACCTGGAAACCCACAACCCCAACTTCGCCGGAGGAGACATCGCCGCCGGCGAGCTTCGCCTCTGGCGCCTGCCCTACCAGACGCCGCTCAAGGGCCTCTACATCTGTTCGGCCGCCACCGCCCCCGGCCCCGGAGTCCACGGCATGTGTGGCTACCACGCCGCGAGCCTCAGCGAGCGGACCATCCACCATCGACCATCCACCATCGACTAAACTGGTTCCGTCCCATGCTCCAAGCCATTCACCCCGCCGCCCGCCTCGAAGGCCTCCTCCGCCTCGCCGGCGACAAATCCATCTCCCACCGCTACGCCATGCTGGCCGCGATCGCCGAAGGCCAGACCCGCCTGCACAATTACTCGACCGGAGCCGACTGCGCCTCCACCCTCGCCTGCCTCCGCGCCCTCGGCGTCCCCATCGATCGAGAAGGAACCGAAGTCGCGATCTCCGGCCGCGGCCTAGACGGCCTTCAGGCGCCCACGGCCACGCTCGACGCCGGCAACTCCGGCTCGACCATCCGCATGCTCTCCGGCATCCTCGCCGCGCAGCCTTTCAAGAGCGCCATCGCCGGCGACGAGTCCCTCTCGCGCCGCCCCATGCAGCGGATCATCCAGCCGCTCCAAGCCATGGGCGCCTCGATCGACGCGCGCGACGGCCGTTTCCCGCCGCTCGAAATCCACCCCGCGCGCCTCCACGCCATCGATTACCCGCTGCCCGTCGCCAGTGCGCAAGTGAAAACCTGTGTCCTGTTCGCCGGCCTCTTCGCCGACGGAACCACCATCGTTCGCGAGCCCGCCCGCACCCGCGATCACACCGAGATCGCCCTGCGCGAGTTCGGAGCCGATCTCGACGTCCGCGCCCGCGTCATCTCCATCCGCCCCCGCCCCGGCCTCCGCGCTCTCGATCTCACCGTGCCTGGCGACCTCTCCTCGGCCGCTTTCTTCCTGGTGGCCGCCCTGCTTCTTCCGGGCTCCCACATCGTCATCGAGGGCGTGGGCCTCAACCCCACCCGCTCCGAGCTGCTCGACTTCCTGATCTCGATGGGCGCCAACCTCACCGTGCGCAACCTCGCCATCCACGCCGGCGAACCCGTCGGCGACATCGAAGTGCGCTACTCTCCCATCCGCGGCGGCGTGATTGAAAAGGAACTCACCGCGGCGCTGATCGATGAGATCCCGGTCCTGGCCGTCCTCGGCGCCGCGAGCGCCGAGGGGCTGATCGTGCGCGATGCCGCCGAGCTCCGCATCAAGGAAACCGACCGCATCGCCACCGTGGCCGACAACTTTGCGCGCATGGGCGTCGCTGTCGAGGTTCTCCCCGACGGCCTCCGCGTCCCCGGCCGCCAGAAATTCCGCCCCGCCGAGCTCGATTCCTTCGGCGACCACCGCATCGCCATGGCCTTCGCCGTAGCCGCTCTAGCCTCCCCCGGCGAATCCACCATCGAAGGAGCCGAAGCCGCCGCCGTCTCCTTCCCCGAATTCTTCAAGCTTCTGGATACGCTGAGGGTCTAGCCGAGCCGGGCCGCGCCTGCAGCGGTCTGCGGACCCGTGTTGCCCCTCCTGCGCGAAAATAGAAACGGATGTGCGCCTCTTGCGGTTCGTAACCACGCTGATCGCCATGCTGGCAGTCCCGGCCGCGCTGCCCCTCGCTCCGCGCGACTCCCTCGATGCCGCCTTCGCCGGGCTGGGGTTCGAGCAGTGGCTCGCCGGCGGCCAGCAGGCCCGCCTCGATTGGGGCCTCAGCGTCTCCCGCCCCACCCTCTCGGTCCACCAGCGCCTCCGCGCCGACATCAATATCCATCTGGATGGCGCGGAACTCGCCCGCCGCCGCGGCCAGGGCCGGTTGCTCACCCTCGTCCAGATCACCGACCACCAGGGCCACCGCTATCAGAATCACCTCAGCATGGACCTAGCCAAAATCGAAGCCGGCGCCTCCAAACAGGATGTCATCTCCACGTTCACGGCTTTTCTCACGCCCGGCGACTACCGCGTCGCCGCCGCCCTCTACGACACCGCCAGCCACGAGCACTGCATCAAACAGCTCCGCCTCGACGTCCCGCCGCTGAGGAACGATCCCCTCCCCGGCGCCTGGGGCGATCTGCCCGCCGTCGAGTACCTCCCCGTCGCCGATCCGCCGGATAGCTGGTATCTGCCCTCGCTCGCCGAGCCCTTGCGCCTTCCACTGAAATCGCAAGGCCCCGTCGCCATCGATCTGATCGTCAACCTCACGCCCTCCGAATCCGCTTCCCATGCAACCGGGATGCGAAGCCTCAACCTGAGCGTACTGGTTCCGGCCTTGAAGGTGATCTCTCAACTGAACAGCCCCGGCGTCCGCGTCAACGCCGAGTTGCTCGACCTCTCGCGCCAGCACGTCGTCTTTCACCAGGATGACGTCCACGCCCTGGACTGGACCGCCATGCGGACCGCCCTGATGCCCAGCCAGGCCGCGACCATCGATCTGCATTCGCTCGAGCGCCACCGCCAAAGCGCCGCCTTCTTCGTCTTGGAGGTCGCCCGGAACCTTGCCGCGAGGCCGGCCGCCGGCGTCGCCGCGCCCCATCGTGCGCTCATCGTCCTCAGCGGCCCCCTGGCATTCGGGACCAAGGTGGACCTCGACCCGATCGCCATCGCCCCGCCGTCCGATTGCCGGGTCTTTTACATCCGCTATCATTCCTTCGAACTCGCGCCCGCCGCCCAATCCATCACCGGCCTCCCGCGCCGCGGGTCGTCCCGCCGTTGGGGCGCGGGCGACTTTCCGGCCGAGGACCCCCGGACCCTCCAATTCGACCAGCTAGAGTCCACCCTCAAGCCCCTGGCCCCGAAGCTCTTCGATGTCGATTCCCCCGAAGGTTTTCGAAAAGCCCTGGCTTCCCTCCTCGCAGACCTCGCCAGCCAGTAGCGACAATGCGGACCGAAGCACGCCGCCCCGCACATCCGAAAGTCCAACCTGGAAGATTCTTGCTCAATTTCCGAGCAACTTTCCTCAGACAACTGGGTATCATCATATGAAAGCCGCAAAGGCTTCGGCCAGATGAGGCGCATTCAGGCCCGTTCCGGCAGATGGAGGAAATGCGATGTCCCTTAGTGCACGAATCCGCTCTCTGATGCTCGCCGCAACGTTTGTTGCGGCGATGCTGGTCCTGGCCGCCGGACTGGCTCACTCACAAGTCGTGGTTTCGGTTGGCTTTGCGCCTCCGGCCTTGCCCGTCTACGTGCAGCCTCCGCTGCCCGCGCCAGGCTTCATCTGGACTCCCGGGTACTGGGCCTACGGCGACGCAGGCTACTACTGGGTTCCCGGAGTCTGGGTCCATCCGCCGAGCGTGGGCCTTCTGTGGACCCCCGGCTACTGGGGATTCGCGGGTGGCGTGTATGCATGGCACGGCGGCTACTGGGGTCCGCACGTCGGCTTCTATGGCGGGGTGAACTATGGATTCGGCTACGGCGGCGTCGGGTTCTTCGGCGGCGAATGGCGCGGCGGAGTCTTCGCCTACAACAGCGCCGTGGCGAACTTCGGCAGCGTCCAGGTGACCAACGTCATCGAACAAAACACCATCGTCAACGCGAACCGCGTCGGCTTCAACGGCGGCTCCGGGATCGCGGCCAGCCCCTCGCCGATGGAGATGCAGGCGGCACAGGAAAACCATATCCAGCCTACTTTCAACCAGATGCAGCACCAGAACTTCGCGGCGCAGGACCGGTCTCAGCTCGCCTCCGTGAACCAAGGCCACCCCGGAACGCCGGCGACTTCGAACATCAGATCGTATCATCAGGTCGCGCAGCAGCATTTGCAATCGCAGCCCATCTCAGCCGCGGACCGCACGGCGGGGATTCAATACCACCCCAATCAGCGCGAAGCGAATCAGGACCAGCGCATCGCCAACGGATTGCGCACCGGGCAGATGACCTCCGGTGAGGCCGCGCGCGCGGAACGGACGCAGTCTGCGATCGACCAGCAGGTTCACGACGATCGCGTCGCGAATGGCGGCACGCTCACCAACCAGGAGAGGCAACAGATCAACCAGGAGCAGAACGCTGCCAGCCGCCAGATCTACAACGAGAAGCACAATGGGGTCACGGTCACTCCGAACGAGGTAAACAACCGCGAAGCGAACCAGCAGCAGCGCACCGCGGATGGTCTGCGCACCGGGCAGATGACCTCAGGCGAGGCGGCCCGCACCAATGCAAATCAGGCCGGGGTGGCTCAGCAGGTCCACGATGAGCGGGTAGCCGACGGCGGCGCCCTGACCCCGCAGCAGAAGCAGCAGATCAATGCCGAGCAGAACGCAACCAGCCAACAAATCTATAACGAGAAGCACAACAACGTCACATTCCCGCCCAACACCGGCGCAGGCGCAACCGGCGGCAGCAACGACCACCCCAACCAGCGCGAAGCGAACCAGGACCAGCGCATCGCCAACGGATTGCGCACCGGGCAGATGACCTCCGGCGAAGCCGCGCGCGCGGAGCGGACGCAGTCTGCGATCGACCAGCAGGTTCACGACGATCGCGTCGCCAATGGCGGCACTCTCACCACCCAGGAGAAGGAACAAATCAACCAGGAGCAGAATGCGGCCAGTCGCCAGATCTACAACGAGAAGCACAATGGGGTCACGGTAACTCCGAACGAGGTGAACAACCGCGAAGCGAACCAGCAGCAGCGCACCGCGAACGGTTTGCGCACCGGCCAGATGACCTCTGGCGAAGCGGCCCGTACCAATCAGAATCAGGCGAACGTGGCCCAGCAGGTTCACGATGAGCGGGTAGCCAACGGCGGCGCACTGACCCCGCAGCAGAAGCGGCAGGCCAACAAGGCGGAAAACAAGAACAGCCGCCAGATCCGCCGGGAGAAGCACAACCGCGCCAAGGTAAAACCGGCCCCCAAACCGGCTCCGAAGGAGCAGTAGCGCCTGACAACCGTATGCGCAGGGGCCGCTCCGCAACCGCTGAGCCGAGTGGCCCCAGGCCCGTTCCGGAACATTAGCCGCCTCGAACGTCTTGATATTCTACTGCCCCGACTGGGCCCCGATGCGCCGTGCCCTCGCACCATCAGAGGCCGCGACCATCGACCGTCCGACCTGTTCGGGTATCCTGGACTCATGGAGCTGATCTTCGAGATTCGAGACGCGGAGGAAGGTGGCTTCTACGCTCGCGCGCTTGGCCACGCCATTTTCACCGAAGCTGATAACTGGGATGAACTGCGGGCCAACGTGCTCGAGGCAGTTTCGCTGCATTTTGAGGACGCCACGACGCGTCCGCAGTTGGTGCAGATGCACTACGTTAGGGACGAGTTGATTCCCCTGGAAGCTGCATGAAATTGCCTCGCGGCGTGTCCGGCGACCGTCTGATCCGCACGCTGCAGCAGGTCGGATACTCGATAGTCCGGCAGAGTGGAAGTCAGTCCGGCTTCAGCATCCCGGACCACCTGTTCATAGTGTCACCATCCCGCGGCACAATCCGCTGAAGACCGGCACGCTTCACGGAATCCTCGCCGAAGTCGCATGTATGCGATCAATCACGGTCGAATCTCTCGCCCAACTGCTCTGACGCAACCTGCCGCGGGTGTCGAATCCGGAAAGCGCCGACTGCATCTCCCGAGCGTATCGCGGCAACCCGGAAACCGACCAGTCTGCCGCCCCGCCCCACCTACCCCTTCTTCGGCTTGCTCGGCCGAATCTCCACCCGACTCACCAGCGACCGCGCCGGCATCCGCAACAAATCCAGCACCGCCTCCGCGATGTCCTCCGGCGCCGACTTCCAGTCCCCGCCCCCCGCCTGGTTGTTGAACCGCGTGTCCACGCTCCCCGGCATCACAACCGACACCCGCACGTTGTCATACCGGTGATCGAGCATCATGGCCTCGCTGAAGCCGATCAGCCCGAACTTCGACGCGTTGTACGCCGCCCCGCCCGCGAACGGGTTCCTGCCCGCCAGGCTGCCGATGTTGATCACGAACCCGCCGCCGCGTTTCCGGAACCGCGGCATCGCCTCGTGGCAGCAATAGAAAACGCCGTCCAGGTTCGTGCCGATGGTGTGCCGCCACTCGTCCGCCGTCAAATCCGCGACGCTGGCGAAGACGCCGACGCCGGCGTTGTTGATCAGAATATCGAGGCCGCCCAGCCGCTCGTCCACCATGCGGAACAGCGCCGCGACATCGCCGGGAATAGAGACATCGGCCGCGCACCCGGCGACCTTGCCGCCGCTCGCGCCCAGTTCGGCGACGGCCCTGCTCACTGCGTCGGCGGATCGCCCGCAGATCGCCACCGCCGCGCCCGCTTCCAGCAACGCTTCGGCCACCGACCGGCCGATCCCCCGCGTCCCGCCCGTGACCACCGCCGACTTGCCTTCCAGGAACCTTTCCATGCTCCGATTATTCCGCACTCCGAACCGAGAGCGTGAGCGAGCGGACCCCGCAAAAGGAAACGCCCGCAACCGGTTTCCCGAATGCGGGCGTGGGCACTACCCCGGAAAGGAGAAGGAACTAATCGCGTCGTTTGAGGGTCGGACGATCGTCTGAATCGTCCGAGCCTTTCTGGTCGGTGCTGGTGCCGTCGCCGGCGGCGGTACCGGAACCGGGCTTTTTCCGCAATCGCGGCTTGTTGAGATCCTTATCGGTCACCTTGTGGCGATTCTCCATCGCCATCAGCCGCGACTTCACGTTGTCGAATTCCGACGTGCTCACCACATACTCCGGCTTGGCCTTCAGCAGTTGCTGGATGTTGTTCTGCGCCGCCTTGATGCGATCGTCCGTGGGAGGATGCGTCGAGAAGACCTTGTTCATCGTCCCGGGCTTGCGCTTCTCCAGGGTCTCGATCTTCTCGAAGAAGTCCACGAAGGCCGTCGGATCGTAGCCCGTCTTGTACATGTACTCCAGGCCCAGCATGTCCGCTTCCGACTCCATCCCTCGCGAGAACTTCAGGAAGCCCACCGGGATCAGCACGCTCGCCGCCTGATAGATTCCGTAACTGGTCCAGCCTCCCATGAAGATCAGGGGCATGGTGGCCAGATTGGCGATCATCCCCCGCGTGGCGTTCCGCGTGCCG
>Ga0335079_10004807_pt1 | contig 15551 bp, 13 predicted proteins | sample Lox_Sample_33_FD_206719 | JGI IMG/M metagenome (GOLD analysis project Ga0335079, IMG submission 206719) | Soil microbial communities from Loxahatchee National Wildlife Refuge, Florida, United States - Lox_Sample_3.3 | ecosystem: Environmental > Terrestrial > Soil > Wetlands | place: USA...
CGCGGACGGTTTCGAGCGCGCCGGCGCGGTCTCCCATCTTCCTGCGGAGCCCGCTGACGACTGCCTCGACTACGTTCGAGTTTGCGCCCGTCCACTCGTGCCCCCACACCTCACGCAGCAGCTCCTCACGGGTGACCGCGACCCCCTCGCGGCGCTGGAGGTGACGTAGGACGTCGAGCTCGAGGCGGCTGAGGTCGACCGCTCGGCCGTCGAGCACGAGCCGCCGCGCTTCCGGGTCAAGCACCTTGGGCTCCTCGGCAGCGAGCTCGCGGCCGACGACTTCGCTGAGCCAACCGTCGATCGAGCCCGGCCCGAAATCGTTCACCAGTGTCCAGTAAGCGTCTTTCCCGATCTGAACCGGTGCGCCCGGCAGCGCCGCGAACCCCAAGGGAGTAAGCACGCTGAGCGCGTGATCGAGGTCCGGGAAGGGTGCGTACAGCCGCCGTAGGTGCGGGCGTAGCTCCAGATAGGCACGCTTGACGTCCAGCCAGAGCATCGCCGTGGCGGGGTCGCCGGATGCAAGCGCATGGCGGGTGAACAGCACGCGCTGGTGAGCGGGCACCGGGTCGCGGCGAAGATGCTCCATCCATGCGGCGGTGAGGGGATCGCTGCGCAGCAACGAACGACTGACGTCCTGCGGCTGGCACAGGCTCGAGAATCCCAGCACCTCCCCCGTGGCGTCGCGCACGACCCGGAAGGTGTCCCGCGCCGAGCGCCACCAGACATCGACGAGGGCTGTGGCCTCCGTCCCTTGATGAGCCGCGCTGATCGCCGTTATGGCTGCGTGATCGGCGGCCAGGGCGGGTTCGATCGTGAGCTCGTCGGAGCCGCTTGGGAAGAACGCATCGCGGACGATCGGGTTCTCGACCAGGTAGAGCATGTCGGCCGTGTAGCGCCAGAGTTCGGCCCGACCGGCGCTGCGCAGCTCCGCGCGGAGGCGGTTCCACGCGGCGCGACGGTGGGCGCGGTGGCGGGCCGGATCGGATGCCTGGAGCAGCGCGCTCGTGGCCGCGCGCACCGTGTCGTGAACGACCAGGCCCTCGGCGCCAAGCTCGGCGAACGGCAGTGATCGCAGCCCGGCGAACAGCTCGGCTGGGTCGTCGTCGGGCAGCATCGCTTCCAAGAGCGTGAGCGTCGTACGCCGCACGACCGAAGCGGCGTCGAGGGCGCGGCGGGTCATTGGATCGAGCCCATCGACGTACAGGCGCGCCAGCTCCTCGACGAACGGCCCCAGGACGGCGTCCTCTGCCGGCAGACCGGGCCGCTCCGCCAGCGCGCCGGCGGCGAGCTGGAGCGAGAGAGGGTGCCCGCGTGCGATGCGAGCGACACGCTGCGCCGTCGCAGCGTCCACGCCGGCGCGGCGCAGCAGTGTCCGCGCCGCCTCCTGGCTCAGGTTCTCAAGCCGGATCGTGCGCACCAGATTGCCGAGGTCCCGTTGCCACGCCGAGGAGGTGTCGCGCCCCGCGAGCAGGACACGCACGTTCTCGGGCAGTCCGGGCACGAATGACTGGCGCAGCCACGCGTCCAGAAGTCGTAGCCGCTCATACGTGTCGATCGTCAGCAGGACGCGCGCGTCCCGCGCGAGCGCCCCGGTCGCGTCGGCGATTGTCGACAGGGGCGTGCCGAGCGCGTTTCCCAGCGACGTGAGGAAGCCGCGTTCGGTCGGCTCGAACGCGCGGCCGTCGAGCGTGAGTACAAGCGCTCCGCGTGCGCGCGCGTCCACGGCGACGGCCTGAAGGAGCGTCGACTTGCCAACACCGGCGATGCCGTGCACGAAGGCGACGAGCGGCATGTCGCGCTCGACGAGCTCGAGCAACGCATCCCGCTCGCGCTGGCGCTCGATGAGCGCGCCGGCGCGCTGATCGAGCGTCGACTGCAAGGTGCGCGGCCCCATCGGCTCCTCGGCGAGGATACACCGTTAGGTGGGCGCCTACCGACCGCTGAGAACCGCGGCGTCGGCCGTCGTTTACCGGCGGCGGGTGATCTCCGTCGGCCGCTTGAGGACGCCGAAGTCGTGTGTGGTCACGTGGGCCACTCCCGGGTTCGCGAGCAGCGAACCGAAGATCGGACCGCTGACATACGCCTCCATCGCGTCCTGGCTCTCCCAGGCGTACACGCCGCCGTAGGTATTCGTCGAGGAATTCGCGAGCCACGCTTTGGCGCGCAGTCCGGGGATCTCGGCGAAGGCTGGTGCCGACACCTCACAGTGCGCCCGGTAGGCGTCGGGCTCGAGGCCCGCGAGCTCAAAGGTGACGATCTGGATGTGATCGGTGGGATTCATATGTGCCTCCTGGGGGTTGGGGAGGCGCAAACGTAGACCGCTCCTGTGCCCGCTCGGTGAGGTTTCCGTGAGGGCTTTCTGAAGTCGGTGTCGCCCCGTGGCGGCGTCCGGCGGCCTCAGACATCCCTCAGACACATCTCAGAAAGTCCGGCCGATCGCGGCATACGGTGACCGCCTCACCACCCACAAGGAGGACACCATGCAGACACTCGACCAGCGTCGCATCGAGGCATTCGCCGGACAGGTCGCCACCGAGGTCGGCGCCGCGCTGAACGCCGCCCTAGTCACCGTCGGCGACCAGCTCGGCCTGTACCGCGCGATGGCCGATGCCCAGCCCATCAGCGCGGCCGAACTCGCAGCGCGCACACACACGCACGAGCGCTACGTGCGCGAGTGGCTCAACGCGCAGGCCGCCGGCGGCTTCGTGACCTATGACAGCGGCCAGGACAGCTACACGCTCCCGCCCGAGCACGCGTTCATCCTGGCGGATGAGTCGAGCCCCGTCGCGATGGCCGGGATCTTCCAGGCCGCGACCGCGGTGATCGACGGCCGCACGCGCGTCGCCGAGCGGTTCCGTACCGGCGAGGGTGTCGGCTGGCACGAGCACCACGACGGCCTGTTCTGCGGCACCGAGCGCTCCTTCGGCGCCAACTACCGCATGCACCTCGTGCCGGAATGGCTTCCCGCCCTTACCGGCGTCGTCGAAAAACTGGAACGCGGGGCCAGGGTCGCCGACGTCGGTTGCGGCCACGGCGCGTCGACGATCCTCATGGCGCAGGAGTTCCCGGCCTCGACGTTCACCGGCATCGACATCCATGCCGAATCGATCGCCACGGCCCGTATACGCGCGCAGGTCGCGGGCGTCGCCGATCGCGTGCGCTTCGAGGTAGCGGACGCCACGGGATACGCAGGCGGCTACGACCTGATCGCGTTCTTCGATGCCCTTCACGACCTCGGCGATCCGGTCGGCGCGGCCCGCCATGCCAGGGCGGCGCTGGCCGACGACGGGTCGTGCATGCTCGTGGAGCCGTTCGCGGGCGACCGGATCGAGGAGAACCTCAACCCGGTCGGGCGCATGTATTACGGATTCTCCACGCTCGTCTGCACCCCCGGCTCGCTCTCGCAACCGGGCCGCGCCGGGCTGGGCACGCAGGCTGGCGAGGCCCGCCTGCGCGAGGTGATGCTCGAGGCCGGCTTCGGCTCGGTCCGCCGCGCCGCCGAAACCCCTCTGAACCTGGTACTCGAAGCGCGCGCCTGAGCCCGCCAAAGGAGAAACCAATGCACCCCCAACTGACCTACATCATCGCCCAGGAACGGGCCGCGGAGATGCGCGCGGCGGCCGAGCGCTCCAGACGCGCGGCTGCCGACCCGCTGGTGCTTGCCGACGGCAGACGCCTGAAGTTCCGGCCGATCGAGCGTCAGGACCGAGACCGGCTGAGACAGCTGTTCATGCGACTAACGCCCGAATCGCGCTACCGGCGCTACCTCTCGCCAAAACCCCGGCTAAGCGAGCGTGAACTCGACCACCTCCTCAACGTTGACCACGTTCGCCACGAGGCCCTGGCCGCGGTCGACGAAGCCGACGGCTCATTCGTGGCCGCCGCCCGCTATGTCCAGCTGCCCGATCAGCCAGACGTCGCCGACGTCGCGATCGAAGTCGCAGACGATCTCCACAGACAGGGCATCGGTATAGCGCTCGCGATCCGCACGCTGGAGCGCGCCCGCGCCAACGGCTTCACCCACGTGACGGCGATCACGTTGCATGACAACGACCCCGCCCGCGCGCTGCTGCGACTTCTGCGCTTCCGTCCACGGTCAAGCCGTGGACATGAGATCGAGTTCGGGCTCGAACTGACGCCCGAACTCGCGACCCTGGGCAGCACAGGTTTCCATGGCCGCCCTGTCCAGCCGAAGCAACCCACACAACGAGAGGCGCCACCATGCCGTCCATCGACGACTTAGTCCATGGCCCCGACGTTGACCTCAGACGAGTGATAGCGGCTTCATCGGCTATGCACTGCGTCGGCAGTGCGACCCAAGGTTAGGTTGCGGCGCTTGCGGAGTGGGCGATACCGAGCTCCCAGTAGGCGAATGCCAGGTTCGCCAAACCGGGCACCAGGAACACCATCGACCAGGCATATGTCTTCGCGTCGCTCCCGCCGAATGCGAGCGTTACGAAGGCAAGGCAGACCAATACGATGCCGCCGGCGATGTGCAGGCCTGCCCCGGCGCGCAGGTGACGGTACTCCCAAGGCGAGATTATGAGTCGCATGCCAGATCGCGGCGGAGATGCCCACCATCCGCGCAGGCCTTTCGGAGGAGTGTTGCTACTCGGTGCGTCCATCGGATTCCTCCTGTCGAATGTTGTCGTCACACTCGCCCACTCGCTTAAACCGTCGAGCCCGCTGTCGCCCGACCCGAGTCTCAGCCCTCGTGGGTATCAGGCGGGCTTTGCCCGCAATGTCGACGGTTCGGTCGTTGCTTCCTCGTCCGCCCGTGTCTCTTCGTCGGGTGCATTCCGCGCCTCGTCGGGGATGCTTGTGAATCCTCGCCGGCCGACCACGATCGTGGCCGGCAACACGAACGGCAGCATGAAGACGACTACCGAGAACCTGGTGAACCCGGTGCTGTCGCTGTGGACGAAGTCCCCTCCGAAAACACCCACGAACAGCACGGCAAGCCACATGGTGATGATGGAAAGGCCCGCCCACAAGGCTCTATCGCGGATCCAGGAAGGTGATGATCCTCCGCGTGGCGGTCCGGTGGCATCTCCAGATGAAGGTTCTCTAGCCATGACTTACCCCTCTTGCGAAAGTGGTCCATCCCAATCGTCCGCATCGTCGCGGGCCGGGTCATCCGGGGAACACCTCATCGATATCCAGGAAATCCCACACGCCAGCCCCAGCGGAAGGCACCACCGCATCCATCCTTGGTGTTCCTTAGCAAGCTGACTCTGGCTCGCCGCGCGCTCGCAGCCGACGCTCTGCGTGCTCCCCTGGCCGACCGCAAGCCTTCCGCAATCCCCTCGCAGCTGCCGCCGAGCTAATCACCGGGCAGGGAGATCACGAGCCACCTCGATTCTTGCCTCCCCACGAGGAGTTCCCGATCTGGCTTGTGACGACGTAGGTACCGGTCGCAGCACGAGCGATCCGCACAGATGCGACGGCGTGAGCGACGTCCACCGTGCCGAGCCTGCCCTCACGACTTTTTGTAGTCGGGGCGACAGGATTTGAACCTGCGACCGCCCGGCCCCCCGCGGTCACCGCGGTGTCGCGGTCAGCTGTGGTCTTGAGCTCCGAGTAGAGCGCCTGGACCGCCGTCCGACCAGGAAGCCGAGCGCCAAGGCGCCGATTACGGCGAACTCGATCGGGTTCTCGCGAGCCTTGTGGGCGGCGAGGCTGGCGGCCGACACGAGGCTCTTCGGCGAGGTGTCCTTCGCCTTCGCGCGGAGGTCGTCCTTCTTCTTGGTGACGTAGGCATTGATCTCCTTGATCATGTGCTTGGCCTGCGCCCTCAGATCGGTCTTCTCGGCCAGCGCCTCGATCGTGTCGCCCAGCTCCAGACGCGTCGCCTCGATCTCCTGGCGGATCTGTTCCGGATCCCGCGCCTCGACGCTTACTCCCGACCCGCTTGTGCTCGGCTCTTCGCCCATTGCACGTCCTCCTTCAAGCTCGCGGTGATCTCCTCGGCTGCCGGAGGCCTCGCCTCCCGCATCTTGGACTTACCCTGGAGCGCCAGCAGGCTGGCGACCGCGCCAAGCAACAGGGCGATGACCAGCGCTGACAGCCAAGCCGAGACGGCCGTGGCCAGCCCTAGGACCGCCGCGGCAACGAGCGCACCGAGCGCATAGAACCCGACCGCTCCAGCTCCCCCGAACATCCCGAGGCCGGTCTCGACGGCCTTACCCTGGACCACGAGCTCGGCCTTGGCGAGCTCAACCTCCTGATGAGCCAGCCGGCTCGTTTGCTCTGACAGCTGCTTGACCAGCTCGCCCACCGACACATCGGTGGACGATCTACCGTTGGTCTCCGTGCTGTTAGCCATCGTTCAACCTCCGATCCCGTCAGGTGATCTCCGTGAGTCAGCAGGCACGATCCGCAAAGCGCCCTCGACGAGCGCGAGATGTGAGAACGCCTGCGGGAAGTTGCCGAGGTACCGGCGGGTGTCGTGGCGGTCGTCAGCGAAACCGACTTGGCGGATGTTTGTCTTGCGGAGCGATTCGGCTGATTGGGGAATAGTGCTGTGACGCTACGACACTGGCGATCGATCCGTCATCGGCCAAAAAGGCCGAATCTTCTGCGTGGGAAGATTCGTGCTGCACGCGACCGCGGACGTGCGTGGACACGCGCTTCGGATGAGCAAGGTGGGCTAGCCTCGTGTCACGCTTGGGGAGGCGGTGTTTGTTCTGCCCGACATGGAATGACGGATTTCGTGACCGTCGATGAAGTCGAGAATCGCAGTGGTCGCTCCGCCCTCGCAACAGCTGGGAAGAGAATCGTTGTCATTCATGATCGTCGGGCGCTCAGGTCCTTCCTGCCACGACAGGGTGACGGTTCCCTCTGCGCAGGTTCGAGGCCGCGCCGCTCGATGATGTCGACCGCGGCGGATCGGCCCGGGACGCCAAGCCTGTCGTAGATCGACGCGACCTGGGTCTTGACCGTGGGCGTGAGCGGCAGAGTCGATCGCTACCGGGGAGGGCAGGCGCCGGCGCGTCGAGCGCACCGTCACGGCCCCAGCGTTAGGTGGTCCGACGGCCCAGCTCTCACTAACACGCGGAGGCCGAGCAGGGGGAGCGCGCGCCCCGGTTGCCGTAGTGCGGTGTTCGACTCGAACGAAAGCCTGGTGCGGAGAATGGGCCGGTTCGGGTGATGACGACCGGTGGGCGCGACGTACGGTCAGTGCACGCCCAACCAGTCCGCGACCGCTTGCAGCGGGAAGCCCGGGAGCACCCTCTCGCTCTGGCGCGCTGCCGTCCGCCGTCGATGGCTCGAACCGCTCGCCAGAGGACAAGACAACGTCCACATCTCTAACAAGCCGGTCCACGTGATGCGACTCGGCTCCCGTGACATCACTAGTCGATCAGACGCGCTCCGACCGCCGGGTCTCCAGTCGTCGGGCCGCGGGTACACGACCGGCGGTACGAGTCCTACGACTGTCACGCCAACTGGTACCGCTACGTATCGATTCCAGGTGCCTTCCGCTAAGACGCGATTCAGCCTATTTGGCCGATGCTAACCAGCCCAGCCTTTGCTCAAGATGTCGAGATGCGGGTCGGCCTTGGCCACAAGACTGCGCTCGGAGTCCCACCGTCCACCGGCGCCACGCGGAAGGAAGAACATGTCCACTGAAATTGCAAGTCACCCACGTGGCAAGCGCACCTCGAGCAAGTCTCCCAATGGCGACCATGGCGCCGCGGAGACGAAGAGGAAGGCCGCGACAATGTCGCAGAGCGCGGCGGCGCCGTCGCCGTTCACCCCGATTGCCAAATACGGGTTTCTGTCCAATTGCCATACGGGTGCGCTCGTTGCGCCGGACGGAACCATCGACTGGCTGTGCGTTCCCCGGTTCGACTCGCCGAGTGTGTTTGGATCGCTTCTCGACCGCGGCGCGGGCGGCTTCCGCCTGGGGCCGTTCGGGATCGACGTGCCGAGCGATCGAGCCTACGAGCCCGGAACGAACACGATCATCACGTCCTGGAAGACCCGGACGGGTTGGGCGGTGGTACGCGATGCCCTCACGATGGGGCCGCGTCGAGGCGAGGATACGACCACCCCGCACACCCGGCCGCCGGCCGACGAGGATGCCGAGCACGTGCTCGTACGGACCGTCGAATGCGTCGAGGGGAGGGTCGAGGTAGAACTCGTCTGCGAGCCTGGGTTTGATTACGGGCGCGTACCGGGCGACTGGTCGCTCAGCGAAGATCGCCACAGAGCCGAGTCGACCGGAGCTGGTCAGACGATCGTGCTGCAGACCGACATGCTGATCGGGATCGAGGCACATCGCGCCCGCGCCCGCCACGTCCTCGAAGCGGGGGAGCAGCTCTATTGCGCGCTGGGATGGGGCGAGAACCCCCCCGTGCCCACCGACGTCGAGGAGGCCAACGCGCAGCTCACGGCAACGAGGCGTTTCTGGCGCAACTGGCTTGCGCAGGCGGGCGTCCCAGACCACGATCTGGGACCGCTGATCCAGCGCTCGGCGCTCGCGATCAAAGGCCTCACCTACATGCCGACCGGTGCGATTGTGGCGGCGCTGACAACCTCACTACCGGAGACGCCCGGCGGCGAGCGCAATTGGGACTACCGCTACACCTGGATGCGCGACTCGACGTTCACGCTCCAGGCGCTGCACTACCTCGACCTCGATTGGGAGGCCGACGAGTTCATGCAGTTCATCGCCGACCTCGAGCGAAACGACGACGGCGCGCTCCAGATCATGTACGGGATCGATGGCCGCAGGGATCTGACCGAGACGCTGCGTGAGGATCTCAGCGGCTACGCGGACGCGAGCCCCGTGCGGATCGGCAACGGCGCGTTCAATCAGCGCCAGAACGACGTGTTCGGCGCCGCGCTCGACTCGATCCTCCTGCACACGCGGCGCAGCCAGCGTCTGCCCCGGAGGCTGTGGCCGCTCGTCCAGTCACAAGCCGAGTGCGCCACAGCCGTATGGCGGCAACCGGACCAGGGCATCCGGGAAGCCCGCGGCAAGCCGCAGCAATACGTCTCTTCGAAGCTTATGTGCTGGGTCGCGATGGACCGTGCCTCCCAGCTCGCGGACATACGAGGCGACAACGCGCTTTCGATTGGCTGGGCGGAGACCGCCGCCGAGATCAAGTCCGACATCCTCGAGCATGGGGTCGACAAGCGCGGGGTGCTATGCCAGCACTACGGCACCGACGCGCTCGACGCATCAGCGCTGCTGGCCGCGATCTTCGGTTTCCTGCCCGGCGATGACAAACGCCTGCGGGCCACGGTGCTCGCGATCGCCGACGAGCTGACCGACAACGGGTTCGTGCTCCGCTACCGAACCGACCAGACAGACGACGGAATGTCAGGCAAGGAGGGCAGCTTCGTGATCTGCTCCTTCTGGCTGGTGTCGGCGCTCGCGATCATCGGCGAGATGCAGCGAGCACGCGACATGATGGAGCGCCTCGTGAACATCGCCTCCCCCCTCGGACTATATGCCGAGGAGTTCGATGCCGACACCGGCCGGGACCTCGGCAACTTCCCGCAGGCGTTCTCGCACCTCGCAGCGATCGAGGCCGCCTCGCGGCTCGTCCTCGCCGAGCGAGTCGCGGAGATCACCGGAGGAGCACAAAATGGCCGCCGGCGGGCCTAGATGAGAGCCGCGACACACCACAATCCCCGGGAGGACACCAGAGACGGCATGGGTGTCGGGCAATGGTCTGGCGGTGACCGCTGGTTGCGCGCCGCCGGCGCGAAGTGTCCGGTCACCTGTGTCGGAGACCTCCTTTGACACCATCTGCGTTGCCGGGGGCCGAGCGTCCCGCCGCCAGGAGCTGGCGGGCTGCGGGAAAACCGCGCTCGGCTCCGGGCTTTCCGCCCGCGCGCGTACACGTTTCTCTCGATGGCGACGCTCGACGGCACCGGCATGCTGCAGTGGACATGCGCAGACGGCGGGCCGATATCTCGGCTGAGACCAGGACTTGCCAGCTGAATAGCCGCTTTATGAGCGGTATCCATGTCCGGCTGCTCTGGTCGCCGGTGGACGGCGGGCTGCGGGTCTCGGTCTTCGGTCAGCGAAATTGCGGGGCGTTCCAGGTGGCGGTGCGCGACCGCGAACGTGCGTTTGATGTCGTCGCTGATCTAGACGCCTGCGCCGTCCTCAATGGGAGGGAGAACGGCGCTTGATTGGCTCGCGGCCGATCCGTGTGGTTTCCTCCTCGCTCGAGGATGATCATCGCTTCGGGTCGAGCGAGCCGTTCTCGATCGGTGTCGAGGAGGAGCTATTCCTTGTCGACCCCGTCACCGTGCGCCCCACGAATACGTCGGCGGCAGTGCTGCGGCGGCTGGGCGAGGTCCACGGAACGGTCAAGCAGGAACTCCATGCCTGCCAGGTCGAGCTGATCACTGACGTCTGCGCCGGGGCGCGCGACGCCGCTCTGGCCCTGGCGCAAATGCGTCGCGCGGTCCTCGACGCGGGAACGGGGATACTCGCCTCCGGCACCCATCCCTTGGCGAGTGAGGATGACGCCCTGATCACCCACAAGGAGCGGTATGAGCAGATTCACTACCTGCTCGGAGACGCTGCCGTCACACCGGTCGGGGCCCTCCATGTCCATGTTGGGATGCCAGACCCGGCGACGGCGATCCGCACGTTCAACGGGCTGCGCCGCGACCTGCCCCTGCTGCTAGCGCTGGCCGCCAACTCGCCGTTTCGCCACGGGCGCGATACTGGCCTCGCCTCGGCCCGCGAGGTGTCACTGCGGGAGTGGCCACGCTCGGGCGTTCCCAGAGCGATGCGCGACTTCGACGACTTCTGCCGGCTGAGCGAATTGCTGACGCGGGCGGCCGGCGTCCCCGACTATACGTATTTCTGGTGGATGCTCCGGCCCCACCCGCGGCTTGGCACCGTGGAGATCCGGGCGCTCGACACGCAGACCTCGCTGTCCAGCACTGCTGCACTGGTTGCGTTGGTGCACTGCCTGGCTCGGGATGCCGCCGAAGCGGAGCCCGGCGTCGACCCGCCCTCCGAGCTGATCGAGGAGGGCATCTTCCGCGCCGCTCGCTTCGGCGTCCACGGTCAGCTTCCCGATGCCGGCGGACGGCCGCGCGCCGTCGCTGAGATCCTCGACGAAACGCTCGTCCGCGTGCAGCCGCATGCCCACCAGCTTGGTTACACCGATCTGCTTGCTCTGCTGCCTGACCTGGTCGAACGCGGCGGCGGAGCCGGGCTCCAGCGCGCCCTACACGACATCGCCGGAATCGACGGCCTCGTCCGTCGCCTAGCTCAACTCACGGCGGCGGAGACCATCACTCCAGCTCTGAGGTTGCGCACGTCGATCGATCATCCCAAGGGCATCATCCCAGCCTCACCTCGCCCTGAGCGGTTCGCGTCGTGAGCGGGCCGACCGAACCTTTGACGCCGGACCTCTGGAGTCCTGTCGGTTTGGCGCGCTCGACCTGGTGATGGGGCTCGACTCGCAGTCGTGTCGAGCACGACGCAGCCGTGGGTTGTGCACCGGACGGGGTTGAGGTCGGCTTCGGCGATCTCGGGGGCCTCCTGGAGCAGCAGCGCGAAGCGCAGGATCAGGGACGGCGCGATAGCCATTCGCGGCGTTCGGCAGCGCGCGCGAGCACGGCGGCGCACGGGTCGGGGAATTGGGAACCCCGGGGCCGGCACCGCGCGTGGGAAGCTGGCCGTCTGAGGGGACGATCGAGGCGACGACCGTTTGGGCCGTCCCGCCGATGCGGCGGAGGTCGTGGCGAGCACGCTATCGGGGTCGTCAGACAGGCGGACTCGATCAACCGGGTGGGTGTCGGATGCGGCCGTTCGACCTCCACCTCGTTCGGGCAAAGTAGCGGCGTTGGCTCGAGGGCGGCCTGCGGTTGCTTCTGGGCGCGTATCCGCCGGTTCGGATCAATCCAGGTGGATCCTCGGCAAAGTTGCAGCTTCTTGCGGACTGCGACAGGGGCCTAGTTCGGATGCCGTCGCACCCATGAGCTGGAAGCATCAGGGTCCGTAAACCGGAGCGGTCGACGCGTGATCGAGCGTCATGATTGACGCGTGGTAGTCGCAATCTGAACGCGCCTCGCGCGCCGGGAAGTTTTGAACGTATGGGTTACAGCACGATTTCGGAAGACCGGCCTCCGCGCGTGACCCTGCATTCGCACGCCGAGCTCAGCGTTCTGGCCGCCGATGCCGGCGGGCAAATTCCCGAGGAGCGCTTCAGACCGGGAGTCGGTGAGCTGCGGGTGGCGCTCGGAGTCGGTGAGGATGACACCCTTGAGTGCTGGCTGCTGGTCGACCGCTCAGGTTCTGTGCTGTTTGACCGTGACGAGCTCCAGCAGGTCCGCCTCGCGTGGCATTTCGCGAGTTTCGATTCAGAGCGTGACCGGATCGGGATTCTTGGCTTCAGTGGTTTCGGCGACTACGTCAATCTGTTCGAGTTCAAGACGCCGCTGAACAGAGCAGACCGGGCCTTGCTGTTGTTGGCCGACTGTGGCGGGGGGGGCACCCCGACTGCTGAGGCGATCGCGTACGCCGCCCGGATGCTGGAGCCATCGCCTGCCCAGCACAAGCTGGTGGTTGTGGTCACGGACGCTCCAGCGAACGACACCGCACGATGCGCTGACGCAGTACGCGCGGCGCATAGGGAAGGGGTGCGGGTCATCGGTGTTCTGAAACCGGAGAGCCGCCACCAGCATCCGGGCGCGAACGACAGCGCATTCATGGCGGAGCAGTTCGACGGTGACTGGTTCGAAGTTTATTCCTACACAGAGGCCCCCCATGCGCTGCTCGAGCATCTGGCGAACATCCCGGGGCCTGGCCCGAGCGAGCAACTCCTCCGCAATCCTGCGTCAGAGCCTCACTTCCCAGATCCCGACGACCGGCTGATCGTGACGGCCGCGGACGCGCTCTTGGCCTTAGGCGACGAGCCCGCCGGTGAGTTTTCAGAGCGCATGCTCGACGCGTCCGACCCGCAACTGCGCATCCTTGCGCACTATCTCCGCATGCGCCGGGACGAGCTACACACCCACGGCGATGAGTTGTTGGCCGCGGCGCTCAAGGCGGCTGGAGCGCTCTGAGCGGCCGGCGCTCAGTCGTGCACCTCCGCCTCCAACCGACGCTATCGGCGGCGACAGCATGCAGGCCGGGCGTTCACGATCTCCGTGGCTCTCCACCACGCCACCAGGAGAGCGCCCGGGACCATCGGCTTTGTCATGCTGCCCCAACCACTCACGATCGCCAGGACCAGGCCGCTCACCTTCTGTTCGCACTGGGACTGCGGTGGCGCGGCGCTCCCTTAACATCACTGTCGAGTTGGACGCCAGCAGGAGCGACGCCTCGTGGGTCGCAGCCGGCTCCTTCGTGATATGGACGCAGAAGAGCTGTCGCAAGGGGCTGAAGTCGTTCTTCATGCTCACGACGGCCCACCGACGCCGGTTCGCATCGGGGAGGGCTTGGCGGGCGGCGGTGTTGTCGACGGATGGTGATCGGTGGCCACCGGTTCAGTGTCTTCCGGCATCGGGTGACGCCGCAGCCGGGACATGATCGTCGGCTTGGCCTCCGAAGCGCTCGGGTGTTTCGCCACGTGCGCCTTGTACCAGCGGCTATAGGCGGACACCAGTGGCACCGACGACAAGCCGTGCAGGAAGACGCTCATCAGGATGGTCATCATCACCGTGGTGAGGCCTGACACTCGTCCGCATGATTCCCGTGGTCGAGCGGCGTCACGTCCGCCGTCGTCCGGAATATGGCCGAGCGGCTGGGGCCTTGCCGCCGGTATCGGAGCCGGCACCCTGCGCGGTCTGCACGAACATCGATTCTTCGGTCGGCCGCGACGTCTTTCTCGAGGTCGACCCAGGGGTCGCCGGCGACGTCGATGACGCCTTAACTGCGACGTGCGGTTTGCCTGCAACGGCGGCTGCCCGAAAGACCGCTTTGCTACCTCACCGTAAGGCGAGTCCGGGCAGCATTACCTGTGTCCCGGCTACAAGGAGTTCTTTCACCACGTCGACCGACCGATGCGTACGATGGCCAGCTTGCTGGCCGCCGGTCGCCCACCGGCAGAGCTGATGGAAATCTACGCCGCCGAAGACGCCCGGCGCGGGCGCAACGAACCCTGCACCTGCGGAAGCGGCCGCAAGTGGAAACACTGCCACGGCGCGGCGCGCAACGGCTGACTCCTGCACCGAGCGCTCGCATCCTTGTCTATCACCGCGGTTATCGCCGCTCGCCGGGGTCGAGTTGGGAGAAAAGCCTCGCACGGAGATATCAGCCATTTGGGCCGATGACTGACCCGGGGCGCATGACGTACGGTCACAACACAATCACCAGCGAGCCAAACACCGACAGCACGACAGAGTCCCGCACAACGGTTCCTCTGACGTCGGCCGAGAGCCACGTCGTGTCGCTCCACCTCACCTATCGAACGCTCACTGCCACCGGAACCCAACTCGGCAACACGACTATTCGTCGGGGCCCGTCCCCTCGTGTGCAGCCCGCGGCTGGTGACACCCGCGTTGCCGCCTGCCCAGCCCTTTGGGGCCGCCCCGCTTGGTCCGCTGAGCCCGTCGGTTCTCGGCATGCTGCATGGCGGCGGACCGTTTGCAATGCAGTTCGGCATACGCAGAACCCTACGCAGGGCTCAGTGCAGTCGAGCGATGAGAGAGTAGTAGGGGCCTAGCCGAGATGGAGGAGACGCGCCATCGGTTCCACGCAGCCCTGACGGAACTCGAGCAGAAGACGCTCGACGGCTTCGAGCTGGTGATCGAGCAGCTGGACAAAGCGCTCCAATCCGTTCGCTCCCGGGACGTCGAGCTAGCCGCCACGGTGGTCGCTGACGATGAGCGGATCAACCGGCGCTACCGGGAGATACACGAGGACGCGCTATCGCTGCTCGCACGGCAGACACCGGTCGCGGGCGACCTACGGCTCGTCGCGGCGCTGTTGGACATCGGCCGCTGCATTGAGCGGATGGGCGATCAGTGCGCGAACATCGCCAAGCTGGTGCCGCTGTCGGGCTCCGAGGCAACGACGGAGACGCAAATCCTCGCGACGATCGAGCGGATGGGTGAACTTGTGCGCTCGCAGGTGGCGCAGGCCGAAGAGGCGTTTGACACTCGCGACGCCGTGCTGGCTCGGGACCTCGTTCGCCGGGCCGGTGACATCAGCAGGCTCGACCGTGAGCTCTTCAATCGCGCGCTCGAGGCCGGACAAGATCTTGAGGCTCGCGAGTGGGCGATGTCCATGATCCTCGTCGCCCGTTGCCTGGAGCGCATCGCCGAGAACTCCATCAATATCGTCGAGCAGACGGTCTTCGTCGTGATCGGGCTGTTCCGCGAGGCCGAGAGCGAATCGCAGCTCACATGACTCGCCCTCGCTTGCTTGCCCGCCGCGATGGGCGTCGGCCCTTGTGGCGACTGGAGCCGGCACACGACGACTTCCTGGTGATTAGGCTCCAGGCGCCGTGGGCCGGTGTTGGCCCAGCGGCCAACCGACTCCGGATCGGCCACCTCGGCTGATGCACGCACGACCGCTCGGTGTGGGCATCCGACCGGCATCCATTCGCGCATGAGGAAGGACCGGT
>Ga0335079_10004810_pt1 | contig 15549 bp, 15 predicted proteins | sample Lox_Sample_33_FD_206719 | JGI IMG/M metagenome (GOLD analysis project Ga0335079, IMG submission 206719) | Soil microbial communities from Loxahatchee National Wildlife Refuge, Florida, United States - Lox_Sample_3.3 | ecosystem: Environmental > Terrestrial > Soil > Wetlands | place: USA...
CGCCGGAAACTTGACCTCATCATCAACAGCTCCGGACTCACCGACTTCAATCCCGACCTGCGCGATGCACTCGTCACCAACGTGGACGCCACCCTGCACGTCCTGGATTTCGTGCGCGCTTCCGACCATGCCGGTCTCTTGCACCTCTCCACCTGCTACGTCGCAGGTGCACGCGACGGCCGCGTTGGCGAGATCCTGCGTCCTGACTACACGCCCGCCGGAGTGGCAGGATTCGACGCCGAGCAGGAATGGCGTTCCCTGCATGAACTGATTCGGCGGACGGAAGCAAAATCCGAAAGCGCGGAAGTCACCGAAGAACTGCGGCAACAGGCCGTGCAGAAAGAGCACGCCGCCAGGGACCTGCGCGGAGCGGCGCTGGAGAACCAGATTCGCAAGAACCGCGTCCGCTGGCTGCGCAGCACGCTGGTGGAGACCGGGATGCGTCGCGCCCAGGAACTGGGCTGGCCGAACACCTACACTTTCACTAAGAGCCTGGCGGAGTCCTTGATTCACAAGTACGCTTCCGGTCTTCCGGTTGCAGTGGTGCGGCCGGCGATCGTGGAGACCTCCATCGAAAAACCGTTCCTCGGCTGGAATGAGGGAATCAATACTTCGGCGTCGCTCTCTTATCTCCTGGGCACTTACTTCCGGCAGCTTCCTTCGAACGAGCGCAAGCGGCTCGATCTCATTCCGGTCGACGCGGTCTGCCGGGGCATGACCCTAATTGCAGCGGCCATCATCAATCGCCGCAATGATCGGGTCTATCAACTGGCGACTTCGGTCAGCAATCCCTGCGACATGCGTCGCTCGATCGAGCTGACTTCTCTGGCCCATCGCAAGCACTATCGCGCGCAGGAGGGTCTCGAGTTCTGGCTGCGGCTGAAGTTCGACGCCATTCCGGTTTCGAAGGAGCGCTACCAGCGCATGTCGGCCCCCGCCCAGAAGGCAATCATCAAGTCTATCCAGCTCGTCATGTCTCCGCTGCCCTTGCGAAAAACGCCGCTGGCCAAGGCGGAACGCAATCTGGAGCGCTTGGAAAAATTGATTCGGCTGTTTGAGCCGTTCATCCTTCTCAACGAGCATGATTTCGCCGCTGACAACGTGGAGAAGCTCGATCGCGTTCTGGTTCCCGGCGAACGGCCCGAATTTGGATACGACACCCGTTCCATTGACTGGTGGGAATACTGGATCAATATCCATATACCGGCATTGCGCAAGTGGACTTATCCTTTAATTGAAGGCCGTCCCCTGGAAGCGCGTCCCGCACGCGGCTTTCAGCTCAGCCCGGAGAGCAACGGCGAGGTCGTCAAGACGGGCACCAACGGAGCAACGTGGCGATATTCCTGACTGGTTCCACCGGATACATCGGCGCACACGTCGCCGCTAACCTGCTGGAGGGGCACGGCGCCGCTTTGAACGTGCTGGTGCGCGCCCGCGATGCGCATGAAGCCGAGGTCCGCCTATGGCAAGCCCTGCAACTGCATCTTGAGTTTCCGCGCTTCTATGAATATTTGCAGACGCGCATCCGCATTTTCCGCGGCGACCTGACGGAGCCTGGTTTCGGCCTGCCGCGCGACGACTACGACCGGCTCATCCATACAACTGACGCCGTCATCCACTGCGCCGCTTCGTTGAATCGCAAGTCGGAGAAGAGCTGTCTGAATGTGAACCTGCGAGGCACCCTCGAGGTGCTGCAACTGGCCTCGCGGGTGCACCATTATCACGGTATGCGGCGCTTCAGCCTGGTCAGCACCGTGGCTGTGGCAGGAAGGCGCAGCAACGAAGTCGTGACCGAGGACAAGTCCATCGAATGGGAGAGGTCCGACTACGACCCCTATGCGCGGACCAAGAAGTTCTGCGAGCACATGACCCGGCAGCTTCTTCCCGAAGTGCCACTCACAATTTTTCGGCCGAGCATAGTGCTGGGAGACAGCCGCTACGCCGAGACCACGCAATTCGACATGGTGAGGTCGTTCGTCTTTCTTGCCGGTCTTCCCGTGCTACCCTTCCGGCCTAATGACCGCATCGACATTGTCAACGTGGACTTCGTGGCCGACGCCATCGCCACCCTTCATCAGAAAGACCGCCCCAAACATGAGATCTATCACCTTTCGTCGGGCACAGAGTCGCAGACGTTTCGCGAGTTGACACAGGCGCTGGCCTCTGCCGGACAAAGGCGCGCGCCCTTGTTCCTGCCGATGCTGGAGCGGCCTTTCACCGCGGCGGTCAATACTCTGGCGAATCGCCGAAGCTCCCTCGGGCACGCAGCGTCGCTGATGAAGGTTTTCATCCCCTACCTGGTCTGGAACACTGTCTTCGACAACACTCGGGTGACTTCGGAACTGGGCCGCAAGCCGGTGCCGTTCTCGAAATATAGTTTTCCGTTGTTGAAATTCAGCCAGGAGACGAACTTCACTTATCGCTATCAGGAATGGCCGTCGGCCAAAGCCGGGGGTTCCGCGGCATGATGGATTTCATTCTGGAAGCGTGGGTCAGCAGCATCATCGAGACATCCAAGCTGGGATGGATGCTTGGCCGCGGCCGCTCCTGGCAGTCCGGCGAGAAACTCAAACTGCTGTTCGCCGGTTACAACGGCACCCGTAACATGGGCTCCGATGTGCGCGTTGAGGAAATGCTCCGCCAGATTCGCCACATCCTCGGTGCCGAACGGGTAGCCTTCAGCGTGATGACGCATGTGCCCAGGTTTTCCCAAGGCTACTTTGCCGGCACCGACCAGGTTCACCTGCCTGACATTTTCCCTCCCTTCCTCGCGGACGAAGTGCCGAAGCACCATGGCGTCGTGGCCTGCGAAGGTTCGATGTTCAAGAGCAAGTTCGCGAATGCATTGACCACCATGATGATCGGGGCCCTGGGCATCGCCGCCGCGCAGAACAAGCTTTCGGTAGGCTATGGCGCCGAGGCGGGACACATGGATCCCCTGGTGGCAAAAATGTGTTCCAGATTTTGCCGGAACTCGCTGGTCATCACGCGGAATGAGGAATCGAGAACCATCCTTCGCGATCTGGGAATCCCGAACGAACTGGGCACAGATACTGCGTGGACATTTGAGCCCCGTCCCGCCGAGTTCGGACAGAAAGTTCTGCGCGATCATGGCTGGGACGGCAGCAGGCCGGTGCTCGTGGTCTGCCCCATCAACCCTTTTGAATGGCCGGTGAAGGCCTCGGTCGCCAAGTACGCGCTGCATCGCACCACCGGGGCGTACAAGGACAGCCACTATCGCTCGGTGTACTTTCACAACTCGGGCGTCGACGCCGAACGTGCCTATGACCGTTACCTGAGTTCGATCGCCAAAGCCGTCGATGCCTTCCGCCAGTCCCGCAGGGTGTTTGTGATTCTGGTTGCTACCGAGCGGCTGGACGCGCGCCCCGCCGGCCGCATCTCCGAAAAGTTGGGCGGCGTTCCGGTGCTGACCTCTGATACTTATGACATGTACGAACTGGTCAGCATCCTGCGTGCCTGCCACATGATGGCCTCGTCCCGCTATCACGGTATCGTGACCTCCATGCCGGGTTTGGTGCCGTCCGCCGGCATTACCATGGATGAGCGCATCCGCAATCTGATGAACGAGCGCGGGCACCAGGCTTTGCTCATGAACGTAGATGATGCCGATCTCGAGCCCAAGCTGGTGCAATCTTTACAGACGCTTGCTCAGGAGGGCGAGCGCATCAGTGATGGAATCGGCCGCACAGTCGTCAAGAATCTGAAAGTTATGGCGCGCATGGGCGTCTATTTCGAAGAAGAAGTCCGGCGGCGCTATCCCTGCTTTCCCACCCGCAAGGGCGAGTGGAGTTGGGAAGATTACTTGCCGCCTATGAGTCCCGGCTTGCATAGCCTCATTGAAGCCTACAGCTGAAGCCAGACCAGCCAGGAATTGTGAATCATGAGTTTTCTGAACGAAGTTTTCTCGCAGCTCGAAACTGCCGGCGACGACACCGTGCTCGCCGAGTTGCGCCCTGATTCAGATTCCACGATCAGCGGTAAGGGACTATTGCAGCAGGTCTCGCGGGCCCGCGCCTTCCTTCGAACGCACAAACTCCAGAAGGGCGACCGCTGCGTCCTCCTCGGTCACAATAGCATCCACTGGGTGGCGGCGGATCTCGCAATCATGGCCGAGGGCCTGATCGTAGTGCCACTCTACGCGCGTCAGGCTCCGGTGGAGCTGGTCGCCATGATGAAAGATTCTGCGCCTGCCCTGCTTTGTTGCGGCGATTCCGACCTGCGGCGGCAGCAGATCGAGCAGCAATGGCCCGAGGCTCCGCCTTCATGTCTGCTGGAGGAAGTCATTTCGCACGAAGGCGCCGCGCAGGATCCCGCACAACTGGCGGATTCCGATCCGGTCACCATCATTTACACTTCGGGCACTTCAGGCGAAGCCAAAGGGGTTGTGCTCAACAGCGGCAACATCGGACACATGCTCGGCTGCACCTCCGAACGCCTCGATCAACTGATGGAAAACCGGCCCGGCCAGGACCGCGTCTTCCACTATTTGCCCTTCTGCTTCGCGGGATCGTGGATCATGCTTCTGACTTGCCTGCTGCGTCGCAGCCATCTCGCGCTGAATACCGATCTCAACCGTCTCGCCGGCGACATGCGTGCCGCCGCGCCGGATTATTTTCTCAATGTCCCCGCCCTGCTGGAGCGCATGCGCAAGGCCGTCGATGAGCAGATATGGCAGACCGGCGGTCTCGTCCGTGCCATCTACAGCCGCGCAAAGGCAGCATGGATACGGGAGCGCGAGGGCCACGCCACTTTTCCCGATTCTCTGGCCCTCACGGCCGCGCGTTCTCTGATCCTTCCTACGGTTCGCAAGAAGATGATCGGCCCGGCCCTGAAGGCCCTCATCTGTGGTTCGGCCCCGCTGAATCCCGAAACTCAGCTCTTCTTCGCCATGCTTGGCATTCCAGTCCTCCAGGTCTACGGATTGACCGAAACCACGGCTATCTGCACTATGGATGATCCGAGCCAGGTGGAAACCGGCCGCGTAGGTCCGGCGGTGCGTGGAATTGAAATGAAATTGGGCGAGAATGACGAAATCCTGGTGCGCGGCCCCAACATTTTTCCCGGATATTGGAACCGCCCGCAGGAAACCGCCAAGGTCTTGCGTGATGGCTGGTTTCACAGCGGCGATCAGGGTGAAGTCAATGGCGCAGGGAACTGGCGCATCATCGGGCGGATCAAGAATCTCATCATCCTGGGCTCGGGCCACAACATCGCGCCGGAACCCATCGAGGACGCTGTCCTGCAGCATCTCCCCGGCGCGCAGCAGGTCGTCCTCGTGGGCAACGGCCGCGGTTACCTGTCCGCCGTTGTCACCGGCCCGGTTACCGAGCCGCAGGTTCAGGCGGCTCTTGACCAGGTTAATGCCCGTCTGCCCCACTACAAGCAGGTGCGGGCTTTTCGCCTGCACCCGGAGTCCTTTTCCGTAGACAATGGTCTGCTGACGGCAAACGGCAAGCTCAAGCGCGACGCGATCACCGCGCGCCTGAATCTAGAGATCGAAGACATGTACCGCGCAAGGCAGGCATCATGAGCACATTTCATGGTGAGGCGATGTCGTGGGAACTGAGCGGCGGCGTGGTCGAGCTGGCGCTGCACCGCGGTCCCTGCAATGAAATCGGATCGCTCTCACTCGACGAACTCGAAAAGTTCGCCGCTTTTGTCGAGGATTCCGAACATAATGCCCGCGCGCTGATCATCCACAGCCAGGTGCCCAGCGGATTCTGCGCCGGAGCCGACCTGCGCGAGCTCTACCAGCGCTCTCAGGAGATGAACCGCGTCGAAGCATTGAAAGGCGTGCGGAATTACCTGGAGCGCATTCACCGCGTGATGAACACTCTGGACGCCCTGCCTTTGACCACCATCGCTGCCGTCCATGGTGTCACTTTCGGCGGTGGATTCGAGCTGGCCCTGGTCTGCGATCTCATCGTTGCTGACAAGACCGCGCGCTTCTGCTTTCCCGAGCTTCGCCTGGGATTGATTCCCGGCTTCGGCGGAATCCCCCGGCTGAAACGAGATCTCGGCAACGCCGTGGTGCGCGACCTGCTCCTCACCGGCCGGAGCTTCAATGCCGCCAAAGCCCAGCAGATCGGCCTCGTGAGCCAGGTGGTGGCAGAGGGATCGGCGTTGCGTGCAGCTCGCGCCGCCGCAGCCCAGTCCTGCAAGTTTGACTCGCGCACCGCCGCAGCCGCCAAGGAATTCATCAAGCCGATCCCCTTTGAAGAATTGCGCCGCGAGATTGACATTTTCTGCGAACTGTTCGGACAGCCCGCCGTCGCCGAAGGACTCCGCAAATTCGTGGAGAGCACGGACGCGCTGCCATATTTGCCGTGACCCCGGAAGGTGAATGCCATGAGAACGCCTGACCAGACGCTCGACGAAATTCTGAGCCTAGCCGCGGCCCACTTCAAAGTCCCGCGTGAGAAGCTCCAGCCCGACGACGACTTCTTCAAAACACTCGGGATCAATAGTCTGCAGACTCTGGATCTGTTGACGCGCCTGGAGCAGCATTTTCAGGTTGAACTTCCGGATTATGAACTGCAGGGAGTATCGGACTTTCGCACGCTGGCCGGCCGCATTCAGACCCGGCTGTAAAGCTTTGCCGCTTCGCCATGCTCAATCTTGACCAATACGCCAGCCTGGGAGCCGCTCTGCGTGACGCTCTCGACCGATGGCCGAACGAGGTCTGCCTGATCGAGGCCGACCGCGACCGCGAAAAGACTCGGCTGACTTACTCCGACTTCAAGGAAACCGCCCGTCCCCTCGCCCGTGCGCTTGAAGATGCCGAATTCCGCCCCGGCGACCGCGCTGCCATCATCATGACCAACCAGTCGAAATGGCTGATCTCCGCATACGCCATTTTCCATTGCGGCGGCATCGTGGTCCCTCTCGATTACAAACTCACGGCGGCGGAACATCTGCTGCTGCTGGCCCACTGTGAAGCCAAGTTTCTCATCATCGAGTACCACCTCTGGCGCGCGCTGACCCAGTCTCCGGGCTTTCAGTCGCATGAGTTCAAAATCGCCCTGGTCACGGAAGCTCCTCCCAACGCGGATCTCAGCGGCGCCTATCGCTGGGAAGAATTTCGCCGCAAGGGAGATCCGGTCTTCGTCCCGCGCCAGCGCGAGGATGTCGCTTGCATCGTCTACTCCTCCGGCACCGGAGGACGTCCTAAGGGATGTGTTCTCACCCACGACAACTATCTCGAACAATGCAAATCGCTCACTACCTGGTATCCCTTTTGGCCAGGCGTGCGCTATCTGAGCATTCTGCCCACGAACCACGCCATCGATTTCATGGTCGGTTTCATCGGACCGTTTGTGTGCGGCGCCTGCGTGGTTCATCTCCGCACCCTCCGCCCGGAGTATGTCCGCGACGCATTCGTGCGTTACAAGATCACCTACGTGAGTCTGGTTCCCATGGTGCTCAAGAATCTCGAGCGGGGGCTCCAGGCTAAATTCGACGAATTGCCCGCTGCCAAGCGCTTTTTGCTGCACCGTCTGGTCGCCCTCAACAAAGTTCTTACTCGTCGCCGGCCTAGAGTCGGCTTGAGCCGTAAGCTTCTCCCCCAGGTTCACCAGGCTTTCGGCGGCGAACTGCTGGCTCTCATCACCGGCGGCGCATTCGTCGAGCCCTCCACTTTGCAGTTCTTTTATGACCTCGGCATCCCGGTAGCAAATGGCTATGGACTGACCGAAGCCGGCACCGCTCTGACTCTGAACGACCTGAAGCCCTTCCGTGCCGATACCGTGGGCAAGCCCCTACCCGGGGTAGAACTTCGCATCCTGAATCCAGATTCCGATGGCATCGGCGAAGTGGCGGTGCGCAGCCGCACCGTGATGGCGCGCTATCTCGACGATCCCGAACTTACCGCCGAGACCATTGTCGAGGGCTGGCTGCTCACCGGCGATCTGGGCCGCTTCGACGGCCGGGGCCATCTCCAGTTGTTCGGCCGCAAGAAGAACATGATCGTCACCGAAGGCGGTAAGAATATTTATCCGGAAGATATAGAAACTGTTTTCGACGGCCTCCCCGTCAAGGAATATTGCGTATTCGCCGCAAACTATCTGTGGCCGGCAAAGCAACTCGGCCAGGAGTACCTCGTGCTGGTTCTGCGGCTGGAGCAAAACCAGCAACTCACCGATGCTCTCAGGCAGGATATCGAGGCCCGCAACCGCCGCTTGCCTGATTTCAAACGTGTCGCCCGCTTCGTCGTATGGGATAAAGACTTTCCGCGCACCGCGTCCATGAAAATCAAGCGTGCAGCCTTGGCCGATGAAATTGGCAAGTCTCTCGATCGCGCCGCGGCGGTCGGACTGTGAGCGATCCGGTTCGCGCCTGGCTCGCCGTGGTCAATCCTGCGGCAGGAGGCGGCCGCTGCCGCAAACTGGTCGGTCCAGCCCTTGAACGTTTGCGGGCCGCCGGCATTCCGGTAGATGTCATTGAAACCACCGCTCGCGGCGGCGCAACCGCCATCGCGCGCGACGCTTATGCCCACGGCTATCGCCGCTTCATTGCCGTGGGCGGAGACGGAACCTCCTACGAAATTCTGAACGGTCTTTTCCCCGAAGCGGTTCGCGAAGCCTCGCCTCTCCTCGCATTTCTCCCCCTGGGTACTGGCAATTCCTTTCTTCGCGACTTTAGCGATCGCGGGGTGGAATATGGTCTCGAGGCGTTGCTTGGCGGCCGCTCGCGTCCCTGTGACGTGCTGCGGCTCACCCATCAGGAGGGCGTCCTCCACTACATGAACCTCCTGAGCATGGGCTTTGCCGCCGATGTGGCCAACTTGCGGGCGCGCCGCTTCAGCGGCTGGGGAGAGCTCGGCTACCAGGCTGCGATTTTTATTTCGCTTGTGCGACTGCGCCGCCGCCCCTTCCCGCTGCGGGTCGACGGCGAAACCAAAACTGATCGCCGCCGCTGCCTCTTTCTTACTTTCAATAACAGCAAATTCACCGGCGGCACCATGATGATTGCTCCTCAGGCCGACGTCAGCGATGGCCTGATCGAATATGTTCGCTGGGGTCCCATCGGCCGGCTCGGGCTCGTTCGCAACCTGCCGACGCTTTACGATGGCACCCATGTCCGTCACCCGCTGGCGGAGCGGCGCGCAGCCCGCCGCATTGACTTCGATCTCGACGCGCCCGTGGATGTAATGGTGGACGGCGAAGTTCTGACCGTGCGATGCCAGACGCTCGATGTGCTGCCCTCGGCTCTGCGCGTCGTGGTATAAGAAATATTCGATGTCACCCGACGTGAGCCAGGGCAAAGAAAAACCATCGCCGCCAGGGCGTAGCAGTGTGCTGCAGAAAATTATCGTCCTGGTGCTCATCCTGGCCGCCTTTGCCGGCGCTTACTACCTGGGCCGCCGCAAGCGCGCCAGCCGTCTCGACGCCTTTGCCCAATGCCTCGCCGATCACCACGCCAAAATGTACGGTTTGTACTGGTGCACCCACTGCGCCGAACAGAAACAAATGTTCGGCTCCTCGTTTCAGTACATTTCTTACATCGAATGCGGGATCAAGGGCGAGCGAGGCGAGCAGCAGGTCTGCATCGACGCCGGCGTTAAGAATCTTCCCACCTGGGAATTCGCCGACGGCAGCCGCCGCGAGGGCACACAGTCACTGCTGATTCTAAGTCAGAAGACCGGGTGCAGCCTGCCATGACCGCAAGGGCCCCGAAGATTCTCCTGGCCATCGCTCTGCTGGCTGCGGCCGGAGTAGTCGTTTCCTCCGTGGCGCTCTACCATCACTACGGTGCTTCGCCCAGTTCCTTCTGTGATTTCGGCGCGAGTTTTAACTGCGATATCGTCAACCGCAGCATCTATTCGACTGTTTTGGGTATTCCTGTCGCTTTGTTCGGGATCCTGGGATATGCCACTCTGGCAGTGCTGGCTACTCTCGGGCGCATGCGAACAGACCTGTACATGCCCTTGCTCCTCGCCTCCGTCGCCGGCCTGGGCTTCGCACTCTATCTTACCTACGTCGAGGCTTTCGTCCTCGCCGTGTGGTGCATCTTATGCCTGTCATCTCTCGTGTTGATCCTCGTCATCAGCGTGCTGTCATCATGGATCGTGGCAGGCCTGCGGCGAGCATGAATACCGTCTTTCGCTGATATCCATGCCGGAAATCTCTCAGCCCGCGATCGCAACCGAACAGCCCGGATCATCCGTCGTCGGCGATCTTCGCCTGCACGAATTGCAAAGCCGCGTATTCCGCAATACCCGCTTGCTGCGCGTCTGGCTGCCGCCGCGATACGACGCTCCCGAGAACGCCTCTCGCCACTATCCCGTGCTCTATCTCAATGACGGCCAGAATCTCTTCGACCGCGCCACTTCCTACATCGGCGTGGAGTGGGAGGTAGACGAAACCGCCGATCGCCTCATCCGCCAGGGTGAAATCGAGCCGCTCGTTATCGTCGGCATCGACAATGCGCAGAAAGACCGGATGAAGGAATTTCTCCCCTACCGCACCTTCAATCCGGCGATTCTTCGCCCGCAGGGGAAACGCTATCCCGAATTCCTGATCCGCGAGGTCATGCCGTTGGTCTGCCAACACTATCGCATCGCTCGCGGCCCCGAGAATACCGGCCTCGGTGGTTCGTCCCTCGGCGCCATCGTCTCGCTCTACACCGCAATGGACCGCCCGGGAATGTTTGGCAAGCTCTTGCTTGAGAGCCCCTCGTTGTTCGTTTCCAATCGGCGTCTTTTAAAGTACGCAGCATTGGTTCAACAGTGGCCGGAGAAAGTCTTTCTCGCCATCGGCACTCGTGAATCGGGCCGCGAGGATCGCGACCATCAGGTGGTCGCCGATGTCCGCCAGTTGGAACGCATTTTGCGCCGTGCTGGCCTGGGCGAAGATCGCCTGCGCGTCAACATCGCCGAAAACGCCACTCACAGCGAAGCCGAATGGGCCCGCCGTTTTCCCGCCGCCCTGCAATTCCTCTTCTCGCGCTAGCGTCCTTGCACCTTTGTCCTGGGTTCCAGGCAGCGACTGCGAGCTAACCTGTGAATGGCGAGCTGCGAACGCGCAGCCACTAGCCCGCCGGTCTTGCGTGATAGAATGCCGCCCGTTCGGACGGGTGCTTTCCCATGAAACCACCATCGCTGGGAGCGATTCTTCTCGGCCTGATTCCGTTCCTCGCGGGCTGCTTCTCGGTTTCCTTGTGGGACCGCATCCATCCCATGGTTCTCGGGCTTCCTTTCAATTTCTTTTGGCTCATCGCCTGGATTGTCCTGACCCCGGTTTGCATGTTTGCGGCGTACCGCCTGGAAGATCGCCGCGCCTCGGCCAACACGACTCCTGACCAGGACGGCGCACGTTGAGCCCGGGCGTCGTAGCACTCTCCATCATCTCCGCCATCGTTGCCGTAGGATCGCTTGCCGGTTTCTACGCGCGGTCCCACCGCAAAATGGACCTCGAACAATGGACGGTCGGCGGCCGAGGCTTCGGCACAATCCTGGTCTGGATCCTCATGGCCGGCGAAATCTACACCACCTTCACGTTTCTCGGCGCCAGTGGCTGGGCCTACTCGCGGGGCGGCCCGGTTTTGTACATCCTGGGATACCAACCGTTGATGTATGTGGTCTCCTTTTACGTGCTGCCCTACGTGTGGGAGGTGGGAAAGAAGTACAAGCTGCAATCGCAGGCTGATTTTTTCGAGCTGCGCTACGGAAGCAAGTATTTGGCGGCGTTTGTAGCGCTGATTGGAGTGGTTTGTCTTCTGCCATACGCCCAGCTCCAGCTCAAGGGTCTGGGACTGATCGTCCAGGTCGCGAGTTTCGGCGCCATTTCACCCACCGCCGCAATGATCGTTGCCTTCGCCCTGGTGTCCGGGTTTGTTTTCGTCAGCGGCGTGCGTGGCGTGGCGTGGGCGAGCGTCATCAAGGATCTGTTGTTGCTTTTCGCCGCCCTGTTCATAGGTATCGCCATCCCGCGTATTTACTTTGGTGGCATTGGAGGAATGTTCTCCGCCCTGGCGCAGGCCAAACCGCAGCATCTGGTGATGCCGGGCGCCACCAAGAATCTCGGCCACGGATGGTACATCACCAGCGTGCTTATGACCGCGTGCGGTTTTTTCATGTGGCCGCAGAATTTTGCCGCTGCCTTCACCGCGCGCAACGCCAGAATCCTGCGCCGCAATGCCGTATTCATGCCGCTTTACAGCATCACCATGCCGCTCATGGTCTTTGTCGGACTGTCCGCGCTCCTGGTGCTGCCCAAACTCAGCGATGGCGATCTCTCCCTGTTGACCATTGTGCGCAACACCTTTCCCGCGTGGTTTCTCGGGGTTATCGGCGGCGCCGGCGCGCTCACCGCCATGGTTCCCGCAGCCATTCAGCTGCTGACTGCGGCCACGCTGTTCGCAAAAAACCTCTGCCGCCCCATTCTTGCCCCCGGAATGAGCGACCAGAAGGTGGCCCGGCTCGCGAAAATCATGGTGATCGTCCTCGCCCTGGGCGCTCTTTATCTCGCCATTCAGACTTCCATCAGCCTGGTGTCTCTTCTGTTGTTGGGTTATGCGGGTGTGGCCCAGTTCTTTCCCGGCATCATTCTGGGACTGTTCTCGAAGCGCGTCACTACATCCGGAGTCTTCGCCGGGCTGGCGGCCGGGGTCATCATCACTTCGGTTCTTATGCTCACCAATCGTGATCCCTGGAACGGCATGAGCGCGGGTTTCATCGCTCTGTGCGCAAATTTCGCGATCACCATTGCAATAAGCGCCTTCACTTCGATTCGCGTTGCTGGCTTTGAGGAGCGCCCCGCGGAAGCCACCTAGACACCCAGTTCCACGGCCCGGTGCCCCAGGTTCCGCGTTTCGAACTGGAAGAGGCAGAGTTTTTTCCTGCCTTGGGTGGCGCAGCGCCTTCGGCGCTGCGAAACAGGGGCGAACCTTGAAGCGGCTTCAGCCGCTGAGGTGTCTCTCCACGGCCCGGTGCCCCAGGTTCCGCGTAGCGACAGCGAGCTAACCTGGGACAGAAGCCGCTTACCACCACTTCTACTGTGTCTTGGTCGCAGCCTGCTCGAGTTGTCTGATCCTGGCCATGTTCGCGGCAATGCGCTTGCTGTCTTTGCGCTTCCCCGAACGGTTGCGGCGCTTCGGCTTGGTCACGTAGTGGTTTTTCGCCATTTCTTGGTCCTTTGCCTTCCTTGGATTTAGTGTTTTTGGTCGGGTAGCCCCGTGCTATTCGTTGTGTGTGGCCTGGATGTTCTTTACGTATCTATTCGGGCCCCTATCGAGCAATTCTATAGCTAAACCCGGGCTTGAGTGGACCCCCCGCCAGAAGGATGTTCATTTGTCACGACTCCAACGGTCGGCTTCGCATGCACCGTGCGGGATTCTTGGAGTTACTCTAGCTGGTATAACGGATAAAATTGCAAAGTGATGGCCGCTTCCGCGACCCCCTCGCAGCCTGTACCCGCGCCTCGCATTCAGTCGGTGGATGCTCTGCGTGGGGCCATCATGATGTTGATGGCGATCGATCATATTCGCGACTACGTGGCCCGAAGTGCGCAGCAGTTCTTGCCTACCGACCTGACGCGCACCACTCCTGCAATCTTTCTTACCCGCTGGATCACGCATTTTTGCGCGCCGGTTTTCCTGCTCACCGCCGGCTTGGGCGCATATTTATGGATGAGCCGCGGGCATCACTCGAAAGGCGAGCTGTCGCGCCTGCTGGTGAGTCGTGGTATCTGGCTGATTGTCCTTGAGCTCACGATACTGCGTTTCATTTTGCTTTCCCAGGTGAGCTTTACGGCGAATCCTGTGCTGCTGATGATCCTTTGGGCGATTGGAATTTCGATGATCGCCCTTGCCGGGCTGATTTATCTACCCACGCCGGTCATTGTGGCGGTGGGCGTCGCGATTATTGCCCTGCACAATCTGCTTGACCCGGTCTCGCCCGAGCGCTTCGGGCGTGCGGCGTGGATTTGGGACATCCTGCACCAGCAAAATGCTTTCTCTTTTCACGGAATCACCTTCGCGACCGCATATCCGGTATTGCCCTGGATCGGGGTGATGGCTGGTGGCTATTGCCTGGGAACGGTCTTTGACTGGGATGCGAATCGAAGGCGGCATTTTCTGGTGCGCATGGGATTGGCGCTTGCCGCCGCATTCATCATCGTGCGCGCCGTGAATATCTACGGCGATCCCCAGCCCTGGACTCATCAAGCGTCGCCGGTTTTTACGGTCCTGTCTTTTCTTAACGTCACAAAATATCCGCCTTCACTCGACTTTTTATTGATGACTCTGGGGCCGGCGTTAGCCGTCATGGCGTGGCTGGAACGATTTAACTTTCATTTCACCAATCCGCTGATGGTTTTCGGGCGCGTGCCTTTCTTCTACTACGGGGCGCACCTGGCCTTGGCTCATGTGATTGTGATCGGGATGAACTTCGCGCGCTACGGCGCAAAGTCATTCCTGCTGATTGCGCCGCCGTCGATGGGAGGCCCGAGCGAGCGTTTCCCCACTGACTTCGGATACCCGCTGTGGACGGTATATGCAGTCTGGGTTGTGGTACTGCTGCTTCTCTATCCAGCATGCCTTTGGTTTGCCCGACTCAAACAGCGCCGGCATGATTGGTGGCTGACCTACTTGTGATGACGGCGCCGACGTACTAACAAACTATCCCAGCTTAGCCCTGGGTCTCGCCAACCCGCAGAGTCGGGGATTCGTTCCGGCAGCAGATGCCAAAGTGTTGCCAGAGCTTGAACCACGGGCTTTGCGCCAGCTTTTCGTCGTGCCTTCGATTGGCAGCAGAGATGTCACTTGCAGTCATCGGCCTGATATCGGGCGCTTCAAACATCTCCTGCAGTTGCTCAATCTCGTCAATGATGCGCTCAACGTCCATGCGCTCCAATCATGCGGCAGATGGCGAGGAACGGTCAAATGGAATCGGCAGTCTCCTGCGAAAACCGAGGGGTGCGAACTAGGAGACGGCAGAGATTTGTCCTGCCTTTGGGTGGCGCAGCGCCTTCGGCGCTGCGATACAGGGGCAAACGTTGAAGCGGCTTCAGCCGCTGAGGTGTCTCCCCACGGCAGGTGCCCCAGGTTCCGCGTAGCGACAGCGAGCTAACCTGGGACAGAAAACGAAGTGTGGGCGGCACGGAGCTAATCAGCACCCCACTCCGAACTAGGAGACGGCAGAAATTTGTCCCGCCTTTGGGTGGCGCAGCGCCTTCGGCGCTGCGAAACAGGGGCAAACGTTTAAGCGGCTTCAGCCGCTGCGGTGTCTCTCCACGGCAGGTGCCCCAGGTTGCGCGTAGCGACGGCGAGCTAAACCAGCACCCCATTCCGAACTAGGAGACAGCAGAAATTTGTCCTGCCTTTGGGTGGCGCAGCGCCTTCGGCGCTGCTAAACAGGGGCGAGCGTTGAAGCGACTTCAGCCGCTGAGGTGTCTCCCTACGGGGGTGCCGCGAGCTGATCTTGCGAGCTCACCTTGAGACCGCAGAAGTTTATCCCGCCTTTGGGTGGCGCAGCGCCTTCGGCGCGGCGAAACAGGGTCAAACGTTTAATCGGCGTCAGCAAAAACACTA
>Ga0335079_10004811_pt1 | contig 15544 bp, 12 predicted proteins | sample Lox_Sample_33_FD_206719 | JGI IMG/M metagenome (GOLD analysis project Ga0335079, IMG submission 206719) | Soil microbial communities from Loxahatchee National Wildlife Refuge, Florida, United States - Lox_Sample_3.3 | ecosystem: Environmental > Terrestrial > Soil > Wetlands | place: USA...
GACCCCGACGCGACAGCCCTGCGCAGCGAGCGCCACGTCGCGCAGACGCAGAGCCAGGACGCGGCCGCACCCAGCGGCGTTGCCGGCGCGGCCGCCAATCAGCCCCTGCAGGCACAGGCCGCCGCACCGGGCTCGGTCAACCGCGGCGCATCCTCCCTCCAGGACGAGATCCGCAACTACGACGTTTCTCGCACCACCACCACCACCGTGGAGCGCGCGCCGCGCCTCAAGCGCATCTCGGTGGCAGTGCTGCTCGACGGGGTCGGTGGCAAGCCTCGCCCCGACGCCGAGGTGGCACAACTCGGCGAGCTCGCCAAGCGGGCGGTCGGCTTCGATACGCAGCGCGGCGACGAGATGGACATCTCGAGCGCTCCCTTCGCGCGGGCCGAGGAGCCCGCCGAGACCGCACGGCCGGCGGCAGCCGCTTCGAAGCTGCCAGTCTCCTGGCTCATCGCCGCGGGCGCGGGGCTCCTCGCACTCCTCGTCGTCATCTTCGCGCTCTCCGGGAGCAGGCGCCGCGCGCCCCTCGTCGTGAACGGGCCCCAGCTCGTTCCGGGCACTCGCATCTCGGAGCTCGAGGCGCGCTTCTCGGCACCAGCCGGAGCCCTCCCGCCCGGAGACGGGGATGCGGAAGCACCAAAGGACCCCAGGGAGGCCCTGCGCGAGAAGGCCAAGGCGCTCGCCGCCAAGGACCCCGCCCGCGCCGCCCTCATCCTCAAGTCCTGGATGAGCGAAGGAGCTCCTCATGCCTGAAGCAGGAAGCGAGATCGCGCAGAAGTCGCAACGGAGCGAGATCGGCAAGGGGCCAACCCGAGTGGCGGCGGTGCTCCTTGGACTTGGCCCCGAGACCGCCGGCGCCGTGTTTCGAAAGCTCGACGAGCCGGAACTGCGCCTGGTCGCACGCGGGGCCAAGGGCCTTCGCCAAGAGCCCCCCACCGCGGTCCCGAACGCGCTCAAGCTGTTCGTCGAGGCAATGGAAGCGGTGGGGGGTGACACCGCCGCCTCCGACCAGGTGCTGCGCGACGCGGCCGTGAAGGCCCTCGGCGCCGACGCGGCGCTGCGCGCCTTCGACGACAGGGAGGCGCCACCGCCGCCCGACGAGGTGCTGGGCTCGGTCTCCCAGGCTGACCCGGACTCGCTCGCCATGGTGCTCCTGAACGAGCAACCCCAAACCATCGCGCTCGTCCTGTCCTCTCTCGATGCCGCCCGCGCCAGCGCGGTGGTGGAACGAATCCCGGAGAAGCATCGGGCGGACATCCTGCGGCGCATGGCCGCCATCGACTCGGTCGCCCCCGACGTCCTGCGCGAGATCGGCCAGGCCATCTCCACCGAGCTGAAGGCCATGGTCGCCGGCGGGATGAGAAAGGTAGACGGCAAGGCCATCGCGCTCGACATCCTGAGACGCTGCAGCGCGCAACAGCAGGGGGAAGTCATCGCCGAGATCGAGAAGGATTCGGCACAGCTCGCGGCCGAGCTGCGCAGCAAGCTCTTCACCTTCGAAGACCTGAAGGCGCTCGCCGACCGCGACCTGCAGACCTTGCTCCGCGAGATCGACACGAACAAGCTCGCCGTGGCGCTCAAGGGGGCCACCCCCGAGCTCAAGTCGAAGGTTCTCGCCAACCTGTCCGGGCGGGCCTCCCAGATGCTGGAGGACGACCTGCAGGCCATGGGTCCGGTCAAGCTCTCCACCGTCGAGGTGGCCCAGAGCGAGATCGCGAAGCTGACGCAGGAGATCGCGCAGCAAGGCCGCATCACCATCACAGGCGCCAACGAGGCGATGGTCTAGTTCGACATGGTCGCTCCGCTCCCACGCCGCCCGCGCTTCCTCGCCCATGTGCCCGAGGTCCCTTCGCCCGAGCCGGTCTCCTTCGCACCCGCCTCGCAGGCGATGCCTCCTCCCCCTTCCCGGGCCCTTCCGGCACACATCGCCCCGCCCCAGGCTCTCGATCTGGACACCATCCGCCGCGAGGCCATGGAGCGGGTGAAATCCACGCTGGAGACCCTGCGAGCACAGTCGGAACGGCTGGCCGAGCAGGCTCGTTCGGATGCCATCGAGATCGGCTTCCTGGTGGCGCGAAAGATCCTGGAGACGGAGCTCCGCCAGAGCCCCGACACCCTGTTTTCGCTGGTGCGTTCCGCGCTGAGGCGCGCCGGCGAGTCGCGCCGCATCGCCCTGCGGCTCTCCCCGGAAGATGCGGCGCTCTGCGAATCCGACCGGGGAAAGTCCGCGCTCGAAGGCATCAGCACATCCCGCATCGAGCTCGTGGCCGACCCCACGCTGGAACGCGGCGACTGCACGGTCGAGACCGACTTCGGCCAGGTAGATGGCAGGCTCGGCACGCGGTTCTCCGAGATCCGGCGCGCGGTGGACAGCGCCGAGGGGGCCCGCTGATGCTCCCCCTCGAAGCCATCGCGCGCGCCATCGCCGAGGCGGATCCCGTTCCCATGACCGGGACCGTGGTGCGCGCGACCGGCCTCGTCGTCGAGGCATCGCTCCCGCACGTACCGGTCGGCACCGCCTGCGAAATCAGGGCCGGCGACGGCGCCTGCGTGCTCGCCGAGGTCGTGGGCTTCTTTGGCCAGACGGCCCGCCTCATGCCGCTCGCCGACATCCACGGCATCGGCGAGGGGTGCGCGGTCATTCCGCGCGCCGCGGCCGACCGCATCGCGGTGGGCGAGGAACTCCTCGGACGGGTGGTCGATGCGGCGCTCTGTCCGATGGACGGAGGACGCTTGCCCGCCATGACAGGGCGAGCCCGCCTGCACGCAGTGCCCCCCGTCGCAATGGAGCGGCGGCGCGTCTCGCGCCCGCTCACCGTCGGGATCCGTTCCATCGATTCCTGCCTCACCGTCGGCGAAGGCCAGCGGCTCGCCATCATGGCCGGTCCCGGTGTGGGCAAGAGCGTCCTCCTCGGCATGCTCGCGCGCTCGGCGGATGCCGACGTGGTCGTGGTCGGCCTGGTGGGCGAGCGCGGCCGCGAGGTGCGCGACTTCATCGAACGCGACCTCGGCAACGGACTTGCGCGGTCGGTGGTGGTCGTGGCGACCAGCGACGAATCGCCGCTCAAGCGCGTGCGCGCCGCGATGGCGGCGACCTGCGTCGCGGAGTACTTCCGCAGCGCGGGGAAACGCGTGCTCCTCCTCGTCGACTCGCTCTCTCGCGTCGCGCAGGCACAACGCGAGATAGGCCTCGCCGCCGGCGAGCCGCCCACCACCAAAGGCTATCCCCCGTCCTCCTTTGCCATCCTCCCGCGCCTCGTCGAGCGCGCGGGAAACGACTCCGGCCCGGGCAGCATCACTGCCTTCTACTCGGTCCTGGCTGAGGGCGACGACCAAACCGATCCCATCGCGGACGCGGCCAAGGCGACCCTCGACGGGCACATCGTGCTCTCGCGCAAGCTCGCCGAATCGGGCCACTTCCCGGCGGTGGACGTCCTGGCCAGCATCTCGCGCGTCATGAACGACATCGTCGATCCCGCCCATCGCGAGCTCGCGCGGCAGGCCCGCGAGATCTTGTCCGCCTACCGCGACGCGGCCGATCTCATCGAGGTGGGTGCCTACGCGGCTGGCTCGAACCCGCGGGTCGATCGCGCACTGCGCTGCATCCAGCCCCTCCAGCTCTTCCTGCGTCAGGATCCGGAAGAGCGCTCGACGACGGCCGAATGGATGGCCGCGCTCGCGCGCGCGCTCGGCGCGCAGGAGGCAGCGCATGGCTAGCTTCCTCATCGCGCTCTTCCTCCTCGCCGGCCCCGAGCCGTCCGCCCCGCTCGCGCCCGAACCTCCCCAGACACCGGCGCCTGTCTTCCCCGCGCGGCGAGCGACAACGGCCGCGCCGCCCGCGAACAACCAGGGCCTTGGCCACCCCACGCTCTCCACCCCCGCGGCCGCCGAGGATCCCCCCGTCCCGCCAGCCCTCACTGCCACGGCCCTGCGAGACGAGCTGCGCCGCTCCAAGGAGCACCGACAGGAAGACCAGGCAGCACTCGCGCGCGAACGATCGCGCCTGGAGAAGCTGGCCACCGACATCGCTTCTGCGCGCGCTGCACTCGAGCGGGAGACGAAGAACCTCGAGGAGAGGGTCAAGGTCGCCGGCAAGCTGAAAAAGGATGAGGCGCCTCGAACCACCTCGCCGACAAGCAAGTCTTCCCCGCCGAGCACCTCCGCGAGACTGCCCGGGCCCGTCCTCGCGAAGACCCTCAAGGGCATGAAGCCAGACCTGGCCGCGGCCCTCCTTCTCCGGGTCGAACGGCCGCTGGCGGTCGAGCTCTTGCGCAGCATGCGCCCGGCCGACGCAGGTTCCGTGCTCAGCGCGATGAGACCAGAAACCGCAGCCGAGCTCTTCTCCCTCATGGCCTCAGGCGAGGTCCTTGGAGGTTCCCAGTGAGCGCCATCCTCTCGCACCTTGCAGACATGCTCGGCAGCCCGGCGGCACCGCCCGCCGCCCAGGTACTGGTGAGGGGCGCCCGCCTCACCTCGGCCTTCCATGACGCGCTCTCCCACGCGTTCGCGTCGGGGAACGACGAGAACACCAGCGCCCCCAAGCCGACGCCCGGACATCAGGCGCCAACCGGCGGCGCGGCCCAGAGCGCCACCGCGAGTGCACTCCTCGGGAAGACCGTGCCCGCGGCGCGAGCGCAAGCCATGACAGCAGCGCCAGCGCAAGGCATGCCCGCAGCGCGAGCGCGAGCCGTGACAGCAGCGCAAGAGCAGGCCATGACAGCAACACCAGCGCAAGGCATGGCGGCAGCTCAAGAGCAAGCCATGGCAGCAACGCCAGCGCAGGGGAGCGCCGGATCCACTGACCCCACCCGACCTTCTCCCCAGCGCGAGCGCAAGGAGAACCGCGCTGGCCAGACGGCGCCAGGAACGGCCGCGCTGGCCGCGAACAATTCCGTCGCACATGCCGCCATGCTCGCCGCCAACACCGCCAGCGCACTCACTGACAAACACTCCTCGACTGACAAGCACTCCTCGCAGGCGAAGCCGACCGCGAACTCCACCCCCCGCGCCGCCCCGGCCACCGATTCCAAGAAGCCAGCCGCAACGCCGCCGACCAAGGCCGCACCCGAGGACCAGACGTCGTGCCAAGGCGTTCCGTCGCGTCCGCCGGATCTGGCCGCCGTTCCCCGTCCCGAGGGAGCAACCCAACCCTCGTTGCTCACCCCCACTCCCATCCCCACCGCGGCCCCGTCTCAGACCACCCCCCGCCTCTCGGGACTGACCGCGGCGGCTCCCCCACTACCACCGGCGCCTCCAGGCCAGGACGTGCAAGGGGCGGTGTTGCGACAAGCGGCGCACCTGCACGTGGATGGCGGCGACCTCGGCAACATCGAGCTGCACCTGCGGGTGCGCGACGGCGCCCTGCACCTCAGGGTGGACGGCGACTCGGCGCACGTCATCGAGGCGCGCGGCGGCGAGCTGTCGCGGTCGTTGGCCGGGGAAGGCATTCGCCTCGCCCCCATCGAGGTGGGAGCCCGCGACGGCTCGGGCCTGAACGCGAGCGTCGAGGGCGATCGCCAGGGGCAAGGGCAGCAGCGCGAAGGCTGGAGCGAGGCCGCAGATCCGCGCGAGGCCATTCCCAAGGCACGCTCCGTGCAACCCAGTTCCACCGACACAACCGCCGCGAGCCCGGGCGCGCAGCCCGGCAGCGTCCACGTGACAGCCTGAAGGAGCACGCATGACCACGAACGGCGCCGTCCAGAGCACCACCGCCTCGCAACAGAGCCAGAGCACCGCGTCCGCTGCCGGCCAGGCCGCGGCGACGGCTTCGAAGACGCTCGGCGAAGCGGATTTCTTGACGTTGCTCACCGCGCAGCTCCAGAACCAGGACCCGACTCAGCCGATGGACAACACGGCCTTCGTCTCGGAGCTGGCGCAGTTCTCCAGCCTCCAGCAGATGCAGGACGTGTCCAGCCAGCTCGGCACGCTCGCCCAGGCCATGACGACCTCGACCAACCTCTCCGCCAACTCGCTCGTTGGGTCGACGGTCACGTACACTGCGAGCGGTGTGAACGTCGTGCAGGGCACCCCGCCCTCCCTGCAAGTCAACCTCCCCTCGGCTGCGACGGTCACCGCCGTCATCGCCGACTCGAACGGAAATACCGTCCGCACGCTCAATGCGGGCGCGCTCCCGGCGGGTCTGACGAGCCTCGGCTGGGATGGGACCGACAGCAGCGGCAACAACGTGGCCTCCGGCTACTACACGGTGAAACTCTCGGCAACTGCCGCCAACGGGACTCAAGTGTCCGCGACGGCGCAGACGAGCGGCCTCGTGCAGGGCGTCTCGCTGGCGGGCGGCACGGCCCAGCTCATGATCGGCGGCGGTCTCGTCGGCATGTCGAGCATTCTGCAAGTCACGAACTCCAGCAACTGACAACAGCGCCAGCGGTGCAACACAACACACGGAAGGACACACACATGAGCCTCCTCACCTCCCTCTCGTCCGGCTCCAACGGCCTTCAGTCCGCGAGCTCCGAACTTTCAGTGATCGGCGACAACCTCTCCAACGCCAACACCGTCGGGTACAAGGGCGGCCGCGCAGACTTCGGGGACGCGCTGGCCCAGACCATGATCGGCGCGCAGGGCCAGATCGGCCTCGGATCGAACCTGCAAGCGGTACAGACCATGGTGACGCAGGGCTCGCTCACCAACACCGGCGTCAACACGGACCTCGCGCTGCAGGGCACGGGATACTTCGAGGTGCAAGGCACGACCGCCACCGGGCAGCAGGGCACGTTCCTCACGCGCGATGGTGAGTTCACCGTGAACAACCAGGGCTTCCTGGTGAACCAGAACGGCCTCTTCGTCCAGGGTTACGCTGCCGACGCAACCGGCAAGATCACCGGCAACCTCGGTAACCTCCAGGTCGGAAACGCTAGCTCGCAGCCCCTGCCCACCACGACCATCACCGTCAAGGGGAACCTGCAGGCAAACTCGACCGTCATCGCGGCGCCCTTCGACCCGACCAATTCGGCGACCTACAACTTCTCGACGAGCGCTACCGCCTACGACTCGCTCGGGGTGAGTCACGGGGTGCAACTCTACTTCGCGCAGACGGCCGCCGGCACGCCGGCCACCTGGGCTTGGTACGCCGAGACGGACGGCGGTGGCATCACCGGCGGTACTGCAGGAACGCCGGTCCGGATCGCGAACGGCAACCTCACCTTCAACAACCAGGGCCAGCTCGCGACCATGACGACCGCCGCCGTGAACTTCAACCCCAAGGGCGCCGCCCAGAACCAGGCGCTCACCTTCAACCTGGGCGATCCGACGGCCAACCCGGGCGGCACCGGCCTCGCCGGCCTCACCCAGTTCGCCGACACGAGCGCGAGCACCTTCGTCGGCCAGGACGGGTATGCATCGGGTCAGCTCACGTCGATCCAGATCGACACGACCGGCACCATCCAGGGCGTCTTCTCGAACGGCCAGACGCGCGCCATCGGCCAGGTGGGCGTCGCCACCGTGGCCGCCCCCGATCAGCTCGCGCGCGATGGCGAGAACCTGTACGCGGTGACGAACGCTTCGGGCAGCGCCGTGATCGGCGCCGCCGGCACCGGCGGCCGCGGCTCCATCACCGCGGGAGCGCTCGAGCAATCGAACGTCGACATCTCCGATCAGTTCGTCCAGATGATATCGGCCCAACGTTTCTTCGAGGCCAACTCCAAGACCGTGATCACCGCCGACCAGCTCCTCTCCGAGCTCATCGCCATGAAGCGCTGAGGACCGCCAATGATCCTGCTCACGCGCCTCGACGGAAAAGAGCTCTTCGTCAATGCCGACCACATCCTCACCGCCGAGGCCACCCCCGACACCGTTCTCCTCCTCACCACCGGGCTCAAGCTCATGGTGAGCGAATCGGTCGTCGATGTGGTGGATCGGGTCGCCGCCTGGCAGCGCCGGGTGCGGACGCCCGAGGCGCGTGGGGCAATCCTCCCCTTCCCGTGCGGCGTACCGCAGGAGTGACGGAATGGACATCACCACCATCGGCGGCCTCATCCTGGGGCTGGGCTGCATCCTCCTCGGCCAGATCCTGGAGGGCGGACACGTCGGTTCCATCATGCAGGACACCGCCGCCATCATCGTGTTCGGAGGGACCTTCGGGGCCGTCATGGTCTCCTTCCCGAAGAAGGACTTCGTGCGGGGACTCAAGAGTTTCAAGCTCGCCTTCACCGACAAGAAGGAGGACATGTCGGGGGTGACCAGGCAGATCGTCGACCTCGCGAGCACGGCGCGCCGCGATGGCGTGCTCGCCCTGGAGAGCAAGCTCGCCGAGATCGAGGACCGCTTCTTGAAGAAGGCGCTCTCCTACGTGGTGGACGGCGTCGACGCGACCGTCACGCGCTCGTCGCTCGAGGCGGCCATGGAAGCCGAGCACCAGGAGAACATGCAGGCCGCCAAGGTGTGGGAGGCCGCCGGCGGCTACTCCCCCACCATCGGGATCATCGGCGCGGTGCTGGGGCTCATCCACGTCATGGAAAACCTCTCCGACCCATCGAAGCTCGGCGGCGGCATCGCCGTGGCCTTCGTGGCAACGGTGTACGGCGTCGCGAGCGCGAACCTGCTCTACCTGCCCTCGGCCAACAAGCTCAAGCGCAAGTTCGTCCTGGCGATGGAGCGCAAGGTGGTCATCATCGAGGGCGTGCTCGCCATCCAGGAAGGACTGAACCCGCGCGTCCTGGAGGAGAAGCTGCGCGCGTTGACCGGCGAGGAAGGTCCTCCGAAGGAACAAGCGGAGAAGCAGGCGGCCTGAGCTCACCCTGAACGGAGAGCGGCTCTCCCGACTTCCGCGCCGCTCGAAGGAGTCGCCAAGTGGCCAAGAAGAAGCACGAGGAAGAGCACGAGAACCACGAGCGCTGGCTCGTCTCCTACGCCGACTTCATCACCCTGCTCTTCGCCTTCTTCGTCGTGGTGTACTCGGTGAGCCGGGTCGACACGAAGAAGATGGAGCAGGTGTCGAACGCCATCAAATGGGCCATGCACTTCGACGGCACCGGTGGCATTGGACAGCTGCCCATCTTCGACGGCCCCGCTTCCCAGGGCGGCAGCGTCATGGGCCTGGACGGATCGAACACGCTCACGACTCAGCCGGAGGCCCAGGCACTCCAGCGGACCCTCGAGAACCGGATCAAACCCTTCCTCGTGAAGCAGCCCGGACCAACGGCGGTGGTGATCGCCGTGGAGGGCGACCACGTCCTCGTGCGCCTGGCGGCAGCCGACTTCTTCGACCCCGGCCAGGCAGCGCTGAGGCCGCAGGCCCTGCCGGTCCTCGACGCCATCGCGAACGAGATCGTCCCCCTCAAGCGCCCACTGCGCGTGGAGGGCCACACCGATGACACCCCTGCCACCGGCACCCGCTTTCGCGACAACTGGGAGCTCTCGGCGGTCCGCGCCGCGACCGTGGCGAGCTACCTCGAGCGCGCCCACGACGCGAAACCACAGCTCCTGTCCGCCACCGGCTTTGGCTCCTCGAGACCGATCGCGCAGGGCGCCACGGCCGAGGCGCGCGAGCTCAACCGCCGCGTCGAGATGGTGGTGGAGCTCGAGCTCAAGGTTCCGAACGCGTCGCAACACAAGGTCCCCGCGTTCGACCCGGTACCGAAGTAGCTGGACGGATCCCATGGATCCCGCCCAGCTCCCCAGGCCTCCGGCGTGAGCCCCGACCCCCGGGTCGTGCCGCACTCGCAGGGTCATCAGCCGGACACTTCCGAGCCAGCCCGCACACAAGGGCAAGCTGCTGATCGGGCGCGAGCGCATTCTCGGGCGCCGGCATGTGGGCGAGCCGCCAGGCCACGAGGTCAACCCATCGCAAACATGCGACCTTCCGAGACTCGCCCGGAAGAGCTCCGCCGACTCCCCACCGGGCGACGCTGATCTACAGCGGCAAAGCGGATGAGGCGGGGCCATGCGAAGCACCGCACGGCACTTCGCCCACCCGCGTCGGAAAACCCGGCCTCGACCCGGGGTGGACGGGTCACCCGCGCTTGCGGTCGGTCGTGGCGCCGAGAATGCCGGCGAGCCGCCCCACATGCACCGCCGTGGCGAAGAACGCGCGAAGCGGGCGGCGGCCGAGACATCGCGTGCCGGCATCCGATCCCGCCCAGCAGAGCCGGAATCGACGCCGCCACCGCCACCCTGGGCTTCATGGCGCACACCGCCCGCACCCGACCTCCGGGTGCACCGCGAGTCCGACCGGCGGCGGCAACGTCGCCTCTTTCACCGGACTCGCTCCGACGCCCAGTCCTGGCGAGCGCGCTGGCGCCGGTGTTGCATTCGCAGTCTTGCCGCACTCAGTCGACCCTTTCATCTCTTGCTGCAGACCGACGATTCGAGAACCCCATGATTCAAGCGCAGATACGCAGCAAGCTCTTCGCCGCCTTCGCCGCGATGGCACTGGGCGCGGTGATGGCGGGCGCAGCTGGACTGGTGGTCACGGACAGGCTGGCCGATCTCAATGCCGCGCTCGGCGAGAGCTCGCTGCCGGCCCTGGGCGGGATCATGGACGCGCAGGAGGGGATCTCCACGATCCGTGTCCACACGGCCAAGGCGGTGGCCCTGGCACGGACCGGACACTACGACCGCATCGAGTCCTTGTGGACGCGGCGCGAGAGCGCGCGCAATCGCTCCGAGGAGGGCGCGGCCAGCTTTGCGCGACTGCCCATGACGGCGGAGGAGAGGGACCACTGGACCAAGATCGAGCCGGCCCTCCGAGATTTCTTCGTCGAGGACGCGATGGTCTGGGACGCCGTTCGGGCGCGCAACGCCGCATCGGCGGAGGAGCGCAACGAAAAGCTGTCCGCCACCGTGCTCAGCACCGTCGCCGATCCGATGAGCGAGCTCATCGGAGCGAGGAAGTCGCAGGCCAAGGCCCTCCTTCAAAGGAGCGCGGCAGCCACGCGCCTGACCCAGGGTGCGCTCTGGGTCGCGGTGATCGTCTCGCTCGCCTTGGTGCTGGTCCTCGGCGCGGTGCTCGCCCATGCGCTGAGCCGCCCCCTCGGGATCTTGGCGAGCGAGCTGCGCCGCGTGCGGCAAGCGGTCGGCGAGGGAAAGCTCGCCGGGCGCGTCGATGCGGAGCGGATCCACCCTGGGCTCCGCCCGGTCGCAACGCACGTCAACGAGATGCTGGATGCCCTTGCCCGTCCGATCGAGGTCGCGACCCAGTACGTGGAACGTATCGGGCGCGGCGACCTCCCGCCCCCTATCTCCGAGAAGAGCGGGGGCGACCTCGAAGCCCTCAAGTCCAACTTGAATGGACTCATCGAGGTCATCCACATGCGCGACGACGACATCCGTCGACTCGTACAGAGCGCGATCGCGGGAGAGCTCGAGAAGCGCGCGGATCCCAGCAAGTACCCCGGCTCCTATGGAACGCTCCTCCAGTCCGTCAACATGCTGCTCGACGCCGCCGCGGACCGGTACACCTGGTACGAAGCCATCATCGACGCGGTGCCCCTTCCCATCCACGTCACCGACACCGCCATGAAGTGGACCTTCATGAACAAGTCGTTTGAAGAGCTGATGGTTCGCAAAGGCCACATCAAGGATCGCGGACAGGCGATCGGCATGGCCTGCAACCAGTCCGGAAAGACCATCTGCAAGACCAGCGGCTGCGGCGTCGCCCAGCTCAAGAAGGGCGTGAAGGAGAACTACTTCGATTGGTTCGGGATGGGGTGCAAGCAGGACACTGCACCGCTCATCGACAAGAAGGGCCAGAAGATCGGGTACGTGGAGATCGTCTCCGATCTGACCCCCATCATCCGGGCCCGCGACTACACGCACACCGAAGTGGAGCGGCTCGCCGCCAACCTGGCGCAGCTCGCCTCGGGAAGCACCCAGTTCGATGTCAGCGTGCGCGAGGCCGATGAGTACACGACCGAGGCGCGAGAGAACTTCGTCAAGTTGAACGCCAACCTCACGGCGGTGAAGGAAGCAATGCAGGCCGTGATCGCGGACGCGGCCATGCTCTCCAAGGCGGCCCTGGATCTGCGCTTCGACGTGCGCGCCGACGCCGGCAAGCACCGGGGTGACTTCAAGACGATCGTGGAGGGTATCAATGCCACCTTCGATACCGTGGTGGACCGGAACACCTGGTACGAAGCCATCATCGACGCGGTACCGCTCCCCATCCACGTCACCGACACCGCCATGAAGTGGACCTTCATGAACAAGCCGTTCGAAGCGCTCATGGTGCGCGAGGGCCGCATCGCGGACCGCAAGCAGGCGATCGGCATGGCCTGCAACCAGTCCGGAAAGACCATCTGCAAGACCCCCGGCTGCGGCGCGGCCCAGCTCAAGAAGGGCGTGAAGGAGAACTACTTCGACTGGTTTGGAATGGGGTGCAAGCAGGATACCGCACCATTGGTGAACAAGAAAGGCCAGAAGATCGGGTACGTGGAGGTGGTCGAGGATCTGACGCCCATGGTCCGGGTCCGCGACTACACGCGGGTGGAGGTGGAGCGGCTCGCAGCCAACCTGGCGCGGCTGGCGGCGGGAAGCACCGATTTCGACATGCGGGTGAGCGAGTCGGACCAGTACACCGGAGAGGCCCGCGCCCACTTCGCCAAGATCGGCGCCAACCTGGCTGCCGTGAAGAGGGCCATGGAAGCAGTCATCGCCGATACCATCATGCTCTCCGAAGCCGCGATGGAGCTGCGCTTCGATGCGCGCGCCGAGGCAGGCAAGCACCAGGGCGACTTCAAGAGGATCGTCCAGGGCATCAACGCCACTCTCGACACGGTGGCGGAGCGGAACGCCTGGTACGAGGCCATCATCGACGCGGTGCCCTTCCCCATCCACGTCACCGACACGGACATGAAGTGGACCTTCATGAACAAGCCGTTCGAGCAGCTCATGGTGAAAGAGAAGCGCGTGAAGGACCGGCAGCATGCGGTGGGAATGGCCTGCTCGAATGCCGGGGCCAACATTTGCAACACGGAGAACTGCGGCATCGCGCAGCTCAACAAGGGCGTGAAGGAGAGCTACTTCGATTGGTGCGGGATGGGATGCAAGCAGGACACTGCACCGTTAGTGAACCAGAAGGGTCAGAAGATCGGGTACGTGGAGGTGGTCCAGGATCTGACTCCCATTATCCGGGTCCGCGACTACACGCGCGCGGAGGTGGAGCGGCTCGCCGCCAACCTGGCGCGGCTGGCCGCAGGCAACACGGACTTTGACGCCTGCGTGGGCGAAGCGGACCAGCACACGGCCGAGGCGCGCGACCACTTCGCCAAGATTGGCGCACACCTGGGATCGGTGAAGAACGCGATGGAAGCGGTGATCGCCGATGCAAGGGCGCTCTCCACCGCGGCCGTGGAGGGCAAGCTCTCCACCCGCACCGACGCGAGCAGGCACCAGGGCCAGTTTCGAGCCATCGCCGACGGCCTCAACCTCATGCTCGACACAGCCGTGCGGCCTCTCAACGAAGCCGCGAGGGCACTGGAAAGAATGGCGCAGCGCGATCTCACTGCGCGCATGGACGGTCACTACCAGGGCGACCACGCGAAGATGAAGGATGCGCTCAACGCCACGGCGGCGGCGCTCCACGAGGCGATGTCGCAGGTTTCCGAGGCGGTCACACAGGTCTCCCACGAGGCAGGCCAGATCGCCGCCGCCAGCCAGGGCGTGGCGACGGGTGCCTCCCAACAGGCGGCCTCTCTCCAGGAGACAGCGAGCCAGCTCGAGTCGATGTCCAGCATGACCAAGCAGTCGGCGGACAACTCGCAGCAAGCCAATGCCCTTGCAAAAACCGCCAGGAACGCAGCCAACGAGGGCTCGGCGGCCGTGGAGCAGATGACGGGCGCCATGGCCAAGATCAAGGCGTCCGCGGAGAGCACCTCGCAGATCATCAAGGACATCAATGAGATCGCCTTTCAGACGAACCTCCTCGCGCTCAACGCGGCGGTGGAGGCAGCGCGCGCCGGCGAGGCAGGCCGCGGCTTTGCCGTGGTGGCCGAGGAGGTGCGCGCGCTGGCGATGCGCTCCAAGGAGGCCGCCAGCAAGACGGAGGAGCTCATCCGCCGCTCGGTGAGGGAGGCCGGCGAGGGCGAGGGCACCGCCGCCCAGGTGAGCGCGAAGCTTGCCGAGATCGCCGCCTCCGTCACGAAGGTGAGCGACATCGTGGCCGAGATCGCCGCCTCCGCAAGGGAGCAGGCAGCCGGCATCGAGCAGGTGAACAGGGCCGTGGAGCAGATGGACAGGGTGACCCAAGCGAACGCCGCCGGCTCCGAAGAGTCCTCTTCGGCTGCAGCAGAGCTCTCCGGACAATCGGAGGAGCTCGCCGCGATGGTGGGCAGCTTCAAGCTCGAGATCTCCTCCGCCAGACCGGCAAAGCTCGCCCTACCGAAGAAGGCAAGGCCGGCGGCACAGGCGCCGCGGCTGTCGAGCGCTCCCGGCCAGGGTGCCAGCACCATTCCCATTGGCCCCGAGGAGATCGGCTCGTTCTGTAACGATGCGTCCTTGAATCGGTTCTGACCACCCTACGGCTTCGGCCAACTTCCCATGGCATTACCGTGAACTCCCTTCCTCAACCGACCCAGATGGCCGCGCTGGTCTCCGGGGTGACCGAGACCATGCTCGGTCTCACCTTCGTTCCGGACGGAACGAAGGCACACCACGCCCTCAGCTGGCGAACGGCTGTCCTGCCGATCGCGGGACAGCGGCCGCTCACAGTCGGCCTCTCCAGCGACGAACACAGCTGCCGGCGCCTCTCCGCTGCCATGTTCGCCTGCGGCCCGGACGAGGTCGATCAGAGCATGATGAACGATGCGCTCTGCGAACTCGTCAACATGACGGCTGGCCTCTTGAAGAGCATGCTCGGCCTCAACCAGGCCCTCGGACTCCCCAGAGTCCTGTCCGGGCCCAAGGTCCCGGCAGTCCCCTCCGCCAGCTCCCAGGTCATCGTCCTCAAGGCCGACGCCCTCGGGCTCGCCCTCTGGATCTACGAGGGCATCTCCTCAATCGAATGAGGTCCGATCGCTGCCCATCCCGCTTTGACACTGTGAACTCCTCGCCATCTGCGCGATGAGATCGAAGTCGTTGTCGAAGGTCTCCTTGCACCGTCTGGTCAGTGCGAAACTCGCTCATGGGTAGACCCGGCAAGGCCACCCCGTGGGTCCGTCGCCCCACCTACGCCCGAACCTCCCCAGGGCCACCCACGGCGCGTCCGTCCAGGCGCGCAGCGTGCCCCGCTCGCGCGCCACCTTGGGCGCGGGGCGACCAGGACCCAGCGCACGGTGAGCCAGGTCCGTTGCGTTTGCAGCAATGCCTTCATCTCGCGGCCCTCGTGCGCAAGCAGTCCATCCCAAGGACTTTGGACCGCGCATCTCCTTCAGGTTCTTGAGAAACTGGATGAGACGTTCCGTATCGCAGCCGCGTTTCGCTTCGAAGAAGAGACGGCTGCATCTCCTGTCCCAGCTGAAGGCGAGGGCAGCCGCTCCGGACATTCTCTTCCAGTTGAACGTGGATCAGAACGGGCGTCTCCCCTTTCGGAGCCCAGGCTCGCCGGGCGGGGGGCCGTTGCGAGACACCGCTTTCGTCCTGGAAGGCGATC
>Ga0335079_10004812_pt1 | contig 15537 bp, 12 predicted proteins | sample Lox_Sample_33_FD_206719 | JGI IMG/M metagenome (GOLD analysis project Ga0335079, IMG submission 206719) | Soil microbial communities from Loxahatchee National Wildlife Refuge, Florida, United States - Lox_Sample_3.3 | ecosystem: Environmental > Terrestrial > Soil > Wetlands | place: USA...
GGAGAAACTCTTCGATCTCGTAGTCCGCATGCAGCCGCAGTTTCGCAGCAGCCAGCACGAGATCGGTAATCTATTGGTCGGTACCCCCGATGGGCAGCAGATTCCACTCAGTCAGCTCGCAGATATTCATCAGGGCAACGGAGCATCGTTTATCTATCGGGAAAATAATTCCCGTTACATCGGCGTGCAATACAGCATTGAAGGCCGCGATTTAGAGCGCGCGGTTCGCGACGGACAAGCCGCGGTGAACAAAGCCGTCCAGCTTCCGCAAGGCTATTGGATGACGTGGGGCGGCGAGTACAGTCAGTTTCTCCAGGCAAAATCGCAGATGTACGTCATCGGGCCGCTCGCCATCGTGCTCATCTTCATGATCCTGTTTGCACTGTATGGCAATTTTAAGTTTCCGGTAAGTATTGCGCTCGGCGTAGTCATGACCGAGCCGGTCGGAGCTTTGATCGCACTTAAGCTCACGCACACGCCCTTCAGTGTTTCATCGGTCCTGGGATTGCTTGCCCTCCTCGGAGTTTCCGTTGAGACGGCGGTCATTCTGGTTTCCTATATCAACAAGCTGCGACTGGAAGGAATGGACATTCACGCGGCAACGCGAGAAGCGTCCCTTCTGCGGCTGCGTCCCATCATGATGACCGCCCTGGTAGCGTGCCTGGGTCTGCTTCCCGCCGCGCTCTCGACTGGCATCGGTTCCGATACGCAAAAACCGTTTGCCATCGTTATCGTCGCCGGACTAATTTCGCGGCTCTTCATCGGCTTCTTCGTCAATCCAGTTCTTTACGAAGCGGTCGCGCGCGAAGGCGATGTTCTCCAAGTGTGATCGCTTCGAAGTTGGCAGGGCCATGCGGCCTCGATGAAGCGAACATCGTCGCGACGAACAGGATCGGTATGTTAATTTCGTGGGCTATGCCGGCGGCGGCCAGTCTCCCGATGGCTTTGAGCTTTTGCGCCTGCCAGGGATGGTCCTTCGTCCGTACGATCCGCCAACAAGCCGTGTGACGCTGCGGACTCGCCGCTGAACTGTGCCATCGTGGTTTCGAAGGCATGACTCGTTAATTTTTCGAGCGGCCATTTTCGCGCTTCTTCTGAGAGCACTTCGATGCCCCAGGGGCCGCGGTATCCCGCCTCTTGCACCGCTGCGATGAACCCTTTCACGTCGAATTCTCCCTCGCCACAAAATCGGCGATGGTTCACCGTATCTTCGTGCAGGCTCCAGGGACATTCAAACGTGCCGTCGTTCAGTTCGACGCTGGTGATGTATTGCGATGGAATTCGGCGCAGGTCATCGTACGGAACTTTCATCTTCACGAGGTGCCACGCGTCCAGGCAAATGCCGCCATTACTCGCGCCGGCGCCTTGCACAAGCTTGAGTGAATCCTCCAGAGTTGGAATCATGCAGAACGGCATCAGCTCGAAACCCACTTTCGTTCCGCACTCTGCCGCGTCGGCGCACAACTCGCCGAAAGTTTCGGTCAGGCGATCCATGGGAGTGGTTTGGTTCCTGAAGTCCCCGACTTTCACGTGATGCGCTTGCAAAGCCTCGGCAGCATCGAGCAATAACTCTTTGCGAATATCAGATTGCTCTTTTCGTTTGCCGTCGAGAAACCAGTCGCCGAGGAATTCCAGCTCGATGTGCCTGATGCCGTTGTCATCGAAAATCTGTTTCATTTCCTCGATCGTGTACTTGCGCAAGACGCGTTCAAGATCGGCGTGCCAGATTCCAAAACCTGTGAAACCTGCTCTCGAAGCCGATTCCACGCGGTCCCTGAAATCGAAGGGGCTGTATTCTTCGTCGGTATGCGGCAGTCCGCAGGAAATGGTCCAGTAAGAAGCCAGCAACTCAACATTGCTCTGCATTGTGCTTCTCACGCGGCGGCTGCCTCGTGTGCCAGCACCGATTTCACTGCGGCAATGATCTTGTCTTCATTCGGAACCACATAATTCTCCAGCGGCTCGCTGTAAGGGATGGGCGTATCGAGAGCCGTTACCATGCGGAGCGCACGCAAATGCCCCACAGCATGCTCCGCGATTTCACCTGCAATGACCGCAGCGGCGGAGGAATGCCGTGGCGCCTGGTCCACGAGCACAACTCGTCCGGTCTTTTTCACAGATTTGAGAATTGTCGGGACATCGAGCGGCGCAAGCGTGCGGGGATCGATCACCTCAGCGCTGATCTTCTCGGCCGCGAGTCGTTCAGCGGCGGCGAGCGCTTTCTTCACCATCCAACCGGTCGCCACGATGGTCACGTCGTTTCCTGCACGCTTGATATCAGCCACTCCGAGCGGCACGACGTATTCGCCATCCGGCACTTCGCCTTTATCGAGCGTGAGCATATAAGGATGCAAGTACACGACGGGGTTATCGTCGCGAATGGCTGCAGCCATCAAACCCTTGGCATCGGCCGGAGTTGACGGCACGACGACCTTCAAACCGGGAATGCCCATCATCGTGTGATAAATGCAGTTGGAATGCTGGCCGGCCCATCCCGCGCAGAAACCGTAGCCGGCTTTGAGCACCAGCGGAACACTCACTTGCCCGCCTGACATGTAGCGCAGACGAGGCGCTTCGTTGATGACCTGGTCGAAGGCGACGAGCATGAATTCGCTCATCCACAGCTCAACGATCGGGCGCAATCCGGTCATAGCCGCGCCAATGCCGATGCCGATTTCAGCGGTTTCCGAAATCGGCGCGAGGCGCACCCGCTCCTTGCCGAACTTCTTCAGCATAGGATCGCGCTCGGTCATCGCCATATTCTGGCCATAAAAAACTACGCTGGGATCGCGCTGCATTTCTTCGATGATGGCCGCTGCGATCGCATCCCCGTACATCATTTCTCGCGCCATGTTCCCTCCTATGCGTAAACGTATTCGAGCGCCTCTTCCGGCGCGGGCAGCGGGCTTTTCAAGGCGAACTGTACGGCATCCTCAACCTCGGTGCGGGCAGCGGACTCGATACGCTTGGCTGCGGCCTCGGTCAGCGTGCCAGTCTTCAGCAAGCGCGCGCGAAAGAGTTTGACCGGGTCTTTCGCCTTCCACAGCTCGAATTCTTTTCGATTGCCGTAGACCCCGATCGCCTCATGCTCGGGAAATTGAGTCGGCAGCGGCGGAACGGTAATTACATTCCCGTGAGCGCTGAGCCGGTAAAAGCTGGTTTCGACCAGGCTTGGGCCTTTTCCAGAACGGGCACGGTCGGCGGCTTTCGCCACAACCTTATGGACTGCGACGGGATCGGTACCATCAACGGTGGTGCCTGGAATGCTGAAGGCCTCAGCTTTTTTCGACAACGGATCGCCTGCCGCGGCGTTGGCATCTTCCAGGCTGAAGTGCGTGTACGCCTGATATTGATTGTTCTCGAGAACATAGACGATGGGGAGCTTCCACACGGCCGCCATGTTTAGCGACTCGTAGAATGCGCCCTGCTTCGAAGCGCCATCACCAAAGAAGCAGTAAGCGATCTGTCCGGTCTTTTTCACCTGCGCAGTAAGCGCAGCGCCAGTGGCGTGGGCGATACTTTGACCAATGATTCCCGAAGTACCGGGGAAATGCCGGGATGGATCGGCCAAGTGCATCGATCCGCCAAACCCATGGCACAGGCCGTCCTTGCGGCCAAACACCTCCGCCATCATCTTGCGCAACGGCGTGCCGAGAACGATCGGATAACCGTGGCAGCGGTAACTGGGCATCACCATGTCGGTATCGCGGCGCGTGGAGAGTGTTCCGACGATGCTGGCTTCAGCGCCATCGCCTAAATGCGAGTGGCCGCGGATCACGCCGGGATGTTCAATGAACGTCCGCTTCACCGCCTCTTCAAATTCGCGAATGCGGACCATCTGCGTGTACATCCAATGCGGTTGGGCCTTGCCAATTTTTTCTTCGCTGGTTTTCGTTTTCCGCGGGGCGGATTTTCTTGCCGATTTGCGCGGCATTTGCGGGCCTCCTACTTTTTCGCTTTTGAAACCTTTGCAACTTTTGCTGCCGATTCCGCGATCTCGCAGAGCGGATCTCCGACCGGGACTTCGGCTTTTTCGTGCGCCAACAACTTTATGAGTGTGCCACTGAAGGGCGACTCCAACTCGTAGCTGACCTTCTCGGTCTCCAACTCGACCAGCGGCTCGCCGAGTTTCACGCGGTCTCCCTCGCGCTTCAGCCATCGCACCACAATGGCTTTGGTGCTGGTGACTCCTCCAGATTTAGGCACGATCACTGTGGTCAAGAATTCACCTGCACATCGCGCAACATCTCTAATGCACTTGCCGCTCGGCAGTTTCCCAGTACGGGGCGCGTATCCTCTTCCGATCGATCTTGCCGGCAGGAGTCTTAGAGATTTCATCAGTAAATTCAACCGACTTTGGCGTCTTTACTCCGCCCAGCTTCTGCTTGCAATAAGTAATGATGGCGTCCTCGCTCACGGATGCGCCCTCATGAAGCACGACGAAGGCCTTGACTGCTTCTCCCCAGGTATGGTGAGGCACGCCGATCACGGCGCACTCATGAACTTCCGGCAAGGCCATGATCGCCGCTTCGACCTCCGCGCAGTACACGTTGAAGCCTCCCGAAATGATCATGTCCTTCTTTCGATCGACGATGTAAACGTAGCCGTCTTCATCCATGTATCCGACATCGCCGGTATGGTGCCAGCCGTGAGCGCGGATTTCCGCCGTCGCCTCAGGCATTTTGTAATAGCCGCCACACACGAGCGAGCCGCGTGCCACGATCTCGCCGCGTTCACCGCGTGGCAGAATTTTTCCGCGGTCGTCCATGATGGCGAGGCGCACCGCCATCGTTGGTTTGCCGCAGCTGGCCAGGCGTTCCGGATGATCGCCCGCAGCAGCGGCGGCCACGGTCTTCGAATCGAGGAAAGTCATGATCATTGGCACTTCGGTTTGACCGTAGCACTGACACATGCATGGGCCGAAAGTTTCGACTGCTTTCCTTAATTTGTCCGGAGCGACTGGCGACCCGGCTAGGAGAAGACCGCGCAGACTTGAATAGTCGAAGTTGCGGACCTCCGGATGCGCGAGCAGGTTGTAAAGCGCCGTCGGCGGGAGATAAAGATGAGTGATGCGGTGGCGCTCGATGTGGCGAAGCACTTCGAGCGCATCGAATTTGGGCATGATCACGTTGGTCGCGCCTACCGAACACATCACGAACGCGAGTACGCCGGCCGCGTGCGACAGTGGCGCAGTGGTCAGGCACACAGGATGCTCCACATCGCCCAGCCAATAGTGCGCGGCTAATTGCGCCATAGTGCCCAGGGCAAGGTTGGTGACACGCACTCCTTTTGCAGGCCCGGTCGTTCCTCCTGTCGGCACAAGTCCTGCAGGCCGATCAGGATTTCCGTAGGCGTCACCCCAATCCGGGACGTCCGCGCCGATAGCACTTTCAGTGAAACGCTCTAAGGATGGATTTCCATCATCGTCGCGATCGAGACAGATGATGCCGCGCAGCGACTTGACACGTTGCTGAATTTCGCGGACGCCATCGCGAAATTCACTGTGATAAAAAAGCCAACCCATCTCCACGTAATTCATGTATTCGACGTTGGCATCGAGCGCATTGCGGTAATTGATCGGGACCCACACCGCTCCCGCGCGCATGATGCCGAGCATGCACGACATGACGCGGGGGTCATTGTGCGAGTAGATTCCGGCCGGCTCCTGATCGCGCACTCCGCTTGCATATAATGCACGAGCGACATCTTCGGTAGCAGCGCGCATCTCGCGATAAGAGCAGGAGCCCTCGGCAGAAATCATGGCGGTGCGCTCAGGGTTAGCTTCGGCGCCTTTGTCGAAATAGTCGATCGCGCGCATTTAGACGTTCCGCAGTAAACAGCATTCACCAGTCAAAGCTCTTCACGCACGCATACGCGTCGCCACAGGTTTACCCCAAACTTCCTCGGCGGTTTCCGCGACCAGTCGCAGCTTGGCTTGCTGATCGGCCGCACTCACCAGATTGCCCTCGATCGTCGATGCGAAGCCGCACTGCGGACTGAGCGCCAACCGTTCCAGCGGAATGAACTCTGAGGCTTGCTCGATCCGCGCTTTCAGTTCGTCTTTGCTCTCGAGCGTTTGAGTTTTCGAACTCACCAGCCCCAGGACGACGGTGCGGTCCTCTGGGACCTGGCGCAACGGTTCGAAGCCGCCGGAGCGCTCATCGTCGTATTCAAGCAGTAACCGGTCAAAACGGGTTTTCTGGAATACCTTGGTGATCGGGCCGTAATCGCCAGAAGCATAGAACCTGCTTTGATTGTTGCCGCGGCAGAGATGCAGTCCGAAAATAACTCCCGGATGATTCCCAATCACCGCATTGTCCATCTCGGTCGAAAGATCAAGCAGACGGTCGGGATCGTTGCCGCGCTGGCGGTATCCCTCGCGCAATTGCGGATCAAGCAAGGCAGCGTATTGCGGCGAGTCAATCTGAATGTAGGTGCAGCCGAGGCGAATTAACTCGGCGACTTCATCCCGCAGAATGTCCACGAGATCGGCCAGATAGGTGTCGATTTTGGGATAAGCCGCAGATGATTTTTTGTTGTCGTAATAAGCCGCTGCTTGTTGTGCGCTGATCATGGTTGTCTTGGCCGGATGACGGGTGCGCGCTCGCACATAGGTGAATTCTTCCGCGCACAGCGGACGTTTGCGGCGAAGTTTCGAGACCACGACCGGCCTGGGCTGGACGACCTCCTCGCCTTGCTTGTTGCGGAAAGGAATGGCCCAGCCGCCAAACTTGTCGAAGCCTTCGACAGCATCGATCAAGTGCCCATAGAAGGCGTAGCGGCGCATCTCGCCGTCGGTAAGCACGTCCAGCCCCGCGGTCTGTTGAAACTCCACAGCCTCGTCGACCGCGCGGTCCTCAATCGCCTTGAACTCGGGATGGCTGAGCTGTCCTTTCTCAACCCGCTCGCGGGCGTCCTTCAAATAAGAAGGTCGCAACAGGCTTCCAACCACATCGCTTCGATACATAGGGTCTCCTTTCTAATGCCTCTCAGCTTCTTGCTTCTGGACCTGGACATCCTGATTACGGCGAGAAATCACATAAGAGCGAATTGCGGCAGCATCGGCGTGCGACAGTTCCTTCGAGAAAGAAACCATACCTTGTGATTGCAATTCACCGCCCAGAACTACTTCGAACCATGAGTCATTCGTGAGCGCGGTGCTGTGCCGCAAATCGGGCAGCACTCCTCCGCTTACCGCAACATCGCCATGGCACTCGGCACAGTAGCGCTGAAAAAGATGTTCGCCTTTGCGAATGGTTGCCGGATCGGCGGGATTGGGCAGTTTCGTCAACGCGGGTTGCTCGATGGCCGGCATCGGCGGCAGATTGGCTTTCCCGCCGAGTTTGAAAACCAGCATGCGGCTGATGTTGCGCACTCTTCCTGAGGCAAATGAAACCTCGCCGGCAGCCAGCGGAAACACGCCACCCCAACCAGCCAGCACTGCGACATACTGTTCGCCGCCGACTTCATAGGTTACCGGGCCAGCCATCACTCCGGTCTGCACCGGAAATGACCAGAGCTTCTCACCGCTGTCAGCACGGTATGCTTCGAAGTTTCCGTTAGCTGTTCCTTCAAATACCAGGTTGCCCGCCGTCGCCAGCGTCCCGCCATTCCATGGGCCAGGACGTTCAATCGTCCAGGCAGCCTTCTGTTGCACTGGGTCCCAGGCCAGCAATTTTCCTTTCACCGTTGCGAGGATTGCCTTCTTCACCTTGGGGTCCTGCGGCAGGCCCGCCACGACCACGTCGATTCCATAATTCGGCGCGAGCTTCTTCGCTTCAAACTTTTCGGGCAACTTATATTCGAAACCGGCGTCGTTCACAGGAATGTAGGCAAGCCCGGTGTCTGGGCTGTACGACATTGGCTGCCAGCTGTGCGCGCCAATGGGGCCGGGAACGATTGGAGCGGGATCGGCGCCTTCATATCGCGCAAAGCTCGTTTCTACCGGTCGGCCCGTCCTCATATTTATTTCGCTCGCCCAATTCACATAGGTGTAAGGCTTGGCGGAAATGAGCGTGCCGTTCTGGCGGTCAAGCACATAAAAGAAACCATTTTTCGGGGCTTGCATTAAGACCTTGCGGGCATGCCCATGAATAGTGAGGTCGGCGAGGATGATATCTTCGTCGGCGTCGAAGTCCCAGACGTCGGCGGGGTCTTCCTGATAGTGCCAGACGTACTCGCCGGTATCGGCTTTGAGCGCCACAATCGAGCAGGTGAACAAATTGTCACCGCCATCGTTGTCGCCACCCTTGGGACTGCGAAACTTATCGCTCCACGGAGTCCCGTTGCCCGTTCCAATGTAGATCTGATCGAGCTCCGGATCATAAACGATTGCGTTCCACACCGTGCCACCAGCGCCAAGCTTCCACCACTCGCCACTCCAGGTCTTAGCAGCTTTCGAAAGAATTGGACTTTCGAACGGCTTCGCGGGATCGCCGGGAACGGTATAAAAACGCCAGAGCAATTTTCCGGTGCCGCTGTCGTAGGCGGAAACGTAGCCGCGCACGCCGAATTCGCCGCCGCCGTTGCCGATGATCACTTTGCCCTTGACCACGCGCGGAGCGCCGGTGATCGTGTAGCGGAAATTGCGATCGATGGTAAGAGTCTCCCAAAGACGACGGCCAGTTGCCGCATCCAGGGCGATCAAACGTCCATCGAGTGTTCCGAAAAAAATCCTGCCGTTCCACGCCGCAACCCCGCGGTTCACCACATCGCAACATGCGTTCACCCCCCAGTTTCCGGGAACTTTGGGATCGTAGGACCACAGCAGTTTTCCAGTAGCGGCGTCGAGCGCGAAAACTTTGCCCCATGCGCTGGTGAAGTACATTACGCCGTCAACAACGAGAGGAGTCGCTTCCTGACCTCTGTTGGTGTCGAGATCGTAGTACCAGGCGAGGCCCAGCTTCGAGACATTCCGATCGTTCATTTGATTCAGCGGGCTGAAGCGCTGCTCGCCATAGGTGCGGCCGTAGGTCATCCAATTCCCCGGTTCGCGGTCCGCATTGATGATTCGAGATCCGTTCACGTCCGCGGGTCTCCGGTGATCGGCATCAGCTCTTGTTTGTTGGCAAGCGTTCGAAATCATGGCAAGAAACAGTACGACAACAAAACGCGCAGCTGTGCGGACGAGCCTGAAGTTCCCAAGTGGCATGAGGCAAGCGGACGTTCGAATCAGGCGTGCGAATCAAACGTCAAAGAACACTGTTTCCTGATCTCCCTGAAGCCGCACATCGAAGAGCCAATGTCCCGCGCTCTCCGGCTCAGGCCGCGCCAGCAACGTGTGACGCCGGTCAGGAGGAACCAAGCGCAGGATAGGATCGGCATCATTGGCGGCGTCTCCCGAGAAATAAACGCGCGTGTAAAGCTGCTTCAGCATTCCCCGGGCGAAAACCGCGACTGCGAGGTGCGGCGCCTGCATAGTATTGTTGCCAACGCTACCGGGCTTTATGGTTTCAAGCACGCAAGTGCCATCTGCTCCGGATGCGAGGCGGCCAAATCCGATCCATCCGGGATCGAGTTCTTTCGGCTGCTGGTCGTCGGGATGGTTGTATTTGCCGTGCGTGTCGGCCTGCCAGATTTCGAGCATGGCATCGTTGACCGGGACGCCGTCGCCGTCCAGCACGCGAAAGGTGATCCAGACGCGCTCTCCTTTGGCTTGCGCACCGGAGAGGCAGCGAACGCAGTGCTCATCCGTGGTCAGTTCAATCGCGAAAAATGGGCCCGCTGTCTGCGACGGTGTCGGAACCAGACCTACTTCAGGTTTCAAAGGGTGTGGCCTCCGGACCGCGCAGCACGATATCGAACTTAAAACCCTTTGCCCACTGCGGCTGCGTGGTCTCGAGATCGAATTTCGAGATCATCCGCTGCCTAGCCCGTTCGTCCGGAATGGATTGGAAGATAGGATCGTAAGCAAACAGCGGATCACCGGGAAAATACATTTGCGTGACCAACCGCGAGATAAACGCTGTTCCGAAAATTGAGAAGTGAATATGCGCCGGCCGCCACGCATTGTAATGATTGAACCACGGATACGCGCCGGGTTTGATGGTGACGAAACGATAGTTCCCCTGTTCATCCGTCATGGTTCGACCTGCGCCCGAGAAGTTGGGATCGAGCGGGGCGGGATGCTGGTCGTTCACATGCCGATATCGACCGGCGGAGTTCGCCTGCCAAATCTCGAGCAGCGCGCTGGGGATGGGACGCCCGTTGCTGTCGAGCACGCGGCCGCTTACGATGATGCGCTCACCGAGCGGCTCACCAGCATGCTGCGAGGTCAGGTCGTTATCGTTTTCGCGGATTTTTTCGTGGCCAAAAACCGGGCCCGTAACTTCCGAGAGCGTGTGGGGCAGCAAAACGAGGGGCAGCAACGGCGCACGTTTCATGGTCGCGCGGTACGGCTCATATAAGGAGGGCGGTTGGCTGTCCTTTGGCGGCCGCGCATATGGCCTGATGGGAACCCGTGTTGTGGCCGGACTCATGCCATCCCCTGATTGCAGACGTAGCGAACCATCGTCATCAAATTCGCGCGCACACCGACTTGCGTTCCGTGTATAGATCCAATGCCGGTTTACCCCACTCGCGTCCCCAGCCTGACTGCTTGTATCCGCCGAAAGGCAGCGCGGAATCGAAGACGTTGTAGCAATTGATCCAAACCGTTCCTGCCTTCAATTTCTTTGCCAGATGATGCGCCTTGCTGATGTCGCGCGTCCAGACGGCTGACGCCAGCCCATAGATGCTGTCGTTCGCGAAGTTCGCCACTTCATCCAGGTCGCCAAAAGGAATCGCCGTGACCACCGGACCGAAAATTTCCTCGCGCACCACTTTCATGTTCGGCTTCACATCGACCAGCACAGTGGGCTCGACGAAATATCCCGGGCCGTCGATTTTCTTGCCGCCAACCACCGCCTTAGCGCCGTCTTTCGCGCCGGATGCAAGATAGCCGCTCACACGTTCATGCTGCTCTTTCGAAACCAACGGTCCCATGTTGTTGGCGGGATCGATCCCCGGCCCAATCTTGAAACCTTTGGCCACGCCGGCAACACCTTCCACCACTTTGTCGAAAATACTCTTGTGTGCAAACAGGCGCGAACCCGCAGCGCAGATTTCGCCCTGATTGAAGAAGATCGCCATGGCGCTGCCAGGGATTGCGGTCTCTAAATCGGCATCCTGGAGAACAACATTGGGAGACTTGCCGCCCAACTCCAGCGAAACTTTCTTAAGATTTCCGCCGGCGGCACTCAGGATGAGCTTGCCAACTTCGGTCGAACCGGTGAAAGCAATCTTGTCTACGTCAGGATGTGCGGCCAGCGCGGCACCGGCAGTCTCACCGAGACCGGGCACAATGTTGACCACGCCATCCGGGAAGCCCGCTTCCATGATCAGCTCTCCCAATCGCAGCGCGGTCAACGGAGTCTGCTCCGCAGGCTTCAAAACGCACGTGCACCCCACAGCTAGAGCCGGGCCCAGCTTCATGGAAGCCATGATCAGCGGGAAATTCCACGGGATTATCTGGCCGACCACACCCACGGGCTCACGCAGTGTATAAGCCAATTATGTGCCGGGTGCGGAGATCGGAATCGTGCTGCCTTCTACCTTGGTCGCCCAGCCTGCATAGTAGCGAAAGGCGTCGGAAACGGTTGGCACATCTACAATGCGGGAGAAGAACACTGGTTTGCCGTTATCGAGAGTTTCGAGCTCCGCCAGCTCTTCATGGTGCTCATCAACCAAGTCCGCCAGTTTCCACAGCAGTCGGCCTCGCTCCGACGGCGTCATGTTGGGCCATGTACCGGATTCGAATGCCTTGCGGGCAGCCTTCACGGCCAGGTCAATGTCGGCCTTATCTCCTTCTGCGACGCGAGCCAAGACTTCACCTGTGGCCGGGTTGTAAGTCTCGAATGTCTTGCCGGAAACTGCGTCAACCCACTTGCCCCCGATTAACATTTTTCGCGGCTTAGCGATGAATTCGCTGACGCTGGTTTCTATTTGCGGAGCTACCGTGGTGGCCATCTTTCCTCCTGCGTGCTTCAGTAACTTATGTTAATCCTGTCGCGCTTCTCAGGTGAGCCGCATCTCCCAGGCGTTTGGTTGAGGGTTAGCTGTGGTCTTTAGCAGACTTGGGGATTCTGCGGAAGAGATGCACCAAGTTTCGCCCGTTCACTTCTCCTGTAATGACTCAATGTATCGGTTCAGATTTGTAATTCGCATGTGCACTTGCTCTTCGTGGCCTTGGCTCATTTTCCAGAACACCGGACCCCAGACAGGCATCTCCTGATCGCCATGCGCGGTCAGCTTAGCCTGGCCGCGAAGAATGCTGGCTACCTTGTCCGACGGATACTTCCCGCCATTTTCTTGCGCCAATGTGGTTAGATTCGCCGGGGCCTGCTTTAATGCGGCGGCAGCAGGCCCGTCTCCTTTGGCGTCTTTCCCGTGGCATGAGGCGCAATAGCTCATGAACATTTCTTTACCGGAAGCAGGTGATGTGGCAGCGGCCGCCGTGTGCTTGACAGTAGCTTTTGCCTCTTGCCCCATGGAAATAGCTGTGCCCACAAATAGCATTGCGATCACGCAACTCAGCCAACAAAATTTCATCGGTCCCTCCCCCTCGCTGGAGAACTTTAGAAAAGCCGAACTCCAGCGTTCCCGAAACCGTTACACTCCCGCATCAAAACGAAAATCTCACGGAGAACTGCAGCTGCCGCGGGTTCAGCACCGTGCGCGGCAGGCCGAAGTTGTTATTCGGCTTAGCCGGTATGAACAAGCATGTTTTCCCAGTCGAGAAGCATGGATCAATTGGGTTGAAGTTCGCCATCGGCGTAGTGGCGAAGCTCCCGATGAATGACGGAACGATATTTGTCACGTTGCCGACCGGGCAAGCTACACCCGCCGAGCCCTGCTGGATCGCCTTTGTCATCGCATCGTTGTAGTGCTGCGGAATACCTCCGCAGAATACGGGCGACCCGTAGACGGATGTAACTTCATCCACGTTCGGGTGGTTGGGAAGATTGAAGGCATCGAGTGCCAGGGCCATCACGTAGTGTTCGCCAAAATGCACATCGCGCGCCAGCCGCAGGTCCCACACGTATTCTGGGTCACCTGTGTAGGTGTTCCGCGGGATCATGGTCTCGCAATTGGCCACCGAAGGACATGCGCCCTGCACAAATGACGTGCCGCCGACTCGGTCCGTAGCCCCGCCAGCAACATCGTTCAATGTGTTGCTGCCATAAAAAATCGTGAAAGGCCGGCCCGATTCGATCGTAACAATGTTGCTCAACTCGAAATTCCGCCATGGACCGTGTTGTGGCGCAATGGCTGTAAAGTTCGCCACCAAGCGGTGCCGGGCGTCCTGGTTAGAGTTGGCGCGCTCGGCGGCATAGTCGAACTGGTTCACCGGCAGGTTAATAAAGGTTGTGAAATTGCCGTTGTCGATGGTATGCGAGAAGGTGTAGTTTGCAGTCAGGTTGAAATTATTCTTGCGCTCCATCACCGTTACGGTGCCGCCGTGGTAGATGGCATTAGCGACGTCATTGTTGTAATCCTCCAGCCCGGCGCTCAGGCTTTGTAAACCTGAACCCAATGCTCCCTGAAAGAAAGGTCCCAGCCCTTGTAAAGCGCCCGTACCAAGCGCAGGCGTCCCTGTGCATGGGGTGAGTGTGCCGCTCGCGTCGACCAGTCCGGGCACCGCTTCAGGCAGAGGATCCGTAGGCGTTCCTGGCTTCGTGGTTCCAACTGGACACGGTATGTTGATGTTGTTCCCGCGAACCAGTTTGTGCGCTTCCACGAACAGGTAGCTTAGGTTGATCGCGAAGCCTCCGCCGAACTGATGGTCTACTTCCAAACTGCCTTGCTCCGCGTAGGGCGCTCTGGAATGGTGATCCATTCCACCTTCGCCTATGCCGCAAGCCCCGGTGGTGAAGCAGGTCCCGGCCATTTCAACCGTAGGAAACGCCGTATTGTAGGCGCCGGTTTGAATGATATCGGCTCCGAGGCAGGCTGCTTCCGGAACGCCGGCGCAGGGAGTGCCGGGTTGACCAAGGTTTGCTGGATCTGCCAATAACTGATAACCCTGCCCAGACTGGCCCAGGTTGGACATGATATTGGGGAAATGTTGCGGCTGAATTCCCGCGCCGCCGCAAATGGTCGCGATAATAGCGGGCGCCTGATTGTCGCATTGATAACCCGCGACAGTCTTCTGCGTATTAGGCACGAAAAAGAAGGTCAGGTTTTGCCGGTCAAAGAAGATTCCGAATCCCGCGCGGACCACGGTGTTGTTGGACGGGGAGTAAGCAACTCCAACTCGCGGCTGAAACTCGTTGTATTGATTTTCTACAAATTGCGCCAAGCCGCTTTCCACATCCCACCGCAGTCCGTAATTTAACGTCAGCCTGGGAGTGATCTTCCATTGATCCTGGGCAAACACTCCCCAGTATCCGTGGTCGATGGTGCGGCTGTAGCGGTTAAAGAATGCGGACGGGTAAGCCTCGTCCCACGAAGAATTGGGAAAGCCAGCGCCATTGAGTGGATTGGCAGTGGTAACGGTTGGAACGCAAGGCGTAAGCGCGGAGTTAGTGGCGCCGCAAGCGGTCGGACTCGTAGGCAGAGGCGTGCCCGCGTACATAAAAACGACACCGTTATCTTCTGGAACCGGGCACGATCCGTTAGAACCAGCGATTCCCGTCCCTGTGATCGGATAGTTGGCGCCGTAATTGGTGTTGAAGTACTGTGCGAAATCGGTAAAGCAACCTATTCCCGGGATCAGCAGCCGAGTTGGCGTGAACCCTGGAAAGTTTTCGAGACTCGTGAGCCAATTACCGTCCACGCCAAATTTCGCGACGTGATTGCTCTTTACCCAGGTCAAGGACTCCGATAACTGGGCGCGCGTTTCGTAGAGCCGGTCGTTGGTCCCGAAATTGTGACCCACTTCGAGATCGTTCAGGATGCTGAAGTCGGGCTGACCCGTGGCGCCGGGAAAGTTGTAGTGGCGGCGCGCGAATTGCGCGAGCACAACGTTGACCAGATCCGGCTTTAACAACGAGTTCACGGTGGCGACAACCGATTGGTCACGCACGAAGAGATCGCGTCCGCCGCTTGGTACACCAATGCCGCCGCCATCGAGCGTGTTTCCCACCAGTTCGTTCAGCGAACGGACGTCTTCGACGTTGTAGCGAAGCGCCAGACGGTTATTGGTTGTGAGCTGGTGGTCCAACCGGGCAAAACCAGAATCGTCATCTCCAGTTTTAAGAAAACCCTGCAGGAACCCGAAAGCCTGGCTCTGTGTAATATTCGCTGGATTACCCGCAAAATTTGGGAAACACCCTGTAAGCTTGCCAAGGCAGCCTTCGGGGGCCAGACCCATCAGTGCCTTCGCCTGGTCTATGAGCAAAATATTGTTCACCAAGTCGGGCGGATAATCTGGCGATTGGGCGCTGCGTTTGCCTTCATAGTTGAGGAAAAAGAAAGTCTTGTTCTTGACAATGGGACCGCCCAGCGAAGCCCCGAACTGGTTCTGGCGAAGTGCGTGCGGCAGCGGCGCAGCCTGCA
>Ga0335079_10004813_pt1 | contig 15537 bp, 13 predicted proteins | sample Lox_Sample_33_FD_206719 | JGI IMG/M metagenome (GOLD analysis project Ga0335079, IMG submission 206719) | Soil microbial communities from Loxahatchee National Wildlife Refuge, Florida, United States - Lox_Sample_3.3 | ecosystem: Environmental > Terrestrial > Soil > Wetlands | place: USA...
GCGAGCCGCGTCGCCTCGAGCAGCTCCGAGTCGAGGCTCGACAGCGCGCTCTTGAGCGCGCGCCCCGGCAGATACTCGACCGAGAGGTAGCACACGCGCTTGACGCGCGCGCGCGCCACGCGCCGCTGGGTCGCGACCCAGCGCGCGGCGAGTTCCTCGCGCACCGCGACCGCGAGCGCCTCGTAGATGTCGCGCGACTTGGCCTTGTCCGGATCGCGGCCGAGGAGTCGCACCAGCCGGTCGAGCAGCACGTCGCGGACGTTGCCGGAGGTCAGTGCGTGTCCCGAGAGTGCCTTTTCGCCGCTCACGGCGTCCGCTCGCCTCACCCAAGCGCCCCAGCGGCGCGCGCGCACGATAACCGGTCGCCGGCCGATTCACCATGCCGCGGCGCTAACCCGCCGCCAGCGCACCGTTTTGGGGCGCTCAGGCGCCGGTTTCGAGCTCGAGCCCGGTCACGCGGCGGTAGTTCTTCGGCAGCATCGCGCCGCGCTGCGCGCGCTCGCCGCGATACTCCTGCAGCTCCGCGAAGGACAGCGTCATCGAGCGCTCGCCGCACAGCACGCGAAGCTTCGCGCCCGGCGGAACGACCGCGATCGCGACCACGAGTTCCTCGCGGCTCGCGGCGCGCGCCGCGGGAATGTTGAAGAGCTTGTTGCCGCGTCCCTTCGCGAGCTCGGGCAGCTCGCCGACCGGGAACACGAGCAGCCGGCCGTCCATGCCCTCGCTCGCGGCCGCGACCGCGATCAGCGCCTGCGGATCCGCGACCACCGGCGCCGCGGCGATCGCCTTGGCATTGTCGCCGACCGCGAGCACCGCCTTGCCGGCGCGGTTGCGCGCGTAGAGGTCCTCGAGCTTGGCGATGAAGCCGTAACCGGCGTCGGTCGCGAGCACGTAGCGGTCGGCGGGCTCGCCGATCATGACGCCGGCGAAGGTCGCGCCCTCCGGCGGGTCGACGCGCCCCGAGAGCGGCTCGCCCTGGCCGCGCGCCGACGGCAGCCCGTGGGCCGGCAGACTGTAGGTGCGGCCGGTCGAGTCGAGGAACACCGCTTGCTGCGTGCTCTTGCCGCGCGCCGCCGCCTGGAAGCCGTCGCCGGTCTTGTACGACAGCGAGCGCGGATCGATCTCGTGGCCCTTCGCCTGGCGCACCCAGCCGGCCGTCGAGAGCACGACCGTCACGGGCTCGGTGACGACGAGCTCGGTCTCGTCGATCGCCTTGGCCGCTTCGCGCTCGACGATCTTGGTGCGGCGCTTGTCGCCGTACTTCTCGGCGTCGGCGACCAGCTCGCTGCGGATCAGCTTCTTGAGCCGCGCCGGGCTCTTCAGCGTCTTCTCCAGCTCGTCGCGCTCGGCGGCGAGCTCGGCCTGCTCGGCCTTGATCCTCATCTCCTCGAGCTTCGCGAGGTTGCGCAGCTTGGTCTCGAGGATCGCCTCGGCCTGCTCGCTCGAGAGCTTGAAGCGCTTCATCAGCACCGGCTTCGGCTCGTCCTCGCGCCTGACGATGCGGATCACCTCGTCGAGGTTCAGGTACGCGATCAGCAGGCCTTCGAGGATGTGCAGCCGCGCGTTGACCTTGCCAAGCCGGTATTCGAGCCGGCGCGTGACCGTGCGCTGGCGGTACGACAGCCACTCGACCAAGAGCTCCTTGAGCCCCAGCACTCGCGGCCGGCCGTCCAGCGCGATGACGTTGAGGTTGACGCGGTAGGTGCGCTCGAGGTCGGTGGTCGCGAACAGGTGCGCCATCAGCTGCTCGACGTCGACGCGGTTCGACCGCAGCTCGAGCACGATGCGCGTCGGGTCCTCGTGATCGGACTCGTCGCGGATGTTCTCGACCATCGGCAGCTTCTTGGCGCGGATCTGGGTTGCGACCTGCTCCTGGATCTTGGCGCCCGACACCTGGTACGGCAGCGCCGTGATCACGACCTCGCCGTCGCCTTCCTCGTAGATCGCGCGCGCGCGGAAAGTGCCCGCGCCGCTGTCGTAGATCGCCCGCAGCTCCGACTTCGGCGTCACGATCTCCCCGCCCGTCGGGAAGTCCGGCCCCGGCATCAGCTTCAGCAGCTCGCGCAGCGGCGCCTCCGGCTCATCGAGCAGCTTGATGCAGGCATTGGTGACCTCGACGAGGTTGTGCGGCGGGATGTCGGTCGCCATGCCGACCGCGATGCCGGTCGAGCCGTTCAGCAGCACGTTCGGTAGCCGCGCCGGCATCAGCGCCGGCTCCTCGAGCGTGCCGTCGAAGTTCGGCAGCCACTCGACGGTCCCCTGGTCGAGCTCGGCGAGCAGCGTCTCGGCGTAGGGCCTCAGGCGCGACTCGGTGTAGCGCATCGCGGCGAAGGACTTAGGATCGTCGGTCGAGCCGAAGTTGCCCTGGCCGTCGATGATCGGGTAGCGGTACGAGAAGTCCTGCGCCATGTGCACCATGGCCTCGTAGCAGGCGCTGTCGCCGTGCGGGTGGAACTTGCCGATCACGTCGCCCACGGTGCGCGCGCTCTTCTTGTGCTTGGAGGCGGCGCGCAGGCCGAGCTCGCTCATCGCGTAGATGATCCGGCGCTGCACGGGCTTGAGGCCGTCCGCGAGCTGCGGCAGCGCGCGGTCGAGGATCACGTACATCGAGTAGTCGAGGTAGGCCTTCTCGGTGAAGACCTTGAGCGCCTTCTTCTCGATGCCCTCGAAGTTGAGTTCCTGATCCTTCACGCGACGACCTCGGCGAGGTTGCCCTTGGCCTCGAGCCACTCGCGCCGGTCCGCGGCGCGCTTCTTCGCCAGCAGCATGTCGAGCAGCTGGTCGGTGTCGTCGCTGGCCTCGATCGTGAGCTGCAGCAGGCGCCGCGTGGCCGGCGCCATCGTCGTCTCGCGAAGCTGCAGCGGGTTCATCTCGCCGAGGCCCTTGAAGCGCGTCACCGTGACCTTGCCGCGCTGGCCCTCGGCCGCGATGCGGTCGAGGATGCCGGCGCGCTCGGCGTCGTCGAGCGCGTAATAGACGTTCTTGCCCACGTCGACCCGGTAGAGCGGCGGCATCGCGACGTACACGTGCCCGGCCAGCACCAGCGGGCGGAAGTGGCGCAGGAACAGCGCGCACAGCAGGGTTGCGATGTGCGAGCCGTCGGAGTCGGCGTCCGCGAGGATGCAGATCTTGTGGTAGCGCAGGTCCTCGATCTTCGAGGAACCGGGCTCGACGCCGAGCGCGACCGAGATGTCGTGGACCTCCTGCGAGGCGAGGATGCCGGCGGCGTCGACCTCCCAGGTGTTGAGGATCTTGCCGCGCAGCGGCATCACGGCCTGGAAGTCGCGCTCGCGGGCCTGCTTCGCGCTGCCGCCCGCGGAGTCGCCCTCGACCAGGAAGAGCTCGGTGCGTTCCGGCTCCTGCGAGGTGCAGTCGGCGAGCTTGCCGGGCAGCGCGGGCCCGGAGACCACGCGCTTGCGCACCACCTTCTGCGCGGCCTTGAGGCGCGCCTGCGCGCGCTCGATCGCGAACGCGGCGATCCTCTCGCCGGACTCGGGATGCTGCGCGATCCAGACCCCGAAGGCGTCCTTGACGAGCCCGGAGACGAACGCCGCCGACTCGCGCGAGGCGAGCCGCTCCTTGGTCTGGCCGGCGAACTGCGGCTCCGACATCTTCACCGACAGCACGTAGCAGAACCGGTCCCAGACGTCCTCGGGCGCGATCTTGATGCCGCGCGGCACGAGGTTCCTGAACTCGCAGAACTCGCGCACCGCGTCGGTGACGCCCGAGCGCAGCCCGTTGACGTGCGTGCCGCCCTCGACGGTCGGGATCAGGTTCACGTAGCTCTCGCCGACGGTCTCGACGCCCTCCTCGGCGAGCCAGCCGAACGCCCACTCGGCGACCTCGTTGCCGCCCTTGAGGCTCGCCGAGAACGGCTCCTCCGGCACGAGCGGCGCCTTCTCGAGGCGCTCGACCAGGTAGCTGCCGAGCCCGCCGGTGTAGAACCACTCGTCGTGCTCGCCGCTCGCCTCGCTCGTCAGCGTGACCTTGAGCCCCGGGCACAGCACGGCCTTCGCGCGCAGCACGTGCCGCAGCTTCGGCAGCGAGATCTTGTCGGAGTCGAAGTACTTCGGGTCGGCCCAGAAGCGCACCGCGGTGCCGGTGTTGCGCGCGCCGACCTTGCCGATCACCTTGAGCTTCTGGTCGAGGCGCCCGTCCTTGAACGTGATCAGGTACTCGTTGCCGTCGCGCTTGACGCGGCACTCGAGGCGCGCCGACAAGGCGTTCACGACCGAGACGCCGACGCCGTGCAGGCCGCCCGACTGCTGGTAGGTCTTGTCGGAGAACTTCCCGCCGGCGTGCAGCCGCGTCAGGATCAGCTCGACGCCCGGGATCTTCTCCTTCGGGTGCACGTCGACCGGCATGCCGCGGCCGTCGTCGATGACCTCGACCGAGCCGTCCTTGAAGACGGTGACGTTGATCTCGTGGCAGTGGCCGGCGAGCGCCTCGTCGACGCTGTTGTCGACGACCTCGTGCACCAGGTGGTTCGGCCGCGAGGTGTCGGTGTACATCCCGGGGCGGCGGCGCACCGGATCCAGACCCGACAGGACTTCGATGTCAGAAGCGGTATAGGAGGGACTCATCGCGGACGCGAAGGTACTCGAAAATGCGCTAGCGCGCGCGCCTTCCGGCGCAGGCCGGCCGTCACGGCCGAAAGTCGGCCGCAAGTGCCGACTGCGCCTCGGCGCCGAGCGTCAGCGCGTGCGCGTAGGCCGGATGGTCGATGCCGATCGTGACCGGCGCGCCGGCCGCGAAACGCCGGCGGGCCTCGGCCGGGAGCTCGAAGCGCAGGAAGTGCACCGCCGAGGTCTTCTCGTCGTTCTCGCGCTCGAGGTCCTCGTCGGCGATCGCGTAGGTCCGCTCGCCATCGACCGCGATGTAGCAGCGATCCTCGACGCCCTTCAGGCGCCGCAGCGCCTCCTGGCGCTCGGCGGCGTCCGCGTACTCGATCAGCAGCGTGACCTTCAGGTTCCCGCCGTCCGGGATCAGCGGGTTGTAGGCGTCGAGCTCGTCCTGGATGCCGTCGGCCTCGAAGATGCGCTCGGCGCGCAGCATCTCCTGCACCTGGTACTGGACCGTGAGGCGGTCCTCGAAGCACCAGGTCGTGTGCGGCCCGACGCCGAGCGTGCGCGGCCGCTTGTGCTCGAGCACGCGGTTGCGAAACTCCGCGCGCGCGCGCGCGTACTGCTCGAGGCTGAGAAGGTCGGGTGGCGCGAGCCGCGCGTTGCGATCCGCGGCGTCAGGCATGGGAGAGGCCGTAGGCGATGCGCAGCAGCGTCAGCGGATGGGTCGGCGGCCGCCGCCCCTCGAGGCCGCTCGTGATCTGCTCGCCGGCCATCGGGCAGTCGCTCGAGTGGTAGTCGGAGTTCGCGGCCGCGACCCGGCTGACGACCGGCCGGCCGATCTTGACCGAGTGCTCGCGAAACTCCTCCTTGACCGCGTAGGTCCCGTCGTGACCGGAGCAGCGCTCGATGACGTCGAGCGTCGTGCCCGGCACGAGCTTCAGCACGTCGCGCGTCTTGAGGCCGATGTTCTGCACGCGCAGGTGGCAGGGCACGTGGTACGAGACCTTGCCGAGCGGCGCCTTGAACTCGGTCTTGAGGAGCCCGGCCTTGTGCCGGAGCCACAGGTACTCGAAGGGATCGAAGGTGTGCTCGCTCACCTTGGCGACCAGCGGATCGCCGGGAAAGAGCAGCGGCAGCTCCTGCTTGAACATCAGCACGCACGACGGGATCGCGGCGACGATGTCGTAGCCTGAGTCGACCTGCGCCGCGAGCTCGGGAATGTTGATGTCCTTCAGCCGCTCGACCGCCGCGAGGTCGCCGAGCTCGAGCTTCGGCATGCCGCAGCAGCGCTCGCGCGCCGCGAGGCGCACCGGGATGCCGTTGTGCTCGAAGACCGCGGCGAGGTCGGCGTCGATGTCGGGCTCGTTGCGGTTGCCGTAGCAGGTCGCGAACAGCACGACCTGTCCGCGCGTGTCGGCGGTCGGAACGGCCGCGAGCGCGGGCTTCGCGCGCCGCGCCTCAAGGGCGCGGAAGCTCTGCGAGTGGTACTTCGGCAGCGGCGCCTCGGGGTGCACGCCGAGCGCGCTGTTGAGCAGCTTGCGGCCGAGCGTGCTCGCATTGACGGCGTTGACGATCCCGGCGACGACCGGGATGCCGGCGAGGCTCCCGACCGTGTCGGTTGCGGCCAGCACGCGGTCGCGCATCCGGGTCTCGCCCGAGGCGAACTTGACGGCCTTGGCGCGCAGCATCAGGTGCGGGAAGTCGACGTTGAACTCGTGCGGCGGCACGTACGGGCACTTCGTCATGTAGCACATGTCGCACAGGTAGCAGTGGTCGACGACCTCCCAGTAGGCCTTGTGCGGCACGCCGTCGAGCTCGCCCGTGGGCGAGGCGTCGACCGCGTCAAAGAGCGTCGGGAACGACTGGCACAGGCTGAAGCAGCGCCGGCAGCCGTGGCAGATGTCGAAGACGCGCTCGAGCTCCTTGAAGAGCGCGCCCTGGTCGTAGAACGCGGGCTCGCGCCACGCGACCGGGTGGCGCGTCGGTGCCTCGAGGCTGCCCTCGCGCGGGCGGCCCCCTGATGGATCGCTCATGGGAATGGCACTCCCGTCGGATCGGAACCGACGCGGCGCCCGCGCTGGGGCGGGCACCGCGTCCGATCGCTCACAGACCGTCGAGCGCCTTCTGGAAGCGATTGGCGTGCGAGCGCTCGGCCTTGGCGAGCGTCTCGAACCAGTCGGCGATCTCGCCGAAGCCTTCGTCGCGCGCCGCCTTGGCCATGCCCGGGTACATGTCGGTGTACTCGTGCGTCTCGCCGGCGATCGCCGCCTTCAGGTTGTCGGAGGTCGCGCCGATCGGGAGACCCGTGGCCGGATCGCCGACGGCCTCGAGGTACTCGAGGTGGCCGTGGGCGTGGCCGGTCTCGCCTTCGGCCGTCGAGCGGAACACCGCCGAGACGTCGTTGAAGCCCTCGACGTCGGCCTTCGCGGCGAAGTAGAGGTAGCGACGGTTGGCCTGCGATTCGCCGGCGAACGCGTCCTTGAGATTCTTCTCGGTCCTGCTGCCCTTGAGGTTCACGACAAATCTCCTTGAATCGCCATCAATATGGAGGCGGATGACCGCGCGAGGGGATGGTGCGGCTCGCGCACCCCGATAAGCACTCTAGTCGGCGTCCCGCGGGGGGTCAATCGTGAAAAACCCAGCGGGGACGGCGCGTTGACGCACGCCGACGCGCATCCTACTCTGCGCTCGCCCGCCAAGGATCCACCCCATGCCGCGTGCTCGCGCGTCCGACACTCCGCCCGCGGCGACGCCCGCGACAGCGCCCGCCCCGGTCGACTTCGAGCAGGCGATGGCCGAGCTCGAGAGCGTCGTCGCGCGCCTCGAGCAGGGCGACGTGCCGCTCGAGGAGGCCCTGAAGGCCTTCGAGCGCGGAGTCGCGCTGACGCGCGCCTGCCAGGAGGCGCTGCAGGCCGCCGAGCACAAGGTCGAGATCCTGCTGGCACGGCCGGACGGCACTGCGGTGGCGGCGCCGTTCGCCGACGCCGCCGATCCCGAAGAGCCGGCGTGACCGACGCGGGCGCGCGGCTCGCCGCGTACCAGGCACGCGTCGAGGCCGGGCTCGAGTCGCGCCTGCCGCCGGCCGATACACCGCCCGCGCGGCTGCACGCCGCGATGCGCTACAGCGCGCTCGGCGGCGGCAAGCGGATCCGCCCGGCGCTCGTGTACGCGACCGGCGAGCTGCTCGGCGTCCCGATGGAGCCGCTCGACGCGGCCGCGGCGGCCGTCGAGATGATCCACGTCTACTCGCTGGTGCACGACGACCTGCCGGCGATGGACGACGACGACCTCCGGCGCGGGCGGCCGACCTGCCACCGCCAGTTCGACGAGGCGACCGCGATCCTCGCGGGCGATGCGCTGCAGGTGCTCGCGTTCGAGAGCCTCGCGCTCGCGCACGCGGGCGCGGAAGCGCGCGTCGCGATGATCCGGCTGCTCGCGAGCGCGAGCGGCACGCGCGGCATGGCGGGCGGCCAGGCCATCGACCTCGCCGCGGTCGGGCGGACGCTCTCGACGACCGAGGTCGAGGAAATGCACCGGCGCAAGACCGGGGCACTGATCGAGGCGAGCGTCGGGCTTGCCGCGGCGCTGGCACCGGCGCTCGATCCGGGGCGGCACGCCGCGCTGCAGCGCTTCGCCGCCGCGCTCGGGCTCGCCTTCCAGATCGTCGACGACATCCTCGACGTCGAGGGCGATCCCTCGCTGCTCGGCAAGGCGGTCGGCGCCGACGAGAGGCGCAGCAAACCCACCTACCCCGCCGCCGCCGGGCTCGCCGCCTCGCGTGCGCGCGCGCGGGCGCTGCACGCCGCGGCGCTTGGCGAGATCGAGCCGTTCGGCGACGCGGCGGCGATGCTGCGCTTCCTCGCGGGCTATATCGTCGAACGCTCGTCCTGAGCGCCAAAAAGCCGCGATTCGGCCCGCTGGGCGGTTAGCGGTACACTGGCTTGATGGGCGTTCCTGACCGCTACCCCCACCTCGCCCGCATCGGCACGCCGGCAGATCTGCGAGCGCTGCCCGAGCAGGAGCTCCCGGCCGTCGCGGCCGAGCTGCGCGCGTACCTGATCGAGACGGTCAGCCAGATGGGCGGGCACTTCGCGGCCGGCCTCGGCACCGTCGAGCTCACGCTCGCTCTACATTATGTGTACGAGACTCCCTACGACCGGCTGATCTGGGACGTCGGCCACCAGGCCTACCCGCACAAGGTGCTGACCGGGCGCGCCGACCGGCTCGCGACGATCAAGCAGAAGGACGGGCTCGCGCCGTTCCCGAGCCGCGGCGAGAGCGAGTACGACACCTTCGGCGTCGGCCACTCGAGCACGTCGATCTCGGCGGGGCTCGGCATGGCGATCGCCGAGCTGTTGCTGCACGGGCCGCGCGCCGCCGGCGCACGCCGTCACGTCGCCGTCATCGGCGACGGCGCGATGAGCGCGGGCCTTGCCTTCGAGGCGCTCAACCACGCCGGCAGCCTCGAGGTCGACCTGCTCGTCGTGCTCAACGACAACGACATGTCGATCTCCGAGAACGTCGGGGCGCTGTCGAACTACTTCGCGCGGGTGCTGTCGGGACGCCTGTACTCGGGGCTCAAGGAAGGCAGCAAGCGGGTGCTCAGGCGCATGCCCGCGGCCTGGGAGCTCGCGCGGCGGTCCGAGGAGCACATGAAGGGCATGGTGCTGCCGGGCACGATGTTCGAGGAGATGGGCTTTAACTACATCGGCCCGATCGACGGCCACGACGTGCTCGGGCTCGTGCGCACGCTCAGGAACCTGCGCGGCTTTCACGGACCGCAGTTCCTGCACGTCGTCACGCGCAAGGGCAAGGGGTACGCGCCCGCCGAGGCCGACCCGATCAAGTGGCACGGGCCGGGGCCCTTTGATCCGGACAAGGGCGAGATCTACAAGGAGAAGGCCTCGGGCCCGACGTACTCGCAGGTGTTCGGGCAGTGGCTGTGCGACATCGCCGAGCGCGATTCCAGGATCGTCGGCATCACGCCCGCGATGCGCGAGGGCTCGGGCCTCGTCGAGTTCTCGCGCCGCTTTCCCGACCGCTACTTCGACGTCGCGATCGCCGAGCAGCACGCGGTGACCCTCGCCGCCGGCCTCGCCTGCGAGGGCTACCGGCCGGTCGTCGCGATCTACTCGACGTTCCTGCAGCGCGCCTACGACCAGCTGATCCACGACGTGGCGCTGCAGAACCTGCCGGTCACCTTTGCACTGGACAGGGCCGGGCTCGTCGGCGGCGACGGCGCGACGCACCAGGGGGCGTTCGACCTGTCGTTCCTGCGCTGCGTGCCGAACCTGACGGTCATGGCGCCGGCGGACGAGGACGAGTGCCGGCAGATGCTGTACACGGCCGTGATGCTCGACGGCCCGGCCGCGGTGCGCTACCCGCGCGGTACCGGCCCCGGGGTCGCGCCGGCGGCGGAGATGCGGGCGCTGCCCGTCGGGCGTGCCGAGGTGCGGCGCGAGGGCCGCTCGGGCCTTGCAATCTTCGCTTTCGGCACCATGGTGAGCGCGATTGCGCCGACCGCCGAGCGCCTCGACGCGACGCTCGTCAACATGCGCTTCGTGAAGCCGCTCGACGAGGAGCTCCTGATCCGGATCGCCGACCGCCACGAGCACCTGGTGACCGTCGAGGAGAACGCGATCGCCGGCGGGGCGGGCGCCGCGGTGCTCGAGTTCCTGAGCGCGCGCGGCTACGGACGGCCGGTGCTGCAGCTCGGGATCCCGGACCGCTTCATCGAGCACGGGTCGCGGGCCGAGAACCTCGCCGCCGCGGGCCTCGACGCCGCCGGGCTCGCCAAGGCCGTCGACCGGTGGTGGCAGCCAAGCCAGCGTCGCGCCTGAACCAGGCCGGGACTTCGGATTTTAGGGATACTGTGCGTGCCGCCCGCGCGGCCGAAACGGAAGAGCCATGGACACCGTCGTGACCGACAAGAACCCGCAGAAGCTCGCGATCGAGGACGTGCAGAGCCGCGCCGATACGCGTCACATCGCGATCGACAAGGTCGGCATCAAGGACATCTTCCACCCGGTGCGCGTCAAGGACCGCTCGGGCGGCGAGCAGCACACGATCGCGAACTTCAACATGTACGTGTACCTGCCCCACAACTTCAAGGGCACGCACATGTCGCGCTTCGTCGAGATCCTGCACCTGCACGAGCGCGAGCTGTCGGTGGACTCGTTCCGGGCGATGCTGCGCGAGATGGTCGAGCGGCTCGACGCCGAGACCGGCCACATCGAGATGAACTTCCCGTACTTCATCATGAAGAAGGCCCCGGTGTCGGGCGTGCAGAGCCTGCTCGACTACCGCTGCACGCTCACCGGCGAGATCACCCGCGGCGTGGTCAAGACCTGGATCAAGGTCGTGGTGCCGGTCACGAGCCTGTGCCCGTGCTCGAAGAAGATCTCGGACTACGGCGCCCACAACCAGCGCTCGCACGTGACGATCGCGGCGCGCATCGACGGCCACGTGTGGATCGAGGAACTCGTCGACATCGCCGAGCGCGAGGCGAGCTGCGAGGTCTACGGGATCCTGAAGCGTCCCGACGAGAAGTACGTGACCGAGCGGGCTTACGACAACCCGAAGTTCGTCGAGGACATGGTGCGCGACGTCGCGGTGCGCCTGAACGCCGACGAGCGGATCCGCGGCTACGTCGTCGAGTCAGAGAACTTCGAGTCGATCCACAACCACTCGGCCTACGCGCTCATCGAGCGCGACAAGGACGCGCCGGCCTGAGGCGGGCGTTCAGCTCGGCGCGGTCTCGCCGCCCTGCAGGCGGCCGATCAGCGAGCGCAGGAACACCTTGTTGAAGCGCAGCTGGCAGGAGGCCGACACCTGCTCGAGCAGCGTCGAGCTCACCTTCATCACCGTGACGTTGCCGTGCGCGCGGATCGTCGCCAGGCGCTTCGCGCCGTGCACGTAGCTGGTCTCGCCGAAGCACTCGCCGAAGTCGAGCGTGCCGAGCGAGCGGCCGAAGCGCTCGACGCGCACCGAGCCTGAGACGATGATGTAGAAGCGGTCGTCGATCTCGCCTTCCTTGACGATCTCCTCGCCCTCGGCGTACGCCTGCCACTGGCTGGCGCGCAGCACTTCCCAGATCTCGGCGTGCGAGAAGTCGTGGAAGAACTTGAGCCGCCTGAGCATCGCGAACTGCTCGTGGCGGTCGATCTTGTTGGCCTCGGCGCGCAGGCGCTGGTGCACGCGGGTGAGGTCCGCGGCGAACTCCTGGCCGGTGCGGTAGCGCTTGTCGGACTCCTTCTGCATCGCCGTCGCGACGACGCTCTCGAGTTCCTCGGGGATGTCCTGGCGCAGCGTGTGGATCGGCGGCGGGGTCGCGTAGACGATCTGGTGCAGGAGCTTCGACAGGTTGCCGGCGCGAAACGGCCGGTAGCCCGTCAGCAGCTCGTACATCACGGCGCCGAGCGAATAGAGGTCGGAGCGGTTGGTGATCTCGAGCGACTGCACCTGCTCGGGCGACATGTACGAGGGGCTGCCGGCGATGCCCTCGATGCGCGAGATCTCGGAGTCGGCGACGATTGCGATGCCGAAGTCGATGATGCGCACGTCGCTGTCGACGGTCAGCATCACGTTCGAGGGCTTGATGTCGCGGTGGATCACGCCGCGGCCGTGCGCGTAGGAGAGCGCCTTCGCGCACTTGAACACCAGCTCGACGACGTCGTCGACGCGCAGCAGGTTGTCGGGCTTGCAGTACGCGGAGAGCGTGCGCGCGCCGTGCACGAACTCGGTCACGACGTAGTAGTGACCGCCCTCCTCGCCCGCGTCGTAGATCGGCAGGATGTTCGGGTGCTGCAGCATGCCCACCATGTGGGCTTCCGACAGGAACATCTTGCGCGCCACGCGCGCCTTGTCGGGGTCGTCGTTGGCCTCGATGTTGTAGACCTTGATCGCGACGTCGCGCCCGTAGTACGGGTCGTGCGAGAGGTACACGCAGCCGGTCGAGCCGCGGCCGACTTCCTTGATGATCTCGTACTTGCCGATGCGCTCGGGTACCGGGCGGCCGGGCCGCGCGGGCGTTTCGGGACGCGAGCCGGGCGTTGACATCAGGTTGCGAATGACACCACTCCAGGCCCGGGGCCCCGGGGCACTCGACGTATTCCGGGATTGCGCGCCAGCATAGAGGCAGGGCCCCGGCTGGACCGTGAAGCGCATCGCGCTTCCACCCGGCGTCAAAGCGTGACGCGCTTCACGTTGCGAAGTGGTCCCAGCCGCGCGGAACGGGCAGTTCGCCGCGCTCGCCGAGGACGCGCACCGCGCGCCCGGCGACGATTTCGCCGATGCAGTGGCAGGCCGGCGCCCCCGCGGCGCCGGTGGCCGCCGCGAGCGCCGCGCGCGCCGAGGGCGGCACCGTGAACAGCAGCTCATAGTCGTCCCCGCCGCCGAGGGCGAACTCCCGGGCCCGGGCTTCGCCGGCGAGCGCGAAGAGCGCGCGCGACAACGGCAGCTCCGCGGCGCGGATGATCGCGCCGACGCCGCTCGCCGCGGCGAGCCGGCCGAGGTCGGCGGCAAGGCCATCGGAGACGTCGATGCAGGCGCTCGCGACGCCGCGCAGCCGGGCGCCGAAGGCGACGCGCGGCTCCGGGCGGCGGAACTTGCCCTCGAGCGCGCCGCGGCTCGCGCCCTGGCCCGCGAGCCGGCCCTCGAGGAGCGCGAGCCCGGCCGCCGCATCGCCGGGCCAGCCCGTCACGTAGACGAGGTCGCCGACGCGGGCGCCGTGGCGCCTAAGTGCCGTGCCGCTCGGGACGTAGCCGAGCAGCTGCACGCTGACCGTCAGCGGCCCCTTCGTCGTGTCGCCGCCGACGAGCGCGACCTGGTGGGCGAGCGCGAGCTGCGAGAAGCCCGACACGAACCCCTCGAGCCACTCCTCGTCGACGGACGGCAGCGTCAGCGCGAGCGTCGCCCACGCGGGCGTCGCCCCCATCGCCGCGATGTCCGAGAGGTTGACCGCGAGCGCGCGCCAGCCGACGTCGTCGCCGCGCGTGCCGCGCGGGAAGTGCCGGCCGTCGACCAGCGTGTCGGTGCAGGCGACGAGCTCGTGCCCTTCCGGGACCCTGAGGAGCGCCGCGTCGTCGCCGACGCCGAGCACGACGTCGCCGCGCGCCGCGCCGACCCTGGCGAAGTAGCGGTCGATCAGCTCGAACTCGTCCATCGGCGCCGCTTCAGGCGCTGCGCTCGCCGGCCCGCAGCTCCGCCGCGGCCCGGTCGAGCACGCCGTTGACGAACTTGTGGCCGTCGGTCGCCCCGAAGCGCTTGGCGAGCTCGACCGCCTCGCTGATCACGACCCGGTACGGCACGTCGCGGCGGTGCGCGAGCTCGTAGAGCGCCATCCACAGGATGCCGTGCTCGATCGGGTCGAGCCGCGCGGGCTCGATGTCCGAGAAGCGCGCGAGCGTCTCGTCGAGTGCGGCGCGCCCGTCGGCGATCTGCATCAGCAGTTCCTTGAAGAACTCGGCGTCGGCGCCGGCCGACTCGGGGTCCGCGAGGTACTGGTGGTAGATGTCCTGCCACGGCTGGCCGGCGATCTGCAGCTGGTAGAGGCCCTGCGCGAGCAGCTTCCTCGCCGCGCGGCGCGCACGCGCGAGCGCGCGAACGTCGCTCTCGCGACCCATCGCTCAGCTGCCCAGGCGCTTGAGGAGGTTGCTCATCTCGAGCGCCGCGAGCGCGGCCTCCGCGCCCTTGTTGCCGGCCTTGCCGCCGGCCCGGTCGATCGCCTGGTCGAAACTGTCGCAGGTGAGCACGCCGAAGCCCACCGGGACCCCCGAGTCGAGCGCCGCGCGCGCGACGCCGGAGGCGCACTCGCCGGCCACGAAGTCGAAGTGCGCGGTCTCGCCCTTGACGACGGCGCCGAGCGCGACGATCGCGTCGAAGCGCTTGGACTGCGCGAGGCGGCGCACGACGAGCGGCATGTCGAAGGCCCCCGGCACGCGCACGAGCTCGAGGTTCTTGTCGCTCGCGCCGTGGCGGATCAGCGCGTCGACCGCGCCGTCGATCAGGCGCGCGACGACGAAGTCGTTGAAGCGCGCGGCGACGATCGCGACGCGCAGGTCGCGCGCCAGCAGGTCGCCCTCGGTGGTCTTCAGCGTCGTCATCCCCGCGCCTCCAGCCCGAGCTCGCGTTCGCTGCCCGCATCCACGTACTCGGTGATCGTGAGCCCGAACGCCGCGAGGCCCTGCAGCTGGCGCGGCGCCGACAGCACGCGCATCCTGCTGACGCCGAGGTCCTGCAGGATCTGCGCGCCGATGCCGTAGGTGCGCAGCACCTGGCCCTGGCGCAGCCGGGCGAGACCGCCGAGCGCGCGCACGCTCTCGATGAGGTCGAGCGGCGACTCCTCGCTCCTGAGCACCACGACGACGCCGTTGCCGTCCTCGGCGACGCGCCGCATCGCATCGCGCAGCGTCCAGCCGGCCTGCGGCGTGCGCAGGCCGACGACGTCGCGCAGCGTCTCGGCGAGGTGCACGCGCACGAGCGGCGGCGCATCGCCCTTCAGGCTGCCGCGCACCAGCGCGAGGTGCACGTTGCGGTTCACGTGGTCCTCGTAGCACAAGAGCCGAAAGCGCCCGAACTCGGTGTCGACGGCGCGGTCCTCGATGCGCTCGACCGAGCGCTCCTTGCTGAGGCGGTAGCGGATCAGGTCCGCGATCGTGCCCTGCTTGAGGCCGTGGGCGCGCGCGAAGCGCGCGAGGTCGTTGCGCCGCGCCATCGTGCCGTCCTCGTTGAGGATCTCGACGATGACGGCGGCGGGCTCGAAGCCCGCGAGCCGCGCGAGGTCGCAGCCGGCCTCGGTGTGGCCGGCGCGCGTCAGGACTCCGCCCGGCTGCGCCATCAGCGGGAAGATGTGCCCGGGCTGGCGCAGGTCCTCGGCGCGCGCGTCCTTCCTGACCGCGGTGCGCACCGTGTGCGCGCGGTCGTGCGCCGAGATGCCGGTCGTCACGCCCTCGGCGGCCTCGATCGAGACCGT
>Ga0335079_10004817_pt1 | contig 15527 bp, 8 predicted proteins | sample Lox_Sample_33_FD_206719 | JGI IMG/M metagenome (GOLD analysis project Ga0335079, IMG submission 206719) | Soil microbial communities from Loxahatchee National Wildlife Refuge, Florida, United States - Lox_Sample_3.3 | ecosystem: Environmental > Terrestrial > Soil > Wetlands | place: USA: Florida...
CGCTGAATCGCGCGAAGGTGATCGGAAAGAGAATAGCCCGTCGTTTCGCAGGGCTGGGTCATCAGATTGGCAATGTAGACTCGCGGAGCCTTGGACCGGGCAATGGCCTGGGCAATTTCCGGGATCAGAAGATTGGGAATGATGCTGGTGTACAGCGAACCGGGACCAAGAAGAATCAGGTCGGCGCTCCTGATCGCCTCCACCGCATCTGGAAGAGGATGCACGCGTCGCGGCAAAAGCATGATTTTCTTGATCGGCGTGCGGCTGGCAGTGATGCGTGTTTCTCCGTGGACGCGGCGGCCGTTCTCGAGGATCGCTTCAAGAGTAACGTTCGAAACGGTGGAAGGAAAAATGCGGCCCCGAATAGCGAGAACGCGGCTGGAAACGCGCACAGCTTCCGCAAAGTCTCCGGTAACGTGCGTGAGCGCGGCAAGGAAGAGATTCCCAAAATTGTGACCGGTGAGGCCGCGGCCCGCGTGGAAGCGATATTGGAACAAACGCCCCAGGAGGGCCTCATCCTTAGAAAGGGCAACCATGCAATTGCGGATATCACCCGGAGGGAGGATGCGGTTCTCACGGCGAAGGCGGCCGGAACTGCCGCCGTCATCGGTGACCGTGACGATGGCAGCGAGGTCCACAACGGGACGATGCGCGGTGGGATACGGATCGTGGCGCGGAACGACGAGGCGCTTGAGGCCGCGAAGAAGCGTGGAAAGCCCGGTGCCGCCGCCGAGGGCGACAACGTTCAGGCCGCGAGCGATTTTGCGATGGCGCTTGCTCACTGACTTTTCTGTAGGCTAAGGGGTGATTCCACTTTATCAGAAAAAGTGAATCGTGGCAGCGCGTTCCGTTCGCGCCATTGTCGCGGGCACCGCTCAGCCGGCGGTGCCGTCCTTCTCCGGATAGAGGAGTTCCGTGAAGCGCGGATCCTCCTGCAAGAATGCAAAATCCTCGTCGTTGCGCGCGTGATAGCGATTCGCGGGACGCAGCTCGATGGCGATTTTCAGATTGGCGAGAGCGGAATCGGCTTCTCCGGTGAGGCAGTCGAGAGCGGCAAGGGCGTAGATGATGTGATCGGATTTGGGAGACGATTTGCGCGCGCGATCCAGGCTCTCGCGAGCTTCATCCCACCGGCCAAGATTCATCATGGTGACGCCGCGCTGGTAATGCTCTTCCGCCGTGCGGGGATTCTGCTCCTGGCTGGGCTTCATGCGCTGCTCGGCGATACGAATATGCATGCGCGCGCGGTCGGCAAGCTCTTTGCTGGGACCTTCCAAAACCTTTTCGAGTTCCTGTTTGGCGCGCTGAAATTTCTGCTGATGAAAAAGGGCAAGGGCTTCGTCGTAAAGCTTGAGTTGCGCCTGGACCAGAGGATCGTGCAGCTCCACGCCGCCACGCTGGGGGGGAGGAGGTGTTAAGTTTTTTCTTTTCTGTTGGTTGGTGGCGGCCCGCGAAGAAGACTTAGAGTGGGATGACGATCCCGATGTGGACTTCTTCGCTTTGGTCATGGTGCGCATGCTAGCAAAGGCGGCGCTCAAGGTCAAATTGGTGGATGAAGTGGCGAGCGATTCGTGCACGAAAGAGAATGGAGGAAGAGCCAGAGTCGATACGCCTGGCGGTGACGAAGCGGTGATCAGGCATTTGGCAGTGGTTGGCGCGCGGCCTCATTCGTGCCCCGCAAACCGTCCGCAAGCAAATGAAACTAAAGGACATCAAAAAATACTGGTGAACTCCACAGGGTGGCGTGCCTTGTTGCTTAGAAGTTGAAGCGGTAGCCGATTATCCCCTTGGCGATGAGGTGGTCGGTGGACCGCGTAAGGCCGACCCCCAAGCCGAAGTTGATCTCCCATTTTGGGGAAACATTCAAGTCCACCGCCGGAAAGATCTGTTGTTGCTGCTCGCTGATCGGATCAAAGCCCGTGACTGGTCCGAGCGAGCCGTAGTATTCAAGGCCACCCGCGATTTTCCTCGTGAAGTTGTAGCTGAATTTGAAATTCGGTGAAAAGACGAACCCTTGACTCACGCTGGGCCCGTGGAGGGAGCGGTCCAGCGTGGGATTGAAGGAGAAATACCAAGGTCCCAGTTGCTTATCAATGATGGGGCGCATTTCCCAGGTCCAGGTATCGGCGGAATAGCGGCGGCTCTGCCAGCCGATTTCGTTGGAAAGACTGACGCCCACGGGCCAGTGCCATTTTTCAGGAATGCGCACGCGCGGACGGATGTGGCTGCCCACATAGTCCCAGCCCTGGCCATTCTGAAGATTCGTGAAGATGTAAAAGCCGGTCTCGAACCAATCGTTGAAGCCGTGTGTGATCTCGATGGTTTCATGAAACTGGTGGTTGGTGGGAATCGTTCCGTCGGTCGTGGATTTCGAACCGTCAATCGTGAAATTCGAGTGAAACTCCACCATGGTCTGGCCGGGATCGACTGTATCTGCGCCATAGACCTGAATTTCGTAGTTGTCCTGCGCGCGGGCGGAAGTCACCACGAAAAAACATAGCCCGCCGCAGAGTGCGCAAAGAAGGAGCCGAAACTTTGTATGGAGCAACTGCATCTCCCGCCAAAAAAGTTGGTTCGAAACAATTCAAGAGTAATGGATGCGCTTGGTTCGGCAAATCGGTACAAGATAAAAAGTGAGGCTTTCTTTATGCGTGAGGGTGCGCTTTGTCGTAAATATCCATTAACTGCCGAATAGACGCATGCGTGTATTTCTGCGTGGTGGAAAGGGACTGGTGTCCGAGGAGTTCCTGAATAGCTCGCAGATCGGCGCCGTCCGCCAGAAGGTGGGTTGCAAATGCATGGCGCAGAGAATGGGGATGCAAATCCCAGTTGATATTCACGAGGCGCACATATTTTTTCACGATGCGCCCAACGGAGCGCTGCGTGAGCCTACGGCCCACGTAGTTGAGAAACACGGCTTCCCGGTGCGGTTCGGGCCCCCGGCTGGCTCGGGGAGATGATTGCGAGAGCAGCTTTTCGCGGACGGGCCAGTAGGCGTCCAGCGCCTCCTGCGCTTTCGTGCCGTAGGGCACGATCCGCTCCTTGTTGCCCTTTCCGCGGACGCGCAGCATGCGTTCCTTGCGCTCGATATCCACGAGATTGAGGCCGGTCAATTCGCTGACGCGCAATCCGGCCGCATAGAGCAGTTCGAGCAGCGCGCGATCGCGGCGCAGAAGCAAGCCGTCCTCATCTGCATTTCCACGGCGGGCGGGGCGTGTCTCTTCAGCGCCGCGGTGAAGTTGCATCGCGGAACTTCCCGCCGCGCGAAGCGCCCCACCCATTTTCGCGAGTTCGTTGAGGAATCCGTTCATTTCCTCGGCCGAAAGCACGGAGGGAATGCGCTTTGGCAATTTGGGAGTGGGAACAAGGCGCGCAGGATTTTCCTTCAAATAGCCTTCGCGGACGCAATACTTGAAAAAGGAACGCAGCGCGGCGAGTTTGCGCGCGATCGAACTTCGTTCCAGTCCCTGGTCATGCAAATAGCCGACGAATTCCCGAATGATCTGGTGAGTCACTCCAGAAACGCCGGGGGGATCGGCTCCCGGCGGCGAAAGATAGGTCAGAAACTGTTGCAGATCCTTGCCGTAATTGGAAACGGTATGGGGTGAGGAATTCCTTACCGAACGAAGATATTCAAGATACTTGTCAATGGCCCGCTTCATGTACGGAGTTCTGCGTCAACACCCTCGGCACAAACAGGATTGCAGGCGGGGATGGCCGAGGCAACAGCAAATCATGGGGAGTTGCGCCCAGCGGCACACTTGGGATTTTTGCGCTGCGGCGGAGTCAGGATTTCGCACCGACGGGAACGGGAACTTGTTCCGCTTGGGGCTGTGGCTGATCCACCAACTGCTCCCAGTCGCAGCCTTCTTTCAAGCATGAGCGCACCCGGCCAATCTTGGATTTTTTTTCAACGATGAACGGCGCGCCGCATTTCGGGCAGGGTTCGGCGATGGGCTGATGCGGCGTGGTGAAGTCGCACTCGGGGTACCGCGAGCAACCGTAGAAAATCCGCGTGCGGCCGCGGCCGCCCTTGCCCGCGCTGCCGCGCCGCACGAACTCCCCTTCGCCGCACTTGGGGCACTTGATGCCCAGCGTGATCGGCCGGGTGTACTTGCACTTTGGATACCCGGAACAGCCGATGAATTCGCCAAAGCGGCCGTGCTTCTTGACCAGTCCATTCCCGCACTCGGGGCACTTTTCGTCGAGGGGTTCATCGGGCTGGCGTGCCTTACGCGTGCCTTCCACGAGCCGCCGCGTCGTTTTGCAATCCGGATAGCCGGTACAGGCCAGGAAGGGACCGAATCGTCCGCGCTTGATGGCCATTTCCTTGCCGCAGTTTTCGCAATACTCAACCGTATTTTCGCTTTCGACTTCCTCGCCGCCCACTTCCGGCGAAAGATCCTGAATGAAGTCGCACTCCGGATAGCGCGAGCAGCCCAGGAAAAAGCCATGACGGCTGATGCGTTCGAGCAATTCGCCCTGCCCGCATTTTTCGCACTTCTTGCCCGTAGGAATCCCCGCTTTGTAGGATTCCATTTCTCCGTCGGCTTTTTCGAGGTCCAGCTCGAATTTTTCCCAGAATTCTTTCACGGACTGCCGCCACGGCAGCTTGCCTTCTTCGATTTCGTCCAGCTCCTCTTCCAGGCGCGCAGTGAAGGTAACGTCGAAGACATCCTCGAAGCTCTTGACCAACAGCATGCTCACGCGCTCTCCAAGCATCGTGGGCGTGAAGCGTCCTTGATCCTTGGTGACGTATTCTCTCTCGACGATCGTGGAGATGATCGTGGCGTACGTGGACGGCCGACCGATGCCCTTCTCCTCCAGCTCTTTCACCAGCGTGGCTTCCGTGTAGCGCGGAGGCGGCTCCGTAAAATGTTGATCGGGCCGAATCTGATCGAGGCGCAGCGTCTGGCCCTCCGTGACGCGCGGCAGGGCCTTGCCCTCGCCTTCGTCGTCCTTTTCTTCGTCCTCGCGGTCCGCGCCTGCGGCGGGCATCTGATAAACGCGCAAGTAACCATCGAATTTCTGCACCGAGCCCGTCGCTCTGAAGGTGTAATCGCCCGCGGAGATATCAATGCTGGTCTGGTCAAAGATCGCCGGAAGCATCTGCGAAGCGACGAACCGCTGCCAGATCAGTTGGTATAGCTTGAACAGATCCTCGTCCAGATACTTGCGGACATCTTCCGGGGTGCGCATGGCGTCGGTCGGACGAATTGCTTCGTGCGCTTCCTGGGCTTCTTTCTTGGACTTGAAGAAGTTCGGTTTTTCCGGCAAATAATTCGCGCCGAAACGTTCCGGAATCAGCTCGCGCACTTGTTCGAGCGCTTCGTTGGCCACACGCACGGAGTCCGTGCGCATGTAGGTAATCAGCGCCACCGACCCTTCCTCGCCGAGCTCTACCCCTTCATAGAGCCGCTGCGCTAGCGCCATCGTGCGCTTGGCCGTGAAGCGCAGCCGGTTATAAGCCGCCTGCTGCAGCTTGGAAGTCGTGAACGGCGGAGGAGCATTCCGCCTCTTTTCCTTTTGCGTTACGCTCGAAACCTGCCACTTCGCCGTGCTGACCGCCGCCACGATGCGGTCCGCGGTTTCCTGGTTCGAGACTTCAATATCCTCGCCTTTATACTTCGCCAGTTTCGCTTCGAAGATGGGCGGCTCTCCGGAATCCAGCATGGCGTGGATCGTCCAGTATTCCTTGGGAATGAACGCCCGTATTTCCTGCTCGCGCTCGACGATCAGCCGGAGCGCGACGGTCTGCACGCGGCCAGCGGAAAGCCCGCGGCGCACCTTGTCCCATAGAAGCGGCGAAACCTTGTAGCCCACCAGGCGGTCCAGAACGCGCCGCGCCTGCTGCGCGTCCACTAAATTCCCGTCAATTTGCCTGGGTTTTTCGAACGCCGCACGAATCGCCTTGGGCGTAATTTCGTTGAACGTCACCCGGAAAATTTTTTTTGGGTCCATCGCAGGGATTTTTACCTGCAGCTTTTCCGCCTTGGCTTTGGCGGTTTCCTTAGCGCTTTCTTCTTTTTTTGCGCCGTTGTCCTTCGCGGACACCTCTTCCGTAAAACGCCCCGGCTTGGACAGCACCAGCTTGAGATGCGCGGAAATCGCCTCGCCTTCGCGGTCCGGGTCCGCCGCCAGATACACTGCCTCGGCGTTGCTGGCCGCTTTGCGCAGGTCGTTGATGATCTTGCCCTTGCCCGCGATGATCTGCAGCGTCGGCTCGAAGATCTTCTCGTCGTTCAGCGTGGCTGCCCTTTTGGAAGCTTTGCTGTTTCCATTGCCCACCGCTTTCGAGCCTTTTTTGGCTTTGCGCTTCTTCTTGCCTTTCGATTCATCATCTCCGGGCAAATAAATCCCGATCGTCTTCTTGGGCAGGTCCATTACGTGCCCCAGCGACGCTTTGACGGAGTAATCCCGTCCCAAATATTTGTTAATGGTCTTCGCCTTCGCGGGCGACTCCACGATTACCAAAGATCGCGCCATGTTGCCTTTGTAACTCCGGATGCTTCTACGGAAAGAGCCGCCGGTGCGGCTTGTGTCCTTCTCGCTAACTTATACCAAACGTGTCAAGCCCCGTGCGGCTCAGTCCCTGGAGCTTTAGAGGAGAATTTTTGCAAAAAGTTTCCCCGGCATCTGCCGGACAATGCCTTTCATCTCCAACTCAAAGAGCGTAGCCAGAACTTCCGAAGAGTTCAAGCCGGAGCGTTCCACAATGTCATCAATGTGCCTCGGCTCGTCCGAACTCAACAATTCGTAAATTTTCTTGGCCGCGCCGCTCAACGACGCCGCCACCAATAGATTCCTCTCGGCCGCTTCCGGTTGCTCCGCCTGAACCAGGGCGGCGCGCACCGGCGTCGGCAGCTCTTCGATGACGTCCTCGGCGCAGGTCACCAGCTTGGCGCCCTGCTTGATCAATTGATTCGGCGCAAAGCTGACTGGTTGCGTCACATTTCCCGGTACGCCGAACACCTCCCGCCCGAATTCCATTGCCAGCCGCGCCGTGATCAGCGAGCCGGAATACTGCGCGCCTTCCACTATCACCGCTCCGAGCGGCATCCCCGCCACAATCCGGTTACGCACTGGGAAATTTTCCGGCGCGGGATGCGTGCCCGCCGGAAATTCGCTGAGGATCGCGCCGCGCTCAAGAACTTTTTCGTAGAGCTTCTTGTTTTCTTTCGGATAGCAAACGTCAATGCCTGTCCCCAGAATGCCGATCGCCCGCCCGTTCGCGGCCATCGCTCCCTGGTGCCCGATCGCGTCAATACCTCGTGCCATGCCGCTGACAATCACCAAACCGCGCGCCGCCAGTTCGCGCCCCAGCCGCTCCGCCATTTGCGTTCCATACAAAGTCGGCTTGCGCGTTCCCACGATGCCGATTGCCGGCAAATTCAGAATCTGCGCATCGCCGCGTACATAAAGGAGGACCGGGGGATCGTAAATCTGCAGTAGCGTTTGCGGGTACTCCGGCTCGGTCCAATTGATCAGGCGACAGTTGGGAATGTTGCGGACTTTTGCGAGCTCTTTTTCCGCGCGCTTGAAGGACTCCTTCTTCACAATGGATTGCGCCACGGCGGAAGGCAGTTCGCAGGCCTCCAACTCCGCGAGCCGCGCCCCGAACACGGCGTTTGGCGAGCCGAATCGCTTTAACAGCCGCGCGGAAAAGCGCGCGGCCACGCCGGGCGTCAGCGTCAATGCCAGCCACGGCAGAGCAGCATCCAGCTCCACGGCAGATGATCCCATCGCGGGCCGAGCCTAACCGTATAGTAACCGCAATGTCAAGTAGTCGCAGAGGAACGAGCAACTTCCGGCTTCCAGCCGCTTCCGGGAGTGCTATTCTTCGCTCCGGCAATCTCGGGGTTGTCCTCCATGGGTCCGCGCCTGAATTTCGAGTCCGCGATGCATCGCAAACTCGTTCTTTCCCTCCTGGCTTGCTGCGCCACTTTTGCCGTGGGATGTGCTGGGGGAGGCGGACAGGTCACTCCTCCCATGAATGGAATCACGCTTACGCTTGGCTCAAGCATGGTTCTTGCGCCCCAGGACGGCACTCCGGCGCAACTTTCCGCGACTATCGCCCGGCCGGCTGGGGACTCTGGCGCCTTGACTCTCTCTGTGTCCGGTTTGCCGGTCGGCGTAACCGCTACATTGACCCAGCCCGGCACGGGAGATTCCGGCACTCTCACACTCACTGCCAGCCCTTCCGTTGCTGCGGGAACCTACGCTGCTTCGATGAAAGCCCAGGATCCTGCGTCTTCCGCGACGCAGACTTTTTCTCTCGTCGTCGCCATCGCCGCGACGGTCAACAATAGCGTCGCAACCAATGAAGGCCTCAACGGCAAGCTGAATGAATTTATGTCCACGTCGTTTCAACCCGCCGAGTGGGATTACCAGTTCTTTCCAAATCACGCCACCCTGGAACCTGCGCAACTGAACACGCTGGGCTCGCAGCACATTCGTATCCAGGGGCTCAGCCAAGCTATTCCCATGAAAGCCAATTCCCAGCCACAACAGGCCAGTGACTGGGATTTCACCGAACTCGATGCCGTCGTCCAGCCCGTTTTGAGCGTCGTCGATAACAGTCCTGAATTTCAGATCGCAGTTGCGCCAAACCTTCCGGGCATGCTGGACAGCAGCGGCCATTTCATCGTGAACACCGCCAACCTCAACACCTTCGCCGCCTACTGCGCCAATCTTGTGCGGTACTACAACAAGGGCGGTTTCGATTGGGGAGGCGCGCATTTCCAGTCTCCCAGTCCTCACGCTATTACGTGGTGGGGCATCTTCAACGAGTACAACATCAACGGCCTGACTCCCAGTGAATACGTCCAGCTCTATGACGCCGTCGTCCCGGCCATGCTCGCCGTGGATCCCACCATCAAGTTTTCCGCCCTCGAACTTTCCGACTACGATTATCAGGTCGGCGATCCGCGCAACAATCTGCCGACGTTTCTTTCCGCCGCGAACGCCGGCGGTGTGAATGCCCAGGTGAACGTCCTCTCCACGCACTTCTATTCCACGTGCAATCAGAAGGACACGGACGCCACGCTTTTTGCTTCGATTCCAGGTTTTGTCAGCGACGTGAAGTACTTTTATCAGGAACTTCAGTTGCGCCCGGATCTCGCCGGCGTTCCGGTGTGGGTCACGGAGAACAATGTCAACGCCGATTATGATAAAGGTGGCGGCATCAGCGCGTGCAATGGAACGGCGTTCGTCACCGACCTCCGCGGCACCAGCGCTTTCTTCGCCGCTTGGCGAGCGTATGCATTTTCGCAGCTCGGTAAGGCCGGAAACGCGGCACTTTATCACTGGGATTACGATGCCGACGCGCAGTTTGGCGAAGTAGATTACACCACTGGCAACAAATATCTGAGCTACTGGGTGGATTACTGGCTGGCGCGCACTTTTCCCGCGCCTCCGGGATCATCCGGTATGGACATCCTTGCCCTCACGGTAACCGAAACTCTCACGGTGGAAATTCTCGCAGCGCGCGCCAGCGACGGCACCGTAAATGTGCTGGTCGCGGACCACGCGGTACATTCTTCGACCGACAACAACGGCACCGGGGATCCTCGCACGGTAGTTCTCGATTTTTCCGCTTTGGGAAACTTTTCCTCCGTCTCTGAGGTCACGATGGACAAAAACACGAACGTCGCCAATGGCCCGATTCAGGTTTCGCTCATGCGTGCGCCCAAATTAACGGTGAGTCTCGGTGGCTACGGCGCGGCCCTTCTGACTCTTAAGCCCTGAACTCGTCAGTTTTCGGCATCCATCGTTCGTTGCGAAATTCACCTCAGCTAGCTACTCCAGTCCGGCCGGATCTTCGGCAAGAACAGCCTCCAAAGTGGAGCGGAAAAGGTCCGCGTCCGCTTCGGAAAAGATCAGTGGTGGCCGGAGCTTCAAAACATTCTGGTGCGGCCCATCCGTTCCGGTGAGCACTCCGCATTCGCGCAACCGGTTGACCACGTAAGCGGCCTGAGCCGGCGCCGCTTCGCGCGTCTCGCGGTCCTTTACCAGATCCACGCCGAGAAACAGCCCGGAACCTCGCACGTCTCCGATCAACCCATACTTTTCCTGAAGCGATTCGAGGCCAGCCTTAAAATAGTTTCCTGTCCGCAGCGCGCGTTTTTGTAAATCTTCTTCTTCCAGAACATCGAGCACCGCGAGTCCCGCCGCGCATGCCACCGGATTTCCCCCAAACGTGCTGAAGAACTCCATCCCATTGGCGAATGACGATGCAATCTCTCGCGTGGTGATCACAGCCGCCAGCGGAAATCCATTCCCGATTGGTTTTCCGAGCACAACGATGTCGGGCACCACGCCTTGCGTCTCGAATCCCCAGAAGTGCGTACCCAACCGTCCAAATCCAACCTGCACTTCATCCGCAGAGCACACACCGCCGGCCTTGCGCACGTGCCGGTAAGCTTCCGCAAGATATCCTGGCGGAAATACGATCTGGCCGGCCACACTGGGCAGCGTTTCCGCGATGAACGCCGCCAATCCGCGGCCTTGTGTTCGGATATCGTCGCAGATTTCACCCACTTGTCTTGCATATTTCGTACCCGCTTCCGGATCGTCTCGGCGATAGCGGCCGCGGTAACCATCCGGGATCGGCGCTACATGCACCCACGGTTTGCGGCCGCTCCCTCCGGGTCCATCGAACTTGTGCGGGCTAATGTCAATCAGCGCGTTCGTGTGGCCGTGATAGGCGTGCTCCAGAACAATGACGTCTTCCCGCCCCGTGTGCGTCCGCGCCAGCCGCAGCGCCAGTTCGTTCGCTTCGCTTCCGGAATTCAGGAAATAGCAAACGCGCAGCGGTTCCGGTAGCAAACGCGTCAGCCGCTCCGCATAATTCACCACCGCGTCGTGTAAGTAGCGCGTGTTTGTATTGAGCAGCGCGATCTGCTCTTGCACTGCCCGCACTACGCGCGGATGACTGTGCCCCACCAGCGGTACGTTGTTATAGACGTCCAAATATCCGCGCCCGGCGTCGTCATAGAGAAATTGCATCCACCCCCGCACGATCTTCAGGGGCTTGCGATAGGAAAGGCTGAGATTTTTCCCTAGGAGCTCGGAACGCAATTCGAATGTCTTGGCAGAGTCAGTCTCCGTTTTCGGGAATCGCGCCTCCGGAATTCCCAGAAGAACGTTTGGATCGGGCGAAAGGCTCGTCCATACGGCTCGTTGCGACGCCTTCGCCACTCCGGGGAAATCGCCACAAAAGTCCAGCAGGTCAACAGTGATTTGAAAATGCAGATGCGGCGGCCATCCCCCGTTTTCCTGCATTTCGCCGACGCTGGCGAACGCTTCGCCCTGCGCAATTTCCTTCCCGATGTGCAAATTCTTGAGAGTCTCGACGGACAGATGGCCGTACAAAGTGAAAAACTCGATCCCCTTATCCGTGGAATGCCGCAGCACCGCCACTGGCCCGTAATCCTGCGGCGCAACGTTGTTCGCCAGCAAATGAACCGTGCCTGCCAGCGGCGCATGAATTGCCGTTCCCGGCTCCACAAAGATATCCATCCCCAAATGTACGGTTCTTCGCTGGTCCGTCGGATTCGCCGTCGTCCCAAACAGCGCAGAGGAATACAGTAGCCGTGCTTCGTCGTACCGTCCCACGCCCACCTTGACGTGAGCTTCCTTCATCTTCCGGAAGATCGCCTCCGTCAGTGCGAACATCTCGGAATTGCGCGGATCGAAGCCAAAAAATTTGCTGCCCGCGCTTAAATCGAATACCAGGCAAGGTTCCTTGCGCACGTCTGTATCAAGGATGGGCGCAGCGCTTGCCGAATTCGCCTTCAAATAATCCACCACGGCCTGACTTTGGGGAACGGCGAGCCTTCTGCAAGCCACGCGAAACGTGTAATGCGCCAATCTTGGAAAAACCTTCGCCCAGTGTTCCAGCGCTTCCCAGGCCGGCTCCTCACTCACAGTCACGTAATCGTCCCCCGGCTTCAACGTTTTCCGGTTCGCGGAGTTCACCACGCTGACAGTGAGCCGCATTCCAATCAACGCATAAAGCAGCGCTATCTCCTCTTCCGCTAATGGATAGGCGCGATGAAATCCGCCAATCACGGCAGCGGCCGCTTCGAGTGGCTCTCTGCTGTTCAGAATCGCGTAAGCCGCAGCCACTGCGGGTTCCGCAGCCGTAATGCCGTAATGCATGTCTCCAAAATCAATTACGCCGGCGACGCAGGCCCGCCGCCCTTTGGTCAACGTCACCAGCACGTTGTGATCGTTTGCATCTCCGTAGATCACGCTCCGCCGCAACCGTCCCAGCGCCGGCACAACTTCCTTCTCGTACATTCCGAGGAAGCGCCGCGCGAGCGCGCCCCGCGCCGGATTCTCCACGCAATCCATCCGATCCCGAATCCAACCGGCCCGGCTCAGATCCCATTTCAATTCCCGCTCCGCCGCCGGATGCCGGAAGCTCAGGAGTGCCGTATCCATCTTCCCCAGAAATTCTCCCAAATCCTCCAAAAGTTCGGCCGTGTGCGGGCAAAACTCCGCGAGGGTTTTTCCCGGCAGAAAGGAAAGCAGCCAGACAAGCCGTTCCGATCCGTCCTCTATGCGCGCGGAGGCAAATGCCTTTCCCTCTCGCGAGTGGATCACGCGCGGCAACGTCAAATCAGGCGCGTGTTTTTCAAGGTGTTGGAGAGCGCTGCATTGAAGGTCCACAAATTCGCGCGAACGCTCCCGGTGCATCACCTTCAGCACAAAGCGGAGACCGTTTGAAGTTTCCAGTTGAAAATTGTCGTCGTATTCACCGGGCAGGCTGCGAGCAGAAGCGCTCAGACCAAAAATTTGGCGAGCGATGCGTTGTGCTTCTTCTTTTGAGATTGGTTTTGCAACCGGCGCTTCCGGCATCATGCGCCAAATCTTATCGGGAAGGCTCTCGCTCGTCTATGCGGAGGCCGCTCGCCGGCTGGCCGGCTTCGCCGTCAGTTCCCGCAGCGCGATTCCGCTAACGCCCGCATCGCCGTCTCGACGCTTTTCGTCACGATCCGCTGCACCATAGGCTGCCCCGCGATTTTCTGGACGAGCTGCGCTCGCGCCTCCGGACAAATCACGGATTCGGCGATACTTGCGGCGCAGAGACGCGGGTTCAATTGATGTTTCCAGGCGCTCGGAGCGGAGGTCACGGCCACCCCCAGCCAGGTAATAATTCCCAGGGCTGTCATCATCTTTCTTGAGCGCATAGATCTTCTCCCTTGCCTCATTAGACGGTTGTTCCCTCCAATTTGTCATGAGGCACAGCAAAAAAATCCGACCTACGGCCTGTGCCCCTCCCATTCGTCATCCCCGATGCTGCCAATCGGCGGCCCATCCGGAGGCTCGAGCGGGACCGTCAGCTCGATTCGCCTCGGATCCTTCTGAAACTGCTCGACTTGTGTGGCGGCAAAGTAAAGATGGGCCTTCTCCTCGGGATCTTTGGTTTCAGCCTCTGCCGATTTCAGCCATCCCTTCAGGCCGTCCAGCTCTAGCGACGCCACCGCCCGAACCTGCTCCGTCGCCTGCTCATTTCCGGCCAGCATCATCAGGTCGTAGAGCGCCACGTTGTCCACAACTCGTGCGACTTCCGCCTCATACCCCGTCCCATGCGCCGCCTTCCATGTCGCGGCAAGCACCGTGTCGAGAACTTCTTCCAGGCTTGGATTCTCTGCATCTCTCGCGTGAAATTCCACGAGCCGCGCCGCCCTCTGCGGATTAAACAAAAATTGCAGCGTCTGCTGCGCTGCCGCCTCCGCGGGAGCCAGCGCATCAAACGCCGGGCTGGTATGAATCTTGAAATCTTCCCTGACTCGCGGATACTCGGGCGGCCGCGGCGGAATGATCTTCAGCAAGGATTCCGGCAGCGCCAACTCCTCCGGCTTGAGCGTTGCCAGCACCGCTGCCAGTGCCCGTCTCTGTTCTGCGGGCGCAACGATTGCCGTCGGCGTCTCCCCATCTCCCCGCAGCGCAAACGTATAGTCCATTCCGCCGATCAATTTGCTCGCCGCTTCCACTTGATACCGGTGAAGCAGGTAAACCGGCACGAGCGCATCTTCGAGCGTTGCCAGCGGCGCCCCTTCGCGAATGTTGTTTTCGCCAAAACGCTGGAGCGCCGCCGCGCGCACCTTCATCAAACGGTTGAGTTCGTCCACCGCATTCGGTCCTGCGTCCCACAAATGCGCCACGCTGCTCGAAGATCCCCCCGGCCGTGCGTCCTGGTCCGTCAGATACCGCTGCCCGTGCGCGAACGCATCGTTCAAAATCTTGTTCAGCGCTGCGTGCTCATCCTTGCCTTTCGGAAAATCCTGATAGCCATATGCGATCGCCACCTTATCCCACGTCCCGATGCCTTTCGCGTAAGCGCCTGAAAGATCCGGCACTCCATCGGCCCCGAGCTTCACGTATGGCGGCGGATAATCCATCACCGAAGCCCGGTTCACCGTGCTCGACGCAAAGTTGTGCATCAATCCCAGCGTGTGCCCCACTTCATGCGCGGCCAACTGCTGCAAGCGCGCCAGCGCCATCTCCCGCATTAGCGGCGGTACCGGCTTTCCCGTTTCGTAAGGAGCCAGCAACCCCTCCGCAATCAAATAATCCTGCCGCACGCGCAGCGACCCCAGCGTCACATGCCCTTTAATAATTTCTCCCGTCCGCGGATCCAACACAGACGCTCCATACGACCATCCCCGCGTCGCTCGATGCACCCACTGGATCACGTTATAGCGCAAATCCATCGGGTCCGCGCCTTCCGGCAAAAGTTTCACCTCAAAGGCATCCTTGTATCCAGCCGCCTCAAACGCCTGATTCCACCACCGCGCTCCTTCGAGCAGCGCCGACCGGATCGGCTCTGGCGCGCCCCGGTCCAAGTAATACACGATCGGCTGCACCGGCTCGCTCATCGCCGCCGTCGGATCCTTCTTCTCCAGCCGGTGCCGCGCAATGAACCGCTTTTCGATCGGCTCATTCAGCGGCGTTGCGTAATCCATGTAGGTGATCGCAAAATATCCGCTCCGCGGATCGTATTCCCGCGGCTTGTATCCCGGCGGCGGCAATTGCACGAACGAATGGTGCTCTCGCACCGTGATCGCGTCCGGATCCGGCGTCACCTCCTGCACCCACTTCCCCGGATCGTCGCCCACGAATGTCAGCGTCGCTTCCACTTCCGTATTTAGCGGAAAATTCTTCGTGTTCGGCAGATACACTGCGCAACGCGATGCATCCAGATGAAAACTCCCCTGCTTCGTTCTCTTCAGCGTCTCCGGAATCCCGTGCGCATCCCGCAGAAAAAAATCCGTCGCGTCCACTAGCACACTGCCCTTTGTTTCAGCCGCCACCGTAAAGCCCCACAGCACCGACTCCGCAAACGACTCTTTCACCGCGCGCTGTTCGTCCGCGTCTTTGCTCACCGCGCGATAATCCAGATTTTCTTGCGCCAGCAGCACCTTCGGCCCGCTCCGTTCGAACCGCACCACCCGCGTCGCTCCGAGCTGTCCGCGGTCCAGCCCGATGTCGTTCGAACCCACTCCCGCCGCCAGCCC